>Ga0194136_1001616_pt1 | contig 11222 bp, 5 predicted proteins | sample TARM_MetaG_T3A_1_FD_134023 | JGI IMG/M metagenome (GOLD analysis project Ga0194136, IMG submission 134023) | Freshwater microbial communities from Pennsylvania, USA, analyzing microbe dynamics in response to fracking - TARM_MetaG_T3A_14 (version 2) | ecosystem: Environmental > Aquatic >...
TTCGAGCGCTGGATAGCATCCTTTAACCAGATGTAAATATATTGCTAAGATGTAAGTACGCTCTCAGCCTACTTGTAGTGTCGCGATCGATAATCCGGACAACTATCTTGACATCTACCGGTATGGGGCATGGTAAACATAGCCGCTTGCTTTAGCATAGAAACCATCACCAGGAATATAGATCGCACCATCAAAGGTATCATACTCACTTGTTGTGAATGCTGGTTGATGTACCCCTTCCCAGTAAAGACCATCATTGGAGACACAGAGCATACTCTCTTTTAGAAGGGCAAACTTTCCCCAGTCCTCCATCCAGATAATGTTCCTTGGATTTGGAATGTTGTTATTGGCAAGGTCCCCTACCCATGAGAGATTCGTCTCGGTGATCTGTGTGGCGTCATCGCTCAATACGCAGAGCTTCACATAGTAGGTGTAATCGCCCCCTACATTGGTGTAGTTAAACTTCATCACAAAGAGGACGTCATTGACAGACCGGATAAACATATACCGGGTGTCGTTCACATCTTCAGGGATCGTTGTGGTCCAAAGTCCTGGAGTACCTGAACTAGCTCTTGCGATGGACTTATCCCCGCCAACCACACCGACAAAGCTTCCCTTATGGGTGGTCAGATATTTAAAGATAGGTACCGAAGTTCCATCAGATCCAACTAAGGTCCAGGCGGTCCTTTCCTCAAGCGAGTCAAAACTATAGAATACCGGGGACTTGTAGTACCACCAACTGACAATACCAGAACCTCTGGCCATATCATAAGCTCCGCAGGTCATGGCGTTATAGGCTCCGGGGCAATATCCAGCGTTATGCCAGGTGATGCCATCAAAAGAAGCAATGACATTAGCAAGACCCACTATTTTTGCAAGAAACACGCCATCAGCGGCATAGAGAATTTCTGGCTGGCCATAGCTCCACCAAGGAACGCTGACAACGGTCCACTGCTTGGTGGTCTTGTTCCAGTAGGACATGTAGGGGGTCTTTGCAAAGTACACGGCAATTTGAGCGTTGCCATTATCATAAACGTTAATCTGCTTCTCGCTGCCATACTGGGTGTAGCCAAAGTTGTTATAGTATTTCTTTGACCAGCTAAGAGTTGGAATGGTGAAAAGAACTTCTCCACGTCCTCCGAAAGCTGTCCAGATGGCCAAGGTGTTATTAAAAATATGATCATAGCTCATCGATTCAGCCCTCCTCTTATGCTTTCGTCACACTGGTGATTCGACCACCGCTATCCACAGTATAGTTGTATGTCGCTGTTGTTCCATCTGCATATTCAATATAAAAACTCATCATATCCACCGTTAACGTGGCCACTTCCTTGAGTAGTAGCTCCGAGAAAATGTTATCGAGAGTAATGCTGGTGATCCTTCCACCGCTGTCGGTGGTGTACTGGTACTGGGCATGGTACTGGTGGGTATCGCCCTTCTCCACAGTGTAGGTCACATCGATGGTGGATTCAGTCACCACCAGATCAGAAACAATGGTATAGGATACCCCTAAGTCATTCACCTGGTTTTGGATATCGTCAACTGAGCTCCCTACGCTATTTAAAGAGTTCTCTATCCGGTAAAAGGTGTCCGAGATGCTGGGTCTATACCGACCTACTTCCACCCGGATGTTGTACCGGTAAAATGGGTTGTATTCTAAGGAAATGATTCTCGTCTTCACGTTGATCCCCAAGGGATTAAATACAATCTGTACATTATCTCCTACAGCGAGGTTTAATAGCTTGAAGAATGAGATGTCATAGGAAGATGCATTCTCCCTGGAATCATGGGATACCGCTACGTTGGTGACATTCTTCGAATCCATCACCGGGATATAGTCAGTGCTTCCCCTGTGACTTCGGATGTTGATGTTATAACCATCGTACTCAATCTCACCACCAAGGATGGCGATGTACTGCATGAGGGCTGCTCTTCTTGAAACTTCCTGATTAATCTTCATGGTGACACTCTCTGTAAAATCCACGATGCCTACACTGAAAGGTGTTCCAGAAAGAACTTGAGCAAGTCCTGTAGCAGGATCCCCTGTGAAATCAAACTCCGAGATATTGTACATCTCATGGTTCAGGATGTAAGAGACATGCTCACAGATCACAGAACAGATGGGAAGGCTGCCCTGAAGACTCTTTGATATCTGTACGATTTCGAAATATTGATCATCCAGCTTTGCGATCTGCTTTACCTTAAGTGCCAGTGCTGTTTTTGCAAGTACCGTGAAAGAGAGGGTGTACTCTCCCTCGAGGGTTTCTCTGACACCCGCACTCATCACTTTTTTGATGCTTTGAAGCAAAGTACTACCCGCATATATTTCAATCAAGGCTCATCCCTCCCCTCTGTTCTAGCTTCCTGCTACTCCAAGATTTCTAACGGTCACAGTGTTCTGATTCCACTGTAGCTGTGCAATGACTCTGGTTAAAATATTGCCATCAATGGTAAGTGGGATGGTCACATCAAAAACTGCACCTTCAGAACCACCTAGATTTCCTGAGACTTGAGAATTCAAATCAAGGTCAAAATCTGTAGGAATAGCGCCTTGAATGTCTTTTTCAACCCCGCTCATGGCTTCAGTGAATCCTTCTCCAATACCTTCACTCATGTTGGCACCAATTCCGGCGAACACTTTAGAAGGTGAATGGATGCCCAGAACGCCTTTGACACCTTTAACAATACCACCGACCATGCTGTCGACTTTTCCTTTCAGCCATCCAATCATGGATGAAATACCATCCCATAGACCTCTTGCGATATTTCGTCCCACATCATTCATAGAAGGGATAGCCCTCCCGAGGCCTGTCACAATAGCCGAGATAATCTGTGGAAGCTGACCAACGAGTTGAGGGATGGCTCTGATCAGTCCTGACGCCAGTTGGATTGTCAGCTGAAGGCCCATCTCAATAATCTTAGGTAGATTATTTGTGATGAAAGTAATGATACTATTGATAATTTGAGGTAGAGCATCTATTAGCTTCGGCAGTGAATTAAGTAGACCTTGAGCGAGTCCGCTTATGATCTGAAAAGCTGCATCCAGTACCAAATCCAAATTATTGATCAGCGTCTGGGCAATCAGAATCACCGCTTCTACAATGGAAGGAACCAGCTCCGGAAGCGCTTCACCAAGACCCGTAGCAAGGGTCACTATCATCACAAGGGCTGCTTCTACAAGTGATGGAAGATTGGCGATAATGCCATCTACCAAAGTGAGCACCAGTTGAAGAGCCCCTTCTGTAATCTGAGGTAGGGCTTCAATGAGCCCACCTACAATGGTCATGATGATATTTGTAGCCGCTTCAATGAGCGTGGGTAGGTTATCTAAAATACCACTAACAAGAGCAAGAACAAGGTCAGGTGCCACTTCGGCTATAGCTGCTATCAGGCCAGTCACCACATCTAAGATCTGTGGAAGGATGACTGCAATCTGGTCCACCGTTTGTCTGGCCCCTTCTTTCAGCTGTTCTGCCGCTCCCTCCTGACCGGTGATCAGCCCAGTCAGTCCATCAAGGACCATGGTGAACCCTGGAAGGAGCTGTGAGGTGATGTTGTTTTTCACACCTGCAAAAGACCGAGTAAGATTATCCATGGCATCGGTGTAGTTCACTGCGGCGTCTATGGATTCATCGCTCATCACCAGGCCCAGTTCACTGGCCTTATTCTTTAGGGCGTCGGTACTTTCTGCAGTTTGATTCAAAAGTGCGCCAAGTTCAACAGAAGACGTACCAAGAAGGTCATTAGCTATAGCAGCTTTTTCACCCTCATCTGCGATTCCTTGAAGACCTCTTACGGTCATCTCAAAGACTTCTTCCCGGGATTTACCTTGAAGTTCCTCCATAGAAATGCCCAGTCTCTCAAACTTCTCTGTTGCAGAAGCACTTCCGTTTATTGCATCATCCACGGTGCTATTGAGCTTTTTCATCCCGGTTTCAAGAGAGGAGATGCTAGCGCCATTTTGTGAAAGCACATACTCCCACTGCTGATAGCCTTCTCTCGATAACCCCAACCTTTGACTGGCTTTATCCACTTCGTCTCCGGCAGCTGCTGCATCACTAGCCATATCATAAAGCTTTTTTCCTGCTCCCATCGCTGCTGTTCCGATAGCTGCCATAGCCACTCCAATACCAGTGGCCACACCTTTCATAACAGAGCCAAGTTTCTCAAACTTTCCACCGGAATCATCTGCTACTTTCGCCGATTCTTTAATTTCATCTCCAAACTTGCCGGCTTTCTTACCTGCATCTTCGAACCCACCAGTTGCTTCATCAAGAGCTTTACTATTTTCATCAAGCTCCCGCTCCATCTTGTTGAGATCAGCGTTTGCGTTGTTTAGCTGGATCTGCCAGGCTTTTGTCCGCTTATCATTTTCACCAAAGGAGTCGGCGGCATTTTTAAGGGCAGATTCCAGGGTACTTATCTTATTTTTCTGGGCATCAATTTCTTTATTCAGAACTTCATTTCTTGCCGTCACTGCCTGTAGTGATTTATCCTGTTTATCAAATTGGGAAGTGACAAGCTTCATCTCAGAGCCCAGCACTTTGAAATCTCTATTGATCTCTCTCAAACTATTCTTGAACTCTTTTTCCCCTTCAACCCCTATTTTCAGGCCAAAGTTGCTATCACCTGCCATAGTGCTTCACCTCCTCCTCATTAGGCGTAAAAAAAGACACCTCGTTTGAAGTGTCTCGTAATATATCTAAACCCAAGCCGGGATAATGTCATCGATTGATAGATTGAGCTTCGGCTTTGCGATCCCAATGAACTGCTTGTGGCATTCCCAAAGATCCATCAGGTAACCAATCGGCATCAGCCACACCTCATCTTCTTTACTATTGAGATGGGCTGTGCCGTAGTAGATCAGTCGGGTAAATAACTCCTCATCACTTACCCGACTACCTCGTTTTTTGACGGTTCACTCTCCACATTTCTTTTGGTCCCCTTCACCATACTGGCCATAATGGCGTTCTTATAGGTCGCTAGATCAAAAGGTGTGGTGAGAAGCTCCACTTCTTCTTCGGTGATGAGTTCTTTCTTCTCATCCTTATTTCTGATGTTATGAATTAGAATAGACTGATTGGCCAGAAGCGTAATCAGCCACACAATCTCAGAAAGTGCCATTTCAAAGTTCTCAGTTTTCATGAGCTTCTCGCCCAGGTTTTCAAGACCGCCATATCGTCCAGCGATTTCTTTTGTCGCTTTTGTGGTAAGCACCAGTTTAAACTCTGTTCCACCGATTTCTATGGTGGCACTTCTATCTTCAGCCGCTTCAGTGAGTTTTACATTTTCATCAACCATTTAACTTCCCTCCATTAAGATACGATAACTGTTGCTACGTCAGTGGTCACAGGATCCGCTCCACTTAGATTCAGCACGCAGTAATAGTAATAGGTATCTGCCACAAGATCTGTCGGGATATCAAAGCTGGCAGATGTTTCTCCATTAATCGGTGTACCGCCTGTAGAACTGTCGATGGTGTTTTCATACCACTGATAAGTTACTGGGTTAGATGTATTAGAGCTTGCCACCACAGCGAGACTTCCCGTAATGCTACCAGCAGTTACTTCTGTGAGAGTTGTAGGTTGAGTCGTAATGGTAATCGCCGGTGCACCGGCGATTACCATTACGACTCAACCTACAACTCTCACAGAAGTAACTGCTGGTAGCATTACGGGAAGTCTCGCTGTGGTGGCAAGCTCTAATACATCTAACCCAGTAACTTATCAGTGGTATGAAAACACCATCGACAGTTCTACAGGCGGTACACCGATTAATGGAGAAACATCTGCCAGCTTTGATATCCCGACAGATCTTGTGGCAGATACCTATTACTATTACTGCGTGCTGAATCTAAGTGGAGCGGATCCTGTGACCACTGACGTAGCAACAGTTATCGTATCTTAATGGAGGGAAGTTAAATGGTTGATGAAAATGTAAAACTCACTGAAGCGGCTGAAGATAGAAGTGCCACCATAGAAATCGGTGGAACAGAGTTTAAACTGGTGCTTACCACAAAAGCGACAAAAGAAATCGCTGGACGATATGGCGGTCTTGAAAACCTGGGCGAGAAGCTCATGAAAACTGAGAACTTTGAAATGGCACTTTCTGAGATTGTGTGGCTGATTACGCTTCTGGCCAATCAGTCTATTCTAATTCATAACATCAGAAATAAGGATGAGAAGAAAGAACTCATCACCGAAGAAGAAGTGGAGCTTCTCACCACACCTTTTGATCTAGCGACCTATAAGAACGCCATTATGGCCAGTATGGTGAAGGGGACCAAAAGAAATGTGGAGAGTGAACCGTCAAAAAACGAGGTAGTCGGGTAAGTGATGAGGAGTTATTTACCCGACTGATCTACTACGGCACAGCCCATCTCAATAGTAAAGAAGATGAGGTGTGGCTGATGCCGATTGGTTACCTGATGGATCTTTGGGAATGCCACAAGCAGTTCATTGGGATCGCAAAGCCGAAGCTCAATCTATCAATCGATGACATTATCCCGGCTTGGGTTTAGATATATTACGAGACACTTCAAACGAGGTGTCTTTTTTTACGCCTAATGAGGAGGAGGTGAAGCACTATGGCAGGTGATAGCAACTTTGGCCTGAAAATAGGGGTTGAAGGGGAAAAAGAGTTCAAGAATAGTTTGAGAGAGATCAATAGAGATTTCAAAGTGCTGGGCTCTGAGATGAAGCTTGTCACTTCCCAATTTGATAAACAGGATAAATCACTACAGGCAGTGACGGCAAGAAATGAAGTTCTGAATAAAGAAATTGATGCCCAGAAAAATAAGATAAGTACCCTGGAATCTGCCCTTAAAAATGCCGCCGACTCCTTTGGTGAAAATGATAAGCGGACAAAAGCCTGGCAGATCCAGCTAAACAACGCAAACGCTGATCTCAACAAGATGGAGCGGGAGCTTGATGAAAATAGTAAAGCTCTTGATGAAGCAACTGGTGGGTTCGAAGATGCAGGTAAGAAAGCCGGCAAGTTTGGAGATGAAATTAAAGAATCGGCGAAAGTAGCAGATGATTCCGGTGGAAAGTTTGAGAAACTTGGCTCTGTTATGAAAGGTGTGGCCACTGGTATTGGAGTGGCTATGGCAGCTATCGGAACAGCAGCGATGGGAGCAGGAAAAAAGCTTTATGATATGGCTAGTGATGCAGCAGCTGCCGGAGACGAAGTGGATAAAGCCAGTCAAAGGTTGGGGTTATCGAGAGAAGGCTATCAGCAGTGGGAGTATGTGCTTTCACAAAATGGCGCTAGCATCTCCTCTCTTGAAACCGGGATGAAAAAGCTCAATAGCACCGTGGATGATGCAATAAACGGAAGTGCTTCTGCAACAGAGAAGTTTGAGAGACTGGGCATTTCTATGGAGGAACTTCAAGGTAAATCCCGGGAAGAAGTCTTTGAGATGACCGTAAGAGGTCTTCAAGGAATCGCAGATGAGGGTGAAAAAGCTGCTATAGCTAATGACCTTCTTGGTACGTCTTCTGTTGAACTTGGCGCACTTTTGAATCAAACTGCAGAAAGTACCGACGCCCTAAAGAATAAGGCCAGTGAACTGGGCCTGGTGATGAGCGATGAATCCATAGACGCCGCAGTGAACTACACCGATGCCATGGATAATCTTACTCGGTCTTTTGCAGGTGTGAAAAACAACATCACCTCACAGCTCCTTCCAGGGTTCACCATGGTCCTTGATGGACTGACTGGGCTGATCACCGGTCAGGAGGGAGCGGCAGAACAGCTGAAAGAAGGGGCCAGACAAACGGTGGACCAGATTGCAGTCATCCTTCCACAGATCTTAGATGTGGTGACTGGCCTGATAGCAGCTATAGCCGAAGTGGCACCTGACCTTGTTCTTGCTCTTGTTAGTGGTATTTTAGATAACCTACCCACGCTCATTGAAGCGGCTACAAATATCATCATGACCATTGTAGGTGGGCTCATTGAAGCCCTACCTCAGATTACAGAAGGGGCTCTTCAACTGGTGCTCACTTTGGTAGATGGCATTATCGCCAATCTTCCATCACTTGTAGAAGCAGCCCTTGTGATGATAGTGACCCTTGCTACGGGTCTTGGTGAAGCGCTTCCGGAGCTGGTTCCTTCCATTGTAGAAGCGGTGATTCTGATTGCCCAGACGCTGATCAATAATTTGGATTTGGTACTGGATGCAGCTTTTCAGATCATAAGCGGACTCGCTCAAGGTCTACTTAATTCACTGCCGAAGCTAATAGATGCTCTACCTCAAATTATCAATAGTATCATTACTTTCATCACAAATAATCTACCTAAGATTATTGAGATGGGCCTTCAGCTGACAATCCAACTGGCGTCAGGACTGATCAGAGCCATCCCTCAACTCGTTGGTCAGCTTCCACAGATTATCTCGGCTATTGTGACAGGCCTCGGGAGGGCTATCCCTTCTATGAATGATGTGGGACGAAATATCGCAAGAGGTCTATGGGATGGTATTTCATCCATGATTGGATGGCTGAAAGGAAAAGTCGACAGCATGGTCGGTGGTATTGTTAAAGGTGTCAAAGGCGTTCTGGGCATCCATTCACCTTCTAAAGTGTTCGCCGGAATTGGTGCCAACATGAGTGAAGGTATTGGAGAAGGATTCACTGAAGCCATGAGCGGGGTTGAAAAAGACATTCAAGGCGCTATTCCTACAGATTTTGACCTTGATTTGAATTCTCAAGTCTCAGGAAATCTAGGTGGTTCTGAAGGTGCAGTTTTTGATGTGACCATCCCACTTACCATTGATGGCAATATTTTAACCAGAGTCATTGCACAGCTACAGTGGAATCAGAACACTGTGACCGTTAGAAATCTTGGAGTAGCAGGAAGCTAGAACAGAGGGGAGGGATGAGCCTTGATTGAAATATATGCGGGTAGTACTTTGCTTCAAAGCATCAAAAAAGTGATGAGTGCGGGTGTCAGAGAAACCCTCGAGGGAGAGTACACCCTCTCTTTCACGGTACTTGCAAAAACAGCACTGGCACTTAAGGTAAAGCAGATCGCAAAGCTGGATGATCAATATTTCGAAATCGTACAGATATCAAAGAGTCTTCAGGGCAGCCTTCCCATCTGTTCTGTGATCTGTGAGCATGTCTCTTACATCCTGAACCATGAGATGTACAATATCTCGGAGTTTGATTTCACAGGGGATCCTGCTACAGGACTTGCTCAAGTTCTTTCTGGAACACCTTTCAGTGTAGGCATCGTGGATTTTACAGAGAGTGTCACCATGAAGATTAATCAGGAAGTTTCAAGAAGAGCAGCCCTCATGCAGTACATCGCCATCCTTGGTGGTGAGATTGAGTACGATGGTTATAACATCAACATCCGAAGTCACAGGGGAAGCACTGACTATATCCCGGTGATGGATTCGAAGAATGTCACCAACGTAGCGGTATCCCATGATTCCAGGGAGAATGCATCTTCCTATGACATCTCATTCTTCAAGCTATTAAACCTCGCTGTAGGAGATAATGTACAGATTGTATTTAATCCCTTGGGGATCAACGTGAAGACGAGAATCATTTCCTTAGAATACAACCCATTTTACCGGTACAACATCCGGGTGGAAGTAGGTCGGTATAGACCCAGCATCTCGGACACCTTTTACCGGATAGAGAACTCTTTAAATAGCGTAGGGAGCTCAGTTGACGATATCCAAAACCAGGTGAATGACTTAGGGGTATCCTATACCATTGTTTCTGATCTGGTGGTGACTGAATCCACCATCGATGTGACCTACACTGTGGAGAAGGGCGATACCCACCAGTACCATGCCCAGTACCAGTACACCACCGACAGCGGTGGAAGGATCACCAGCATTACTCTCGATAACATTTTCTCGGAGCTACTACTCAAGGAAGTGGCCACGTTAACGGTGGATATGATGAGTTTTTATATTGAATATGCAGATGGAACAACAGCGACATACAACTATACTGTGGATAGCGGTGGTCGAATCACCAGTGTGACGAAAGCATAAGAGGAGGGCTGAATCGATGAGCTATGATCATATTTTTAATAACACCTTGGCCATCTGGACAGCTTTCGGAGGACGTGGAGAAGTTCTTTTCACCATTCCAACTCTTAGCTGGTCAAAGAAATACTATAACAACTTTGGCTACACCCAGTATGGCAGCGAGAAGCAGATTAACGTTTATGATAATGGCAACGCTCAAATTGCCGTGTACTTTGCAAAGACCCCCTACATGTCCTACTGGAACAAGACCACCAAGCAGTGGACCGTTGTCAGCGTTCCTTGGTGGAGCTATGGCCAGCCAGAAATTCTCTATGCCGCTGATGGCGTGTTTCTTGCAAAAATAGTGGGTCTTGCTAATGTCATTGCTTCTTTTGATGGCATCACCTGGCATAACGCTGGATATTGCCCCGGAGCCTATAACGCCATGACCTGCGGAGCTTATGATATGGCCAGAGGTTCTGGTATTGTCAGTTGGTGGTACTACAAGTCCCCGGTATTCTATAGTTTTGACTCGCTTGAGGAAAGGACCGCCTGGACCTTAGTTGGATCTGATGGAACTTCGGTACCTATCTTTAAATATCTGACCACCCATAAGGGAAGCTTTGTCGGTGTGGTTGGCGGGGATAAGTCCATCGCAAGAGCTAGTTCAGGTACTCCAGGACTTTGGACCACAACGATCCCTGAAGATGTGAACGACACCCGGTATATGTTTATCCGGTCTGTCAATGACGTCCTCTTTGTGATGAAGTTTAACTACACCAATGTAGGGGGCGATTACACCTACTATGTGAAGCTCTGCGTATTGAGCGATGACGCCACACAGATCACCGAGACGAATCTCTCATGGGTAGGGGACCTTGCCAATAACAACATTCCAAATCCAAGGAACATTATCTGGATGGAGGACTGGGGAAAGTTTGCCCTTCTAAAAGAGAGTATGCTCTGTGTCTCCAATGATGGTCTTTACTGGGAAGGGGTACATCAACCAGCATTCACAACAAGTGAGTATGATACCTTTGATGGTGCGATCTATATTCCTGGTGATGGTTTCTATGCTAAAGCAAGCGGCTATGTTTACCATGCCCCATACCGGTAGATGTCAAGATAGTTGTCCGGATTATCGATCGCGACACTACAAGTAGGCTGAGAGCGTACTTACATCTTAGCAATATATTTACATCTGGTTAAAGGATGCTATCCAGCGCTCGAA
>Ga0194136_1001621_pt1 | contig 11214 bp, 13 predicted proteins | sample TARM_MetaG_T3A_1_FD_134023 | JGI IMG/M metagenome (GOLD analysis project Ga0194136, IMG submission 134023) | Freshwater microbial communities from Pennsylvania, USA, analyzing microbe dynamics in response to fracking - TARM_MetaG_T3A_14 (version 2) | ecosystem: Environmental > Aquatic >...
AATAATATGTTCTTTGCATTTCTATTTATGATGACATGTTCATTTATTAATTTTGCGATTCATATTGAAAGGAATAAAACTTATGATGACGTACCCAACAATTAAACAGTATCACTTATTGCAGGAAGGAAACGCTGCAAGTCTTATTTCAATCGTATGGCATGATACTAAGGAAACAGAATTTTTTATCATAGATAATGAATTACTAATCGAATTTAATAAGGATGGATTATTATGAATCAAAAAAAGCCCTATCATTTTGATAAGGCTTTTTCTTTATCTATTCTTCTACGATAATTGTTTCATATCCTTTTTTCTTTAGTTCTGCTTGCATTTTTTCAGCGTTTGCTTTTGTTGAAAAAGCTCCTGTTTGGACTTTGAACAATTTCCCATTTCCTTTAGTAGTTGTTGTTTCTTTAATTTTACCAAAATATGCTTTTACGAATGCTTTTGCAATTTCTGTTTTATTATTCATCATGTAAGTTGCGTCATTATAATTTGTACCAAAACCTAATTCAATCAAACGATAATTTACACCGCCTGCAGCTGCACGATTCACGTTTGCTAAATCGTTACGTCCTGAAATACCTTTGTAGTTTTTATGCACGTATCCAGCATTAACGCCTACTGTTTCAGCGATTGCGTCACGTAATTTAATATCTAGTTGATCAGGTGGAAAAGTATTTTTCACAATAACATGCCCGCCTTTAGCACTTGTAGCAGTTGACGAGTCGTAATGAAATTCACTTACAATCGTATCAGCACCATATTTTTTAGCAAGTGCGACTAAATCCCCATGATTATACACATTATAACTTGTAATCCAAGAAATTTTTTGACCTTCAGGCACGTATTTTTTCATTTCAGGAAAAAGAACGTTTTCAAAATACCAATGTTCACCCTGTGTGATATAACCTGTAGCACCGCTATCATAAGACCCGTTTTTATTTTTTCCATGGCCTGCAATAAATACATGTGTTGTCATTTAACATCATCCTTTCTAGTATTGAGTTCTGTTTTCACATCTGCTTTTATTTCACTATCAGAAACATCAGTTATTTCGATATTCAATTTTGATTCGACTACCTGCGTTAGCCTATCTTTTAGAAATGATGGAATTGGATAACCCATTTTCCCTAACGTTTCCAAAATTGAAATGAGATATAAGTAACATAGATACATGATGACGCTAATCGCAATGACTTCATTTTTTGAAATTGCCTGAATCAGCGGTAACACTAAAGTTACTGAAATCAGTATGCCAAAATGTTTGATAAATCCTGAAATCCCTTTCTTGCTTGTGTAAATTTTCTGCGTCCAAGCCATGACATTGCCTAACAATAAATCTGCGACGATTAACGCCACCAATAACCAAAACCATTCTGAATCAAAAGCACTTTTATAATATTGAACAATATTCTCCATAAGAACCCCCTTTACATACATTATACACCTTTAGGAATTTTTAAGGTAGTAGTATTGTCAGCGGTTACTTCGAGATATGGTTCGGGGTCCTGGGTATTACCACCGCTATGAAAATTACCATCAGGACTAATCTCAAAATGTAAATGAACAGCATAATTACCGCCACTATTTCCCATGACGCCAATTTCTTGACCTGCTTTAACCGTATCACCTTCAGCCACTATCATAGAATCTAAGTGCATGTAATTTGACCATAAATCATCAGAAGAATGTTCTATATAGATACAGTTGCCAATTCCACCGTCCTTATACCCCGACCATTTTACAACACCATCCCTAACAGCGTAAATTTTATACCCTAAATTACCACTAGATCCAATATCATAACCGCTGTGAAAACCGCCTTCACGTTCACCGTAAGTCATTTCAAATTGTAAATCACCCCATACATAGTTTGCACGTTTCCAAAAATTAATGCCATCAAGCGTATAATCAACTGGAAAATACATTACATCACGAGGTTCATTGTCTACTGGAACGGGAACATCATTCACAATACTTGAAATGTTATCCAAAATATCACTTAATCCCCCATCTACTTTAGAAGCCGCGTCTGTGATAATTGTTTGAAATAAGTCCTTTAAATTAGTTGTAGGTGAAATTTTATCAACGTTATTATAAAGTTTTGTTAGGACGAATAAATTATTCGACTTGTATTCATTTGAATTGTAAGTAATCGGACTTGAGAAAGTTGCTAAAATTTTATCATAAATTTCAGTCATCATGGTAGCAACATTTGCTAAAATTTGATTTTCAATATTTGATTTTCCTTCATTAATTACATCATTAATTTGATTCACCATTTCGGATATATCAGGAATAGGTTCATTATTTGTTGGTTCGGGTAGGGTTTCCCAATCCAATTCATTAAATGCACGATTCGCAAATGCTTGTCGTTCAGAAAGTGAAGCGGTACCTGCAGAGTAAGCAGGTCCTTCATAATTCCACATGAACGCTTCAACTAATTCGTTTAATGTTAAATTTGCTGCATTACTACGAAAATCTGCGAATGAAAAATTATACTTCGTTTCACGTCCATAACGTAATTCATGCCCGTTCGCTAAATATTGAATATTATTTTCTACTTCATAATTTAACCTAGCTAACTGCGAATCACCACTTCTTAATTCAGCTTCAGTATACCCTTCGGCAATACCCCAATCCCAAAACTTACTTCGGGGCGTCCATTGTACAAGGCCAAAACCTCTATCTTCACTCCACCCATACCCATATTCGTACATGTTCGGATTGACTGAAGATTCATGTCGCATGTTGCCAATAACTGCAGCAATGCTTTCTTTCGTCCATCCATTGTTAGAATTGGTTAAAAAATTTACAATCATTTGTGCGTTTGCTAATGATTGACTTTCAGAAAGCCAAATTTGAAAGTTATTTATCCAAGCCATTTATATCACCATCACATTATTTAATACATCTTTTGTCATTGGATTACTTGAATTGTCAGCATGCCATAAGCGTACACCATTTTCAAACTGGGCTTTCATCATTTCAATAATCGAAACATCTGTATTCGGTAACGTCCATGAACCTGAAAATTGAACATAATTACAAATTGACATGCTATTCACTTTATCTAACATATTGGAATTGTCGTTTTGTTCAAAACCAAATAATTTATAATATTTTTTGATTTTTTTTCGTTCTGAAATATTCGGTCTGCTGTATTTTACATGAATACCAAAGTTGTCATTGGCAATATTGAAGGAATTGCCATTTGTTTGACTTGTAATGCTAGGCGTTTCTAAAGCCATGTCTGCCTGTTCCGCTTTTTGCGTTCTATAAAATTCATATTCATCTGTGAATTTTCCAAACAAATTACTAGGGCTTAAATTTGAAGCAAGTGAAGCTGCGTTAAAGAATCTATCTTTTAGATCGGCGTTCGGATTCATCACGCTGCCAATTCGATTCGTCACTAACTTACTTTCAGCTAATTGTCTTTGATTAGCAGATTTTGAAAGACTTAAATTAAAATTATCAATCAACATTGGAATATCATCAAATTGATTAAAGACCAAACTATCATTTACATAAGCACCTGTAAATTCTGAAGGTGTTTCATTCACTCTATATTGATTGATATATACTTTCATTTCATTGTAGTAACCAGTGATTAAATCAATCCATAAATTCAACCCGTTATATTCATTTAATTGGCCTGTATCTACGAATAATTGTCCGCCCGCATAATTATATAGTTCAATTGTCGTATATTCATTTCTAAGTAAATGCCTATCATCTGCACCAATTTCAAATAATGTGTATAGTTTGTTCATATCTTTTGAAATTTCTTGCACTTTAGCAAGTAATGCCGTTTTATTCGTTTTAACGCCTGTAATTTCATATAAATAATTTACATTTTTCAGTGTATCAGTAACATCAAAATTGATTAAAGTTAGATTTTCAGCCATGAAATCACGTGGAATTAATGATAACGATTTAATGTTTTGACTAATCCAAGTGTAATCAGAAAGTTCATCCATTAATTTGTTAAAATCTGCTTTATCGCACGCATATAAATTTAGCGGACTTGTGATTTTATCAAAGTTCATACCCCTACTAGTCTTAATTTTTGGATTATCTACATTACCAAAATCTCCTTTAAGTGCTGCGGATGATTGAATCACGACAAGCAAGTCATCAAATATTAAACGATCAGTATGAAAATATGCTTTTGTTGTAGCTTTTAAAATATCTCCATTATTTTTCAGTTCCCATAATTGCGTATTGTAATTGCTACGTGTTAAATGTTGCCTGGTAATGGTTAAATTCGGTAGTGTTTCTAAAATATTCCCTTGTGTAAAAGTCATTATCCCATCAATTAATAACGTTACCCGAATAGCGCCATCACTCAAATATTCATAATTCATCACATAAGCATAATAGCGAGTATCTTCAAAATCACTTTTAAACGTGCAATAATTAACCCCTTGAAATTCTTGATAACTTTTATTAATTACGATTTCTGAACGGTCACGAATAAAATTAAAAGAAACATTTGATACATCTAATTCAGCATAATGACCGCCTTCTAAAAAGAAGGCGTCACGTGCTGCATTTGAATTAAAATGAATAGTATTTTGAAAATCTACTAAAGGAGTATTTTTGAAAAAACGAAAACTTGTTAAGTTCATAAAAATCAACTCCTAAATATTGTTTTCTACGATAATATTTGTACTTGTCGTTAAATTCGTTGGGAAAGCATTATTCGTATATAGGCCTTTAATATCTGTACCGATTGCATTAAATGTACCTGTTGAAAGATGAAAATTACTTGAAAAAATAAATTTCAAACCCCTGAATACAATAACATTACCTGATACTTTACCGCCTTTAAATAAATTATTTGTCATCACAGCATTTCCCGCAAACATATCAAAAAACATACCGTCATTAATGTCAAAAGTATTATCAGAAATTAAAATAGTATTAGCGTTATTTTGAGCCATCCATTTGTATTCAAACAATGATTCTTCATTCAATAAACCTACTGCTGTAATATCATTATTCACAATTTTTTTAGGTAACACCAAAGCTGTTTGTCTGAAATTAGTATTGATTAATGAAATAATATTACCATCTAAAATTGAAATCATAGATAAATCAATTCTTTCACCTGTTTCAATCACAGTGATGTGATTATCTTTTACAACTGCTTTTGAAACGTTTGCTGCACCTGTAATATTCATAAATTCTGTAATAACATTTCCAATGATTAATGGTTCAGAAGCCCGATAAGTTGTTAAACTTTTAGCAGTATTACTTGAAATTAAAGGTTTTTGAATTGCGTCTGGTTGATTAGCTGTATATCCTGCTACGGAAATTGAGCCTTTAACAACATTTCCAATAATGTTCGTTTCTTCAAAACTAATGATAGAAATATTCTGTGCATTATTATTATTTACATTTAAACCACTAGCAAAAAATCGTTCACTATCAATATATACAGTTTTAATACCATTTGAAACATTATCGTAAACATGATTTCCGATAATTGAAATATTTTCAAAAGGTGTTTGTAAGTAAATGCCATCTGATCCATTTTTAAAAACGATATTGCCTTCAACTGTATTATCTTTAAAATTGTAAGGGGCTACTGCTTCATATAAATCTGTTTCATGTGCCCCCATTTTAATACCACTTGACACGTTTTCAAAGACAATATTTCCTTTAATGATTGAGCTATCACCCTGTGCGTAAATACCATGTTCACCGCTTTTCGCAATTACATTATTTTCTACGATAATACCTGTACTATTTCTGTGAAGTAAAATACCGTCACTACCTGAAAATGTTGATACATTATTTGATTGTACTGTATTTAAAATAATTTTCGTATATTTTGCTGATGGTGCATTACGAATACCAATCGCATTGTCATGCACGTGATTATTTAATATTAAATTATATACACCTAATTCAACTGTAATACCTGCCCCGCCATTAAATACATCATTACCAATGATTTTATTATGACCACCGATTACATAGAAAAGTGGGTTGTAGGAAATATTTCCATCTCCAATACGTTCTAAGCCATGAATTTTATTTTTGAAAATAGTATTTTCATTACCGTTTACTTTTAATCCCAAGCGGTTAGTGTTAATAATTTCAATACCTTTTAACGTATTCCGATTACCATTAATAATTAAAGGATATTTTGTTTGATCAATCGGATTGATGACAACATTATTCCCTGAAATAAGTACATCTGAAATAGTCACATCAGCATTCATGAAATACGTACCTTCCGATAAAATGACACGTTTACTATTTGTAACTGCATTTGTAAAATTTAATGTATCGTCTGTGCCTGTAGGTCTTAAAACGGTAACTGCTTCATTCATTTGTTCAGTTAATTCAGTTTCTAATGTATCCATATCATTTAATACTTGTGTTACTTGTTGCCGATATGTTTCAATTTGAGCGTTATAGTTACCAGTGACAACCCAAAAATCTTCATTTAAAATATCAATTCCAATAGGTACTGCTTGTTTACTTGTGTAGCTTGCACCCTGATAGGTTACAATGGATAATCCTTCATAGCTATTTTGATTATTCCATTCACCAAAAATTTTAGGAACATAACGATTACCTACATATACATTTTTATTTTCTAAAGTTGCCATTTAAATACCCCCTATTAATAAGTCAATACTAATTGACCGTTTGCATTTGTATCGAAAGAAATTTCTTCCCAAGATTCAGGAATAACAGCAATGAAATACCCTTCATCATTTAAACCAAACCAAACAACTTGAATTGCTTCAGTTAAAATACTAGTCATGTTCGTATCAAGCCATGTTTGTGTTTTTTCTAAAATAAGTCTATCAAAATCATCAACTTTACCGTCAATAATCGCTTCATATTCTTTCATAGTGCTATCAATTTCAGCTAATTTATTTGCTAAAATTGTATCATATTCCCAAATACGATTTGCAAGAATTTTCAATAATTCATTTTTTCTAGCCAAGTCATCATAATATGATGGACTATTCGTATTATAATCAGCAGAAGCATTATAGTATGGAATACTTGAATTGTCTAAAGGATCTAATTTTAAATATGGATTTTCAGACATCTATTTCACTTCCTTTATTTTTTCATCAATCATTTTATTTACTTCGGCTTTTGAAATACCTTTTTCAAAAATAAAAGGTTTTACTTTTCCATTAAATAATAAAGCAGCACTATTTTTTGTAATAAAAATATCGCCTTCACTATATTTTTTTGCGTCAACCACTTTTAAATTATCTACTTTAATAATCGCCATTTTTTCAATCCTTTCTACCAAAATTGACTAAAACATTTGACATCGAACTCATTTAAAATATCATCGAATAAATGACCGCTTTCAATTAAATTAGACAATTGATAACTTTTACTTTCACTTTCATTACTTCCTAAATTTTTTGTTCGGTTAATGGTGTTATCGTTCGCATAGGTTAAAACAGTATTATCCACATCAATATTAATCGAATCTTGCGGCAAGTTTGAAAAGGCTTGTCTGTAATCGCTTGTCGCATTGTTGCTACTTGTAGCCGTTTGCGTATTTTCCAAATATTTATTTAGATCATCATACACGCTATTTATATAAGATAACTTGCTTAACAATGTAGACATCAATTCAAATTGAAATGCTTCAATTGTCTGTTTATTAATCATACGATTATAAAAGCGAAACAGAAACATCTTCTTAAAATGAATATCATTTTCACGTTTGTTTAAAGATACTCCGTTAAACAATTTATCGACAATTGTTTGAACATCTTCATCATAGTTTAAAATTTTCCAAGTGAATTGATATGCTTCATTAAAATATACTAATTCACCCGCAGCATTCACAAATTCTGTTTTACCTGCGTTAATTAATTGGCTTTGGATTATCTTGAATAGAGTTGTCGTCACTTGATTCACCTTCTTTTTCTGCTTCAATCCGATTCAATTCTGAAAATTCAGATGATACTTCATCATTATATACCGCTTCAAGTTTTAAGTTAAAACGTTTATTTAATTTTTTAAGGGCGTTATTTCTAGCGTCCAAATAAATATTCGCATTACTTGTTGTATATGCGGCGTTAGAATTTGCTTCAGTATCAGAAACCCCTGAAGATTTTTCTACTGCTAATGAATTAATTCCAAGCATGTTATTTAGTTCGGAAATCTTGTTTTGATATTCACGTTTCAATTCTTGAAAGTTAGCAGCAATGCCGTTATTTTGCATGAAGAAAATTTGTTCTTTTGGATCAAACAGCTTACTAGCTTTAATGTATGGATTACCATTGTAAATATCTTCAATAAAATCGTTCATACCTTCGTCATTCGGTTCGCCCATGAATAATGTGTTTACCTTTACCTGCATAGAAAGCGAGAAACGAGAAAACACAATTTCAGCTAATTCATCAACATAATGATCTAAAATTTCTAAATCATTAATATAGTTGATTGTTTTGTTTCGTAAAACCACAAAGTTACCGCTGCTACAATTATCATCATAAGAAATTTCTTTATAATACGGTAATTGAATCGTTTTAGGAATGAGAAACTGAATCGCCCCATGTTTTAACGTATTTTTTGAAAATAAATCAACAGGGTTTTCTTTTGATTGAGTGGTATTCGTATATCCGATAACTTGAATATGCCTTTTATTGCTAAGTGTTTCACCGAGAACAATATCATAGCCATTTCTTAAAGCGACTTCTGTTTTTAAAAAATCTACTGAAACCGTTTCAGCGTTTTTATAAAAAATAAGGCTAGGTAATAACTCTAAATACCTAGCCTTGAAAAGTTGCTTAAAGCGATTTCGATGACTGATATTTTTTTCTTTTAAAGATTGGGAAAGTTCTTTTTGTATCCCTGTAGAAAAATCAGTCATAATGATTACGCCCCTTTGATAACAATATTATTATAGAATGGTGAAATTGATTTAAATGAATAGTAATGTAACCAATACGTTACTTCATCAAATTCAGGATTGACAAATGGTTTTTTCAACATACCTTTTGTATTTCGGCGGTATCGCAATTTGTTTACATCAAAGACATAAGCAAATAAATCCGATACGGGTTTTAATTCTACGGTAGTTCCAATAACTGCAAATTCAGTTAGTGCAGAAACATCAAAAGTGAATACAGAACCTGCAGGAATTAAATCACCGATTGCAATTTGATAATCGCCCATTGCTCTAAATTTATCAACAGTTGTTTGTTCAGAAATCGTAACATCTAGCAATGTTTTCCAAATTCCGCCAAGTGTATCGAATGAGATAATTCTATCAGATAAATCAAGACCTGCTGCATTATATGTATTTGCTAATTTAGTATCTAATAAGAAAGTCTTTAAAGAATCACTTGTCAAAATCACAACATCAGACAATTTAGAAACAGTTGTATAGCGGCCAATCGCCCCGCCGCTTGCTTCATCTGCTTCATTATAACGTTCTGAATTATTTTGAATATTTAAAATCCCTTCAAAAACTTCTGTAAATAATTCTTCACGACTTGCAACCGTACGTACATCTTTTGTATGATTTAGTGCATAATCTAAAATAGTACCTTTGATTTCACGTTCTTCAGAAACATTAATATCTGAAATACGTTTCTTATAAACCGCTAAAGCGTATTTTGTTGCGTCTGCTAAAGTTAAAAAGTTATGACGAACATCATTATTGTTTAAAGTGAATTTTGTTTTTTTCAAAACCCCTTGACCGTACAATTTTGTAGCCATTGCAGGATAGTTACGTTTTAACATTAATTCTTCATTTTTAGATAAATTCATGTTGACTGGTACTGTATCTAAAATAACATATTCTTCAGAATATTGACCAATAAAGTCAATTTCTTTCGCTAGCCATTCAAAACGATTACCTAAAGCAACATTAATAACACTTGTTTCATTTAATTTAGGGAATAAGTATTTATTGATAAATGTTTCAAAACCATTTTGAACGTTTGACCAATTCATCCCAAAAGTCCATGCGTTGCCTGTATCTGAATTGTATTGTTGTAAAGCAGAAACTGTAATAACTGTTGTTGGATTAACTGCCATTATTGATTACCCCCAATGCTATTAATGGTGTTTTCGTATTCGTCTGCACCTGTTTCAGAAATGGTCATACTTTCATTTAATTCATTTGATTTGTCTAATTTCACATCGCCCTGATCACTTTTCATAAATGAGCGTGTTTCATTTGTTGCGTTTAAATCTACCATTTAAAATCATCCTTTCTAATCTTCTTGAAGCAATTTATCAATATCATCTAATTCAGCGTCTGAAACTTCTTCAGATACTCCTTCAGTAGGTGTTTCTTCTTCAGGTGTTTCTTCTGCTACAGGTGCTAATTTGTCTACTGTTTCCTGTAAAGTTGCAATTGTTCCTTGTAGTTCAGTAATAATACCAATTAAGTCGTCTTTTGAATTAATTTCCATAAGGTATTGACCCCTTTCAAAATTTATGTTATTCGCTTACACTGTTATTATAGCACATAAAAAAAGACTAGCAAATATTTACTAGTCTTTTTACTTGACAATTAAATCTTTTATTTTTTCTTGCTTAATTTCTAAATACACTAAAGGACGTTTCTGCTTCACTTCGTGGGTGTACGGATAAAAGTCAGAAAGTGAAAAAGTGCCAATTGGTGATTCGATATACAAGACATCATTTACAAATTCTTTTTCTGCTTGTCGCACCTGCTGCATGAGTTTCTCTTTTAGTTGTTGATACATTTTACCGCTTGCATGGATTCGATAGCCTTTGCCAATTTCTAATTTTGTTTTTGATTGATAGATGGAAATAGTGCCCTGCGCGTTATAGATACTTTTCAAATTATCAATTTCAACACCGTCTGAAAACTGTGTTTCGATAAACGTTTCAAAATCCATATTTGTATCAAAGGCTTCATTCGCAATACCACCCGAACGAATTTGAATAGTATTTTCTTCATCAACATAAGCATATTTTTTATGATTCAACACATAAAATTTTTGAATATGCTCATGCTCTAAATCCCATTTTCCCAAATTGTACGCATGTAAATAGTTTTGTGGGATTTTAGCAAATACATTTCGTTTCAAATATAAGCTATCAGTGTCACAATACAAAAAATTTTCATCTATTTCTGTTTGCGTTAAAAATTTCAGCGGATCTAGTAAATTCCATAAACTTACGCTTGTGACGAAAATCGAAAACACAATATTTCGTTCTGCGTTTTTA
>Ga0194136_1001622_pt1 | contig 11214 bp, 8 predicted proteins | sample TARM_MetaG_T3A_1_FD_134023 | JGI IMG/M metagenome (GOLD analysis project Ga0194136, IMG submission 134023) | Freshwater microbial communities from Pennsylvania, USA, analyzing microbe dynamics in response to fracking - TARM_MetaG_T3A_14 (version 2) | ecosystem: Environmental > Aquatic >...
AGAGGCAGTCGATCCGGTTCAGGCCAGTCGTGCGGTGCGCGAGAAGTTGCTGGCCGAGGCGCGGAAGGCTGCTGCGCCAGCGGGCAAGGGTAAGACTGCAAAGGGCGGCAAGGACAAGCGTACAGCCTCCGCCAAGGTGCCAGCCAAAGCCGGCGGGCGTTCGACAAAACCTGCCGGTCAAGCGAGCAAGCCGGTCGGCAAGGTGGCGGACGAGAAGCCGGCCAAGCCGCGTGCGCCACGCAAGCGCAAGCCAAGGTAAGCGGGCATGAGTGATCTGGAAAATATCTACGGCGTGCATGCCGTGCAGGCCGTGCTGGAGCGCAATCCGAAGCGCATACGTCGCCTTCTGTTGCAGCGTGGCCGGCAGGATGCGCGGGTGCAGCGCCTGCAGGAACTGGCGCTGGAAGCCGGTATCGAGCCGCAGTGGAGTAGTGCTGACGAGCTGGAACGTCTCAGCGATGGCGTGCATCAGGGGGTGCTGGCGCAAGTGACGGCCAGTCAGTTGTGGTCCGAGGAAATGCTCGGGCATCTGCTGGAGCGTCTGGAAGGCACGCCCTTGCTGCTGGTGCTGGACGGCGTGACCGATCCGCATAACCTGGGCGCCTGCTTGCGCAGCGCCGATGCTGCCGGTGTGCAGGCGGTGATCATTCCCAGAGACCGCTCGGCAGGACTGACGCCGGTGGTACGCAAGGTGGCCTGCGGTGCTGCGGAAACCGTGCCGCTGGTAGCGGTGACCAATCTGGCGCGCACCCTCAAGTCATTGCAACAGCGTGGTCTGTGGGTGGTCGGCGCCGCCGGCGAGGCTGAGCAGTTGATTTATCAGGTCGATATGAGGGTGCCCACGGTGATTGTCATGGGCGCGGAAGGCAGCGGCCTGCGCCGCCTGACCCGTGAGCACTGCGACTATCTGGCCAAGTTGCCGATGGCTGGCAGCGTCAGCAGCCTGAATGTCTCGGTAGCTACCGGTATCTGCCTGTTCGAGGCGGTACGCCAGCGTGGTGCGGGCGCCTAGTCAATCTCGCGGGTCGCGGTTTTCCTTGCTATCACCCGGGTCGTTCTCTAGAATGGCCGCCCCAATCCGCTATTGCCGCAGGCCGTAGCGGGTTTTCACTCCTTGCCAGACCATATTGGGTGGCTGGCTGCAACCCGTAAGGAGCATACATGCGTCATTACGAAATCGTTTTTCTGGTACATCCGGATCAGAGCGAGCAGGTTAGCGCGATGGTCGAGCGTTACACCAAGCTCATCGAAGAAGACGGCGGCAAGATTCACCGTCTGGAAGATTGGGGCCGTCGTCAGCTGGCTTACCCGATCGACAAGATCCACAAGGCCCACTACATCATGTTGAATGTGGAGTGCAGCGCCAAGGCCCTGGAAGAGCTGACCGAGAACTTCCGCTACAACGACGCTGTCATTCGTAACATGGTTATTCGTCGTGAAGAGGCCGTTACCGAAGCCTCCGACATGATGAAGCCGGAAGACACCGGTCGTGGCGAGCGTCGTGAGCGTCGTGAGCGTAGCGACAACGACGGCGACAGCAGCGATGCTGACAACAGCGACGACGCCGACGACGGCGACGACGAATAAGTTCCAGGTCCAATTTCCCGATTAAGGAGACGCTGCAATGGCACGTTTTTTCCGCCGCAGAAAGTTCTGCCGTTTTACCGCTGAAGGCGTGAAAGAGATCGATTACAAGGATCTCAACACCCTCAAGGCCTACATCACCGAGACCGGCAAGATCGTACCCAGCCGCATCACCGGTACCAAGGCCAAGTACCAGCGTCAGCTGGCGACCGCCATCAAGCGCGCTCGCTACCTGGCTCTGCTGCCGTACACCGACAGCCACGGTCGCTGATTCAGCGATCGAGATGATCAGGAACCCTTAAGCGCATGCGCGGACTAGCCGAATACGTCATGCGCGGTCGCCGCGAAGCCACTTTGGTGGTGGGTGTGGCGCTGGCTGTGCCGCTGATGTTCTGGCTGGGTGCGGCGGTCATGGCGCTGGTGATTCTGCGTCGTGGACTGAATGACGCTCTGCCGGTTGCTCTCTGGGGTGGCCTGCCAGCCGTGGTCTGGGCGGTTCTCGGCGATAGCACACCGCTGCTGGTGCTGGTGTCTGTGATAGCGCTGTCGCATTTGTTGCGTCAGCGTCGTAGCTGGGCTCTGGTGCTGTTGGTGAGTGTGCCGCTCGGCCTGCTGATGGCGTTGCTGCTGATGAGCCTGATGCATGATGTGTTGCAGCAGGTGGCGGTGCATTTCATCGAGGTCTGGCCTAAGGTGCTGCAGGATATGGGGCACCAGGTCGACGAACAGTTGACCGCGCGGATCCAGCCGCTGGTCATGCCGTTGATGGCTGGCCTGCTGGCGGCAACCCATGTGCTCTTTGCACTGGGGAGCCTGATGCTGGGACGCTCGATGCAGGCGCGTTTGTACAATCCGGGTGGGTTTCGTGAGGAATTCCACGCGTTGCGTCTGCCGCCACTGGCCGCCTTCGGGCTGGCCGCACTGGTGCTGCTGAGCTTGCAGGCCGCTGATTTGGCCATGCTGTTTCCGCTGGCCGTGCTGCCGCTGCTGTTGTCCGGTGTTGCGCTGGTGCACGGCCTGATTGGGCTGAAGCAGCTGAACACCGGCTGGCTGATAGGGTTTTATCTGTTTGCATTGTTCATGCTGCAGATTGCATTTGTGCTGATCATGCTGTTTGCCTGTATTGACAGCCTGTTCGATTTTCGTGGTCGCCTGCGTGGCAATGCCGGTAGTGGCGACGATCCGGACAGTCAAAACTGATTTCAAGAGGTCAACGTAATGGAAGTCATCCTGCTCGAAAAAATTGCCAATCTTGGCAATCTGGGCGACAAGGTCGCCGTCAAGGCCGGTTATGCGCGTAATTTCCTGCTGCCGTTCGGCAAGGCAACTGCCGCTACTGCCAGCAACATTGCGGCCTTCGAAGCCCGTCGTGCTGAACTGGAAAAGGCTGCTGCCGAGAAGAAAGCGGCTGCCGAAGCCCGTGCTGCCCAACTGGAAGGCCTGGTGGTAACCATCGCCGCCAACGCTGGCGAGGAAGGCAAGTTGTTCGGTTCCATCGGAACCCGCGACATCGCTGATGCCGTTACCGCTGCCGGCGTTGCTCTGGAAAAGAGCGAAGTCCGTCTGCCGGAAGGCGCGTTGCGCAATGTCGGCGAGTTCGAAGTGGCTGTGCACCTGCACACTGACATCGAAAGCGTCGTCAAGCTGGTGGTGGTTGCCGAGTAAGGCGATCCCGCTGCGGTTCTTCCGGTTATCGGCAATCGTTGATTCCCGGGTGAACTGCACAATGCTTGTCGCTAGACTGACAACACGGCGCTTGTCCTGGACAGGCGCCGTGTTGTTTTGTCTGCAGTCAGTCAAACATGGGTGATGGGATGTACGCCGAAAGTCAGGAACTGGATCTGCAAACTGCCGCACTAAAGGTGCCGCCGCATTCGATTGAGGCGGAACAGTCGGTACTGGGCGGGGTGATGCTCGACAATAACGCCTGGGAGCGGATTGCCGAGCTGGTCAGCGAGAATGACTTCTACCGGCACGACCATCGCCAGATTTTCCGTGCCCTGAGCAGTCTGGCCGCACGCAACCAGCCGTTCGATGTGGTCACAGTGGCTGAAACCCTGGACCGCGAAGGTCTTGGTGAGCAGGTGGGTGGTCTGGCGTATCTGGGCCAACTGGCAAAGAATACGCCTTCTAGCGCCAATATTGTCGCTTACGCGCAGATCATCCGTGAGCGTGCGACCCTGCGCCAGCTGATCAGTACCAGCAGTGAAATCGCCGATAACGCCTTCAATCCCCGTGGTCGCCAGGCCGGCGAGATTCTTGACGAGGCTGAACAGAAGATTTTCGCGATTGCCGAAAGTCGTCCCAAGACCGGTGGTCCACAACCTGTCAATGAACTGCTGACCCGTGCCATCGACCGCATCGATACCCTGTTCAACAGCGATGGCTCGATTACCGGTTTGTCCACCGGCTTCGGTGATCTGGATAATATGACCTCGGGCCTGCAACCGGCCGATCTGGTGATCGTGGCCGGGCGTCCGTCGATGGGCAAGACTACTTTTGCCATGAATCTGGTGGAAAACGCCGTGCTGCGCAGCGAGAAGGCGGTACTGGTGTTCTCGCTGGAAATGCCGGGCGAATCACTGATCATGCGTATGCTGTCCTCGCTCGGACGCATCGACCAGACCAAGGTCCGCTCCGGCCGTCTGGAGGACGACGACTGGCCGCGTCTGACTTCGGCGGTCAACCTGCTTAATGACCGCAAGCTGTTTATTGACGATACCGCCGGCTTGTCACCCATGGAAATGCGTGCCCGTGCGCGCCGGGTGGTACGTGAGCATGGTGAGCTGTCGCTGATCATGATCGACTACCTGCAGTTGATGCGTATCGGTGGCAGCAGTTCAGAGAACCGTACCAACGAGATTTCCGAGATTTCCCGCTCGTTGAAAGCGCTGGCCAAGGAGTTCAATGTGCCGGTGGTGGCGCTGTCGCAGCTGAACCGATCGCTGGAGCAGCGGCCGAACAAGCGCCCGATAAACTCCGACCTGCGCGAATCCGGTGCCATCGAGCAGGATGCCGATGTGATCATGTTCGTCTACCGCGACGAGGTTTACCATCCGGACTCCCAGGACAAGGGCATCGCGGAAATCATCATCGGCAAGCAGCGTAACGGCCCTATCGGCACGGCGCGGCTGGCCTTCCTTGGCAAGTACACCCGATTTGAAAACCTCGCACCCGGCGCTTATACCGGGTACGGGGAGGAGTAAGCATGTCCATCACACCGCCGGTGGCGCGTCCGCTGTTCGATTATCCAAAATACTGGGCTGAGTGCTTTGGCCCTGCGCCTTTCCTGCCAATGAGCCGGGAAGAAATGGATCAACTGGGCTGGGACAGCTGTGATGTCATCATCGTGACCGGGGATGCCTATGTCGATCACCCGTCCTTCGGCATGGCGGTCATCGGCCGGATGCTAGAGGCCCAGGGTTACCGGGTCGGCATCATCAGCCAGCCCGACTGGAACAGCAAGGACGACTTCATGCGTCTGGGGGAGCCGAACCTGTTCTTCGGTGTGGCTGCCGGCAATATGGACTCGATGATCAACCGCTACACGGCCGACCGCAAGATTCGCTCGGATGACGCCTACACTGCCGGTGGTGAGGGTGGTAAGCGGCCTGATCGCGCCAGCCTGGTGTATAGCCAGCGCTGCAGGGAAGCTTACCGCGGGGTGCCTGTGGTGCTGGGCGGGATTGAGGGCTCGTTGCGCCGCATTGCCCACTACGACTACTGGCAGGACAAGGTGCGCCGCTCGATTCTGGTTGATGCCAAGGCCGATTTGCTGGTGTACGGCAACGCCGAGCGGGCAATTGTCGAGATAGCCCACCGTCTCAGTCGCGGCGAGCCGGTGCAGCAGATTACTGATGTGCGCGGTACAGCCTTTATTCGCCGCGACACGCCTGATGGCTGGTTCGAGCTTGACTCCAGCCGGGTTGACCGGCCTGGTCGGGTTGACAAGATCATCAACCCCTATGTCAGCACTCAGGACTCTGCCAGTTGTGCGGTGGAGCAGGCCAAGGGCGAGGCTGCCGCAGCGGACGCTGTGCAGGTGCTTGAGCTGCTGCCGCACCCGCGGCTGGAACGTGATCGCACGGTGATCCGGCTGCCGTCCTACGAAAAGGTCAAGAGTGATCCGGTGCTGTATGCCCATGCCAACCGGGTGCTGCACCTGGAAACCAATCCGGGCAATGCGCGGGCGCTGGTACAGCGTCACGGTGATCAGGACCTGTGGCTGAATCCGCCGCCAATCCCGCTGAGCACCGAGGAAATGGACTATGTGTTCGGCATGCCCTACCAGCGGGTGCCGCACCCGGCCTATGGCGATGCGAAGATTCCGGCCTACGAGATGATCCGTTTCTCGATCAATATCATGCGCGGCTGTTTTGGCGGTTGTACCTTCTGCTCGATCACCGAGCACGAGGGGCGGATTATCCAGAGCCGTTCGCAGGAATCCATCCTGCACGAGATCGAGGATATCCGCGACAAGGTAAAGGGCTTTACCGGGGTGATTTCCGACCTTGGCGGGCCGACGGCCAATATGTACCGACTGGCCTGTAAAACTCGCGAGATTGAAGCCGCTTGCCGCAAGCCGTCCTGTGTCTATCCCGGCATCTGTGAAAATATGTCAACCGATCATTCGGCGCTGATCGAGGTGTATCGCAAAGCCCGCGAGTTACCCGGGGTGAAGAAGATCCTGATTGCCTCGGGGTTGCGCTACGATCTGGCGGTCGAGTCGCCGGAGTATGTGCGCGAACTGGTAACCCACCATGTCGGTGGCTATCTGAAAATTGCTCCGGAGCACACCGAGCAGGGCCCCTTGAGCAAGATGATGAAGCCGGGTATCGGCTCTTACGACCGCTTCAAGCAGATGTTCGAGAAGTTCACCAAGGAGGCGGGCAAGGAACAGTACCTGATTCCCTACTTCATTGCGGCGCATCCGGGAACCAGTGACGAGGACATGATGAATCTGGCCTTGTGGCTCAAGCGCAATGGCTTTCGCGCTGACCAGGTACAAGGTTTCTATCCGTCGCCAATGGCCACTGCTACGGCCATGTATCACACCGGTCGCAATCCGCTGCGCAAGGTGACCTACAAGAGCGAGGCGGTGAATACCGTCAAGGGTGAGCGCCAGCGGCGGCTGCACAAGGCGTTTCTGCGCTATCACGACCCGAATAACTGGCCGTTGTTGCGCGAGGCATTGAAAGCGATGGGGCGCGCCGACCTTATTGGTAATGGCAAGCAGCAGTTGATTCCGGCCTACCAGCCGGCGGCGGAAGGCTACCAGAGCGCCAGACGCAAGAATTCGACACCGCCAGGCAAGGGTCGTTTGCTGACCCAGCATACCGGTTTGCCTCCGAGGGACGACGGATCAGCCCCGGCCAAGTCGCGCAAACCCCAGCGTGGCAGTCGCCGCGATCGTGCCTGAGACCAAGGCTATGGCTGCTATAGCCGGAATCTGTTGGAAGTCGCAGGGGTGATGGAGCAGAGTGAAGGTGCAATCGGAGGATTACACCATGGCCATTCAGCTTCCATCCCTGCTGCTTGAACTGCTGGTTGACTATGCCGCTGCGGCCGCCGGTCACTCGGCTGATTGATCAGACTGTTGTGGCATCCATTGCTGAAGCAGTTCTCGTAGTTGCGTCAGTTCTACCGGTTTTGACATGTGCCCATTCATTCCTGCCTGACGCGCCTTTTCCAGGTGCTCGGGCAGGATATGGGCGGTCAAGGCGATAATGGGAAGCAGCGGCTGCGCCTGCTGCCGCTCCCACTGGCGTATCTGTGTGGCGGCAGAAAAGCCGTCCAATTCCGGCATTTCACAGTCCATCAGCAACAGGTCATAGTGGCGGTTACGCACAGCCTCAAGCGCCTGCAAGCCGTTTTCCACCGTGTCGACCTGAACGCCGAGGCGTTCGAGCATTCCACGGATTACCCGGGTGGAAATGCTGTTGTCTTCGGCGACCAATACCTTGAAAGTCCCCCGGGACGCATCTCTTGAAGACGGCGCTGTGTCCGTCGCAGGGCTGTCTTTCTCTTGCCATTCCTCCAGCAAGGTGCGCTGCAGACTGAAGCCCGATACCGGTTTATGCAGTACACGACGAATGCCAAGGCTGCGTGCAGTCGTCCGGTTGGGCGTGTCGTTTATGCCGGTCAGCATCAGCACCAGTAACTGATCCCTCAGGGCGGGGTCCTCGTGGACTCGCTTGGCAAGCTCCATACCGGTCATCCCGGGCATGGCCTGGTCGGTCAGCAGGATATCAAAGGCTGTATTCATGGCCTGATGGCTGCGCAGCAGGGCCAGCGCTTCCGTGCCTGAGGCTGCGCTGGAAACCTGCAGTCCCCAGCCGGTCAGTTGCTGCTGCAAGACCTGCCTGCAGGTGGGGTTGTCATCGACCAGCAAGACCCTGCGATCCTTAAGGTGCTGTAACTGCTGTTCGCTCGGACGAATGCCCTGCACCGGCAGGCTGAAGGGTAGGCTGAACCACAGATTGCTGCCTTGTTCTGCGGATGACAGGCCCCATTGTCCCTGCATGCGGGTTATCAGTTCGCGTGCCAGAGACAGCGGATTATCAATGCCTGATGTGTTGACTGCCTTGTTGGCCGGTGCCAATGCCTGCTTGATGGCGGCCAGGCTGTCGGCGCTGGCCTGGATGATAAAGCGCACCCTTGAGTCGTCTGGCTTTTCCAGTGCGGCCGTCAGTAGTATTTCTCCACGGGAGCTGTGCTCGAGAGTGTGTTTGAGCACTATGCCAAGAATCTGTTTGAGCCGAACGGGATCCCCTGTACACAATTGCGGAACTGATGGCTGAATAAAGGTGATCAGTTCGACATCTCGATGCTGCGCGGTATCGCGTAACTGTTCCATGGATTCATGTACCAGTGTGTGCAGATCGAAACTGACAGTGTTCAGTATGAGTTCGCCGGATTCCAGTCTGGCCATGTCCAGCACGCTGTTAAGGCTGCCCAGCAATTCATTGCCGGCATTCTGGATGGTTTGCACATAGTCGCGCTGCTTGGCCGACAGGGCTGTATCAAGCAGGAGTTCGATCATGCCCAGCACGCCATTCATGGGGGTGCGGATCTCGTGGCTGATATCGGCCAGCAGGGCGGCCTTGAGCTGGCGCTGTTCGCGTCGGCTTTGCGCGGCACTGGACTTGACCATGCGATTGCCATAACGGCGCTGCTGGGTCCTGAATAGCACCCAGGCGCAGCACACCAATGCGATCCAGATCAGCAGAAATACCAGCAGACGGCTGTAAAAGGCATAATCGAGCAACGCGTGCAAAACGCCTGCAATCAGCAGCAGTGATGTTGCTGTGACCAGTGCCGGGTGCTGCGGCTTGTCGAGCAGGCTCAGTTGCATCAGTAGCCCCACGGCCAGTAAAGGTAGCCCGAGCATGACCAGCAGGCGGATGCTGTTACTCCACTGCGGCACCAGTGCGGCTGTGGCAACCAGCAGGGCGCTGCCCAGGGTGACCCCCAGCCAGACTCGTAACAGCCGGCCTTGCAGGCGGGGAATACGCCAGAGCAGCAGCAGGGCAACCCAAGGGTAGAGTGCAATCAGCATCAGACCGGCAAAACTTCCGGGTCGAACACCGAGTAGCCAGTAGGTCCAGCCGGCATCGGCCAGCACGGCGAGTGTAAAAGTGGCTGTCGCCGCACCCAGTAGCAGGTGCTGGATATCACGACTGCTACACCCCTGTAACAGGGCATGCAGCAAGAGGCCGGCAAGCAAGCCAAGCAATATGCCGTAGAGGCTTTGCTGGAAAGCATGCCGGTGGGCAGCCTGCAGGCCGCTGAGGATTCGTACGTTGGCCTGAACGGCTGCCTCAGCCTGCAAGCGCAACAGTATCTCGTATGTTCCCTTGTGCTCGTGTTCGCCGGCGGGGATAGGCAACATGAAGCCAGGGAAGACCGAATGGTGTTGCTGGTCGGTCAGAGGGGTGTGTAATGCGCCATCGAGCAGCAGATAGGCGTGCACGTTTTTCAGGGCGGGATTGTCTACAATCAGCAGGCGTTCGCGTGTTGACAATTGCAAAGGCAGTCGCAGCCAAAGCGCACTGGCTCTTGGAACATCGACCTGTGTACCCGGTTGCGGGGTAAAACGATTGGCAAAGCGTGGGCCCAGAACCTCATCAAGTGACAGTGCGGATTGCGGATCGACCAGAGCACGAAAATCAGCTGGTATGTCCTCCAGGCTGCCTGCCTGCAGGTATTGCCCGAAAAACAGCAGCAGGAAACAGGTGATCACATGCCGGAGCGACAGTCTGTTTTGCGAATATATCCTTGCCGTTAACACGTACAGGCGATCCTTTGCTGGCGAAATGGCGCTGGCAGTATAGCCTGACAGCGGCGCGCACGTGGAGTGCACGCCGTTGCCCGGGATTACTCTGCCTGTTCCCGGGCAATAGCCCGGTAGCCGATGTCCTTGCGATAGAAACAACCATTCCAGTCAATGCCGGCAGCCAGTTCGTAGGCCTTCTGCTGTGCGTTCAGCACGCTGTCGCCAAGAGCGGTAGCGCACAGTACGCGTCCGCCGCTGGTCACTACCTGACCATCCTTTAGGGCGGTGCCGGCATGAAATACCTTGGCTTCGGCGCTGCCAGCATTCAGTCCGCTGATCGGCATGCCTTTGGCGTAGTCGCCCGGGTAGCCACCAGCAGCCAGCACTACGCCCAGGCTGGGGCGTGGATCCCAGTCGGCGGTGACCTGATCCAGCCGGCCAGCCAGCGCCGCCTCGATCAGTGCCACCAGGCTCGAGCGCAGGCGCAGCATTACCGGCTGGGTTTCCGGGTCACCAAAGCGGCAGTTGAACTCGATCACCTTGGGCGCGCCACTGGCATCGATCATCAGGCCGGCATACAGAAAGCCGGTATAGACATTGCCTTCAGCGGCCATGCCGCGCACGGTGGGCCAGATTACCTCGTCCATCACCCGCTGGTGCACTTCGGCGGTGACCACCGGGGCCGGTGAGTAGGCGCCCATGCCGCCGGTATTCGGGCCAGTGTCGCCGTCGCCGACGCGCTTGTGGTCCTGACTGGTGGCCATTGCCAGCACATGCTCGCCATCCACCATGACAATAAAGCTGGCTTCCTCGCCCTCGAGGAACTCTTCGATTACCACCCGTGAACCGGCCTCGCCAAAGGCGTTGCCGGCCAGCATGTCGCGTACCGCGGCTTCGGCTTCATCCAGCGTCATGGCAACAATCACGCCCTTGCCGGCGGCCAGGCCGTCGGCCTTGATCACGATGGGCGCGCCTTTCTCGCGCAGGTAGGCCAGCGCCGGCTCGATTTCGGTGAAGTTGCAGTACTCGGCGGTGGGGATCCGGTGACGGGCGAGGAAGTCCTTGGTGAAAGCCTTGGAGCCTTCCAGCTGGGCGGCGGCAGCCGTCGGGCCGAAGCATTGCAGGCCGGCGGCGCGGAAGCGGTCGACCACCCCGGCCACCAGCGGCGCCTCGGGGCCAACGATGGTCAGCGCCACCTTGTCGCGGGCAAAGGCGACCAGCGCGTCCAGATCCAGCACATCAATGGCGACATTTTCGCATTTGGCTTCGGTGGCGGTGCCGGCATTGCCCGGAGCGACAAACACCGTCTCGACGCGCTCATCCTGCGCCACCTTCCACGCCAGTGCGTGTTCACG
>Ga0194136_1001624_pt1 | contig 11205 bp, 9 predicted proteins | sample TARM_MetaG_T3A_1_FD_134023 | JGI IMG/M metagenome (GOLD analysis project Ga0194136, IMG submission 134023) | Freshwater microbial communities from Pennsylvania, USA, analyzing microbe dynamics in response to fracking - TARM_MetaG_T3A_14 (version 2) | ecosystem: Environmental > Aquatic >...
CGAAGAAACGGTCTAAGTAGGCTGATTCAAGGCATGTACGGGAGAAAAAATCGGCTCAAACATGAAGAAATGAAATGACTGAGTCAGCCGAGAAGAATTTCCCCGCTTATTCGCACCTTCCCTTGGTAAAAAGGGGCTCGCTCATCTTCTGGGTGGATGAGATGGCACTGGAGCAGACCCAACTGCTCGCGAAATAGATCTGGCAAGTGGTTATCGGCATCTTCCAGGATGTCGGGTAACCGGCGCTGCAATTGTTGGATCCCCGGTGGAATGATAATGCCGAATTCAGCCAGTAATCCCCGAATTTGATTGGCTTGTGCCGTCCGCTGTTTGATGAACCCCTGGCGGATACGGTGCAGTGCCAACACGGCTTGCTGCTCAGGGATTTTGATAGGTACAAACCGCATAGTGCGGTCGAGTGACCGCCTCGCAGATGGCTTCGGCGTCAGCGGCGTCGTGTTTGTTGGTTTTGACGTGGGGTTTGACGAATTGGGGAGGCATCAGTTTGACGGTGCGCCCCAACGAAAGTAGGGTGACCGCCCAATAGTGGGCGGATGCGCAAGCCTCCATGCCAATCAAACAGGGGGACAGAATGGTAAAAAAGGTGGTCATCTGGGGCTTGCTGAACAGACGCTTACCGTGTTCATCCACGCCGTGGATCTGAAAAACCTCTTTTGCCAGATCAATACCGATAGTCGTAGCCTTCATGGTGGTCGCCTCTCTCATCAGCGGAAACGCTCATTCGCCACTTTGGCACTTCAAATACCGTTTTGGGTTAGGGCGACCATCCCATTAATGTCCATCTATGCGAGTCATTTCATTGGCAATCTGCCCGCAGTGCGCCACAACGTCACGTTGCTCCATCACGTCGAGGATCGGGCACTCCGGGCGCTCGTCGCCGTGACAGCAACTCACCACTGCCTCAAGAGAGGCCAGCATTGCCTGCGAACCAGCGATGCGGGCGCGCAAATCGACGATTTTCTCCTGCGCCAACTTCTTCACCTGAGCACTGGTTCGGTGTTCGTCCCGGTAGAGTGCCAAGAGCTCCCGGCACTCTTCCAGATTGAAGCCCGTCTCCCGCGCCCGCTTGACGAAGCTGAGCTCTCGCAGCGCCCCGTCGCTATAGCTGCGGTAGCCGTTTTCGCTGCGAATGGGCGGCGCGATGAGGCCGATACTCTCGTAGTAGCGGATGGTCTTGGCGGTCAGGCCGGTGGCCTTGGCAACCTTGCTGATGTTCATGGATGACTCCTTACAAATCCAGGTGAGCGCCGACATGGGTACCCGCCTTGGGCTGCCAGCGTTTCAGTAACAGGGAATTGCTCAACACGGTGATGCTGCTCAGGGCCATGGCCGCCCCCGCCAGTTCGGGGCTGAGGTAGCCAAAGGCGGCCAGCGGAATACCGATGATGTTGAACACGAAGGCCCAGAACAGGTTCTGCTGTATGGTGCGCCAGGTCGCCGCCGAGATGTCGATGGCGTCGGCCACCAAACGTGGATCGCTTCTCATCAGCGTGATGGAGGCGGTCTCCATCGCCACGTCGGAGCCGGAGCCCATGGCAATCCCCACGTCCGCCGCCGCCAGCGCGGGAGCGTCGTTCACTCCATCCCCCACCATGGCCACCAAGCCACCGACCTGGGCGCGTAGCGCCTCCACTTTTTCCACCTTGCCGGCGGGCAGCACCGAGTCGAACGCCCCGTCCAGCCCCAGTTGGGCGGCAATATGAGCCACCGGTTCCGGTGCATCGCCACTCACCAGCCAACTGGCGACGCCGCGTTGGCGCAGGGTGGCGATGGCTTCCTGGCTCTCGGGCCTCAGGGTATCGGCCAGTGCGGCGATGCCAACGGCCACGCCGTCGATGGCAACCCAGACTCGGGTCGCGCCATCGGCGTCAGGTTCGGCCTGCTCCAGCAGCGGGATCCCCAGCACGGTAAGCAGGGACGGATTGCCGATAGCCACAGAGTGGCCCGCCACCTTGCCGAGGATGCCGGCGCCGACTCGCACCTCCACGGCTTCGGGCTGGGGTAACACAGCATCCTTGCCAACCGCCTCACGCATGGCCAGCGCCAGCGGATGCTCGCTCGCCTGTTGTAGGGCGGCGGCTAGTCGCAGTTGCTCATCGGTACCACTCCAGCCCGTCAGCACGGGCCGACCCTGGGTGAGGGTGCCGGTCTTGTCGAAGATCAGCGCCTTGATGGCATGGGCCTTCTGCAGGGTATCCACGTCCTTGATCAGAATGCCGTGGCGTGCCGCCACGCCGGTGCCGGTGACAATGGCGGCCGGCGTAGCCAGCCCCAAGGCACAAGGACAGGCGATCACCAGCACGGCCACCGCCGCCAGCAGTGCCTGGCCGAAGTCGTTGCTGATGGCGTACCACACCAGCAGGGTGAGCAGGGCGATGGCCATCACCACCGGTACGAATATGGCGGAGACCTTGTCCACCAGCTGTTGCAGCGGAGCCTTGCCCATCTGGGCGCTCTCCACCAGGGCGATGATCTTGCTGAGGCTGGAGTCTTCCCCCACGGTGGTGGCCTCGATCTCCAGCACGCCGGAGCGGTTGATGGCACCGCCCAGCACGTTATCCCCAAGGGAGCGCAGCACCGGCAGACTCTCGCCGGTGAGGATGGATTCATCCAGCTCGCTGCTGCCGCTCGTGATCTTGCCGTCCACCGGCACCCGCTCACCGACCAGCACCCGCAGCCGATTGCCCCGCAGCACCTCGTCGATGGCGACGCTTTGCCACGCCTCCCCGCGCCAGACGGTGGCGGTCTCGGGCCGCAGTGCCATCAGCTCGCGAATGGCGGACTGGGTGCTGCGCCGGGCGCGGGCCTCCAGCAATTTACCGAGCGAGATCAGGGTGATGATGATGGCGCTCGCCTCAAAATAGAGCTGGCCGCTGGCGGCCATGCCCAGGGTCAGCAGCAGATAGAGGCTGTAGAAATAGGCGGCGCTGGTGCCGGTCGCCACCAGCACATCCATGTTGGCGGAGCGGTGCTTGAGGGCGAGCCAGGCGCCGCGATAGAAGCGGGCGCCGACCCAGAACTGCACCGGGGTGGCGAGTGCCAGCTCCAGCCAGCCGGGCAGATGCCAGGGCAGCAGCCCGGCCATGGCGATCATCCCCACCAGCAGCGGTAGCGTCAGCAGGGCCGAGATGACGACTTGGATCAGGGCCTTGTGAGCGGCGGCAGATTCTTGCTCTTCCCGCTCCTGCAACTGCTGACGGCGTGCACTGACGTTGCCCTGCGCCAACTGGGCGCCGAAGCCGAGCGCCTCGATCTGCGAGCGCAACGAGGCCGGGGTCTGCACGCCGGGCACCAGGGTGATGCGGGCCTGCTCCAGGGAAAAGTTCACGTCGGCCGAGAGAACACCCGGCAGGGCGGCGAGCATCCTGTTGAGCCGAGCCGAACAACCGGCGCAGGTCATGCCGCTGATCTGAAACGACAACGACTCACTGCCATAGCCGTAGCCCTGCGCCTCTATGCTGCCCAGCACCAGCGGCAGCTGGGCGTCCTGGCTCAACTCGATGGCCGCTTGCTCCAGCGCGAAGTTGACGGTGGCCTGCACCCCGTCGAGCTTATTGAGGACTGCGCTGATCCGGCTGGCGCAGTTCGCACAGCTCATGCCGCTGATGGGAAGTTGAATATGCATGGTCATGGCAATCCTCCTTGGATAGACCAGCAAACCTTACCCTCTACAGTAAGGGTAAGCTCAAGCAACATCCCTTACTTTTTGCTCAAATAAAAAAGGCTCCAAAGGGAGCCTTTTTTTGACGCTCAGACGAGGCAGGTATCAGATACCGTATTGGGTGCGATAAGCCTTCATGGCGACCAACTGCTCGGCCAGCTCCGGCTTATCTTCAAGATATTTGATAAGGTCAGCCAGCTGGATGATGGCGATGATGTGAGCGCCGTAGTCACGCCCCACCTCCTGAATGGTGAAGAGCTCCCCGCTTACCTTCCTCCTGGCGATCCAACGCGATCAGCACACCCGCGAGCGAGGCTCCGTTGGCCTGGATCAGATCCATGGACTCGCGGATGGCGGTGCCGGCGGTGACCATGTCATCTATCAGCATGATGGCCCCTTAAGTGGGCTGCCCACCAGATTGCCGCCTTCGCCGCGATCCTTGGGTTTCTTGCGGTTGAAGCATCAAGGCATTGTCCGGCATTTTTTGAAAAGACCTTTAATTCAGTTGGTTAATTTTTGTTGTGATTACCGAACGAACCGGCTTAGCTGCAACAGCGGCCCTTGACCAGATTGCCGATGGCCACCACTACAAATACCAGCAGATAGGCAGCAAAAATAACCACTAACCATTGGGGCATGGAGAATCCGAGGAACTGCCAACTGATCTCGCTACAGTCGCCATCCGGGAAGAACAGCCAGGGTATCCAGTGATCGAGCGGTGCCCAGCTCGGGAAGTTGGCATAGGGGCTACAGACGTTGAATGGGGAGGGGTTCATCTGATAGTCCACATGCTGCAAGGCCAGTTGCAGGCCACGGAAGGCGCTATAACCCCACAGCAGCAAGGCGCTCCAGCGCAGATACCAGCGCTGCGGCGCAACCATACCGAGCAGACCGGCAGAGAGCACACCCAGCAGGGCGATCCGCTCATAGATACACATGACACAGGGGTGTAACCCCAACACATGCTGAAAGAAGAGGGCACATAGCTCGAGGAGCAAGGCGGAGGCGGCTAGCAGACCCCAGGCTAGCCGATGAGCAGCAATGCTGCGCAGAAACTCTATCATCTGATTAATCTCACAGAAAAAAACAGTGGCGGAATTAGATCAGAGCGCAAAGAAAAAATACCCATACAGACCCCGTTGTATCGATGATGTGCAGGAATAGTGCCGGGTGGTTGCACAGCCAAACAGTACTTGATGCGGGCCACCTGATCTCTACTTTTGAATGCCTCTGAATATTGGTGAATTACCCTATCATTCGCCCCAAAACAGCGAAAACAGGCCGCCATCACGAAATGGCGACCCCTTGTCTGACCATGAGCTACACGGGTTCGCTCAGGTGTGCCTCACATGATGGTGTAGTGTCGGCTCATGGTCAGGTTGCCTTATCCGGGGTAGCTCGACCAAGTCTTGGTCGAGCCCTCATTATCGATGCTCAGCACCTCATAGGGCTGGCCGGGAGTACCCATCCCTGGTGCGCTCTGGGGCATACCCGGAGCAGTCAGGCCGTGGATTGCCGGTTTCTCTTGGAGCAGCTTGTGCACGTCGACGGCGGGGACATGCCCCTCCACCACATAGCCGTTCACTACCCCGGTATGGCAGGAAGCCAGCTTGGGGGTGATACCGTACTTCTCTTTGATGGGTTGGAGCTGCTCGGTTTCGATGACCTTGACCTCAAAGCCGTTACCTTCCAGATGTTTGACCCAGGCTTTGCAGCAGCCACAATATTGGGATTTGTAAACGGTCATCTGCTCTGCGGCCAGGGCAGAAAAGCTGACAACACCGGCCATCAGGGCCAGCAACAGGGATTTATACATGACTAACCTCGGATAAGAAGAATGCTAAAAAACAGGGATTCGACTTAACCGGGCTGACGGGGAGGACGCTCCAGCCGCGCTGGCGGCGCACCCGGCATAAACGGGGAGGGTGTGACAAACAGCGGCCTGTCCGGTTCCAGTATGGAAACTGTCAGGCCGTCGCTGTTCAGCACAGTCATGGCGAGCGCCGCAGTAAAGCTGCCGCAGGGCATGGCCTTCTCCAAAGTACGCTCGGCTTGGCTGCAATGGCTGTCAAGATTACAGAGATCGGTCGCCGCCCAGCTACCAAACGACATCAACACCAGCAGCAGACTCCACAGCGGGAGCCAACGACGGGCGCGAGCGCATTGGCGGGGGGACAGCATCATAACAGGGCTCATTAGCCAAAAAGAGGTATACATTAAACCCGATCCTGAGCAAGGGTCAAGCCTTCGTACCTCTGCTTCGTTCACGCCCCATTTGGACCTGCCTTGGCGGTAGGTGGTGAGCCTACTCGCCTGCGGATCAGCCTGCCCCGTCCAGTTAAAGGGCTGCCCCCTTTTTACAGCAAGCACAATAAAAACAACATTTTGGTCTGGCTTAGCCATCATGGGAATGGGGATCACAGATCCCTCCGCTGCTTGCGCTCCGGTCTTGACCTTCCCAAAAGGGATAGTTTAGAGTTAAGGACTCGTCATCAGGAGTTGGCCATGTTGTCAGCAAGATTGCATACAGAACAGATCGCCCGGCTATTGCTGGCGCTGATGCTCGTCTGCAATCTGACCCTCTGTGTTAGCTGGCTCGGTCTGTTCGGCGCTGGGCTTGCCACTGCGAGCATCGGGGTTGACGCAACTGACCACTCCAGCATGCAGATGTCTTCCTGCCACAACATGACCATGAGCACGCCCGACGATGGCGCGCCACAGAATGCCACGAGCCAAGCATGCCCGGGGCAAGACGGCCTTGCCTCGCCTGGCGGCGCTGGCCTGTCGCAGTTGGTAACACTGCTGACTCTGCTTGTCCTCCCCCTGCTACTGCTGCCCCTGCCGGGTGCGGCGAGCATCTTGCTGGATAACTGGCTGCGGGATCCCTTCCTGCGCACACGCGGTACCCATCCCCTCTCCTGGCCCCGACGGCATCTGATGCTGTCGGTGCTGCGCCACTAGAAAACACGTCTCCTGCGAGTTTAGGGCAAGGCTGGACCTTGCCTGAATAGCCGCGTGCCTGCTGACCCTGTCAGTGGCCGTGCCCCTCTGCCGCCCGACCCTGCCTGCTGCGATCGCCCGACTCAACCGATGCGCTCGCCAGCGGCACCGTCTCCAGCGCGGTACCCGATAGAAGAGAAGCTGTACCATGTCATCTACCGCACATAATGATGCCGCGCAGTCCTGCGCCATTGCCACCCACTCCATCCGTATCGGAGGCCTGTCATGAGCAAGACCCTGCTATTGTCCGCGCTGCTGCTCACCCTCGGCGCCGGTGGCGGCTACTGGGCGGCCACACAGGGCATCGGAAGCGGTGCCACAAAAGCCACAGAAAAAGCCCCTCTCTACTGGGTCAACCCCATGGATCCCCGCGACAAGCGCGACGCCCCGGCCAAGGACAACATGGGGATGGACTTTATCCCCGTCTATGAGGAGCAGAAAACCGGCTCCCCCGGCACCGTCACCATCAGCCCCGAGATCCAGCAAAACCTGGGGGTCCGGCTCGCCAAGGTGGAGCGCTTGCCCATCCACCATCAGATCGAGACGGTGGGCTATGTCGGCTATGACGAAGACCGGCTGGAGGCCATTAACGCCCGCATGGCAGGCTGGATCCGCACCCTCGCCATCAAGAGCGAGGGGCAGAAAGTGACAAAGGGGAGCCTGATCTATGAGCTCTACGCCCCGGATCTGGTCAATGCCCAGCACGAATACCTGCTGGCGCTCAACACCAGCAACCCGCTGCTGCTGCGCGCCGCCGAGGGTAAGCTCAAGTCCCTGCAAGTACCGGCGGACCAGATAGCCGCCCTCAAGCGCACCCGTCAGGTCCGTGAAACGATCAGCATCTACGCCCCGAGCAGCGGTTATGTCTCCGAGCTCAAGGTGCGCGAGGGCCAGTATGTGGAGCCCGCCGCCGCCCTGTTCAATATCAGCACCCTGCAGCAGGTGTGGGTGAGCGCGGAAGTGTTCGAGCGCCAGGCTGGCCAGTTGAAAGTGGGCGATCCGGTGACCATGACCCTGGATTACGCCCCCGGCCGGCGCTGGCAGGGCAAGGTGGATTACCTCTACCCCACCCTGGATGCCGCCACCCGCACCCTCAAGGTGAGGCTGCGCTTCGACAACACTGATGAGTTCTTGAAACCCAACATGTTCGCCAAGGTGAGCATTCGCAGCGGCAAGGGAGAGCCGCACATGCTGGTCCCGAGTGAAGCGGTGATCCGCACCGGCAGTCAGGACCGGCTGGTGCTGGCGCTGGGCGATGGCAGCTTCAAGTCGGTGGCGGTCACCCTGGGCCCCCAGTTTGGTGACAAGATAGCCATCGTGGATGGGGTCGAGCCGGGCGACAGCATTGCCAGCTCGGCCCAGTTCCTGCTCGATTCGGAATCCAGTATCGACTCCGACTTCCAGCGCATGACGGCGGTACGCCCCATGCAGGTGTGGACCCAAGGTGAGGTGCAGGCGGTGGATCCCAAGAGTCGCACCCTGAGCGTCGCCCACCAGGCCATCCCCGAGTGGCAATGGCCCGCCATGGAGATGGATTTTGGCGTGGCAGATAGCGTCGATATGACCCAGCTCGCACCGGGCCAGACCCTGCATTTGCAGATGGAACAGGAGGGAGATGAGTATCGCATCATCAATATCCATGTCGAAAAAGCGGCCACGCATGCTGAGAAACCGGCAGCGCCCAAGGATGACATGAAAGACATGAAAGGCATGGAAGGCATGGAAGGCATGGAAGGCATGGAAGGCATGGACCATAGCCAGCACCAGATGGGGGACAAGCCATGATCCCTTCCATCATTCGCTGGTCCATCGGCAACCGCTTTATGGTGCTGCTGCTGACCGTCATGCTGACCGCCTGGGGGCTCTGGTCGGTCAAGCAGACCCCGGTGGACGCCCTGCCGGATCTCTCCGACGTGCAGGTGATCATCAAGACCTCCTACCCCGGCCAGGCGCCCCAGGTGGTGGAGGATCAGGTCACCTACCCACTCACCACCGCCCTGCTGGCGGTGCCGGGTGCCACCACGGTGCGCGGCTACTCCTTCTTCGGCGACTCCTTCGTCTATGTGCTGTTCGATGACGACACGGATCTTTACTGGGCCCGCGCCCGGGTGCTGGAGTACCTGAGTCAGGTGGCCCCGAGCATGCCCCCTTCGGCCCGGCCCCAGCTCGGCCCCGATGCCACCGGGGTGGGCTGGGTCTACCAGTACGCGCTGGTAGACAAAACCGGCAAGCATGACCTGAGCGAGCTCACCTCCCTGCAAAACTGGTTCCTCAAGTACGAGTTGCAGACGGTGGAAGGGGTCTCCGAGGTGGCGACCGTGGGCGGCATGGTGCGCCAGTATCAGGTGCGGGTCGATCCCGATAAATTGCGCGCCTACGGCATCCCACTGTCACTTATCCAAACCGCCATCGAGCAAGGCAACCAGGAGACCGGCGCCTCCGTCATCGAGTTGGCGGAAGCCGAATACATGGTGCGCTCCAACGGTTACCTCAAGAGCGTCAAGGACTTGCAACAGATCCCGCTCGGCACCCTGGTGCGTGGTGCCCCGCTGCTGCTCGGCGATGTGGCCGATGTGGTCACCGGTCCTCAGGGGCGGCGCGGTATCGCTGAGCTCAACGGCGAAGGGGAGGTGGTAGGCGGCATCATCGTCATGCGTTATGGCGAGAATGCCCAGCGCACCATCGACGGGGTCAAGGCCAGGCTGGCCCAGCTCAAGAGCAGCCTGCCGGAGGGGGTGGAGCTGGTCACCGTTTACGACCGCTCCGATCTGATCCAGCGCGCCATCGACAACCTCTCCGGCAAGCTGCTGGAAGAGTTCGCCGTGGTGGTGCTGGTCTGCCTCGCCTTCCTGTTCCACCTGCGCTCGTCGCTGGTGGTGGTCATCACCCTGCCCATCGCCATCCTGGTGGCCTTCATCGTCATGCACATGCAGGGGATCAACGCCAATATCATGTCCCTCGGTGGCATCGCCATCGCCATCGGCGCCATGGTGGATGGTGCCATCGTGATGATAGAGAACGTCCACAAGCACATGGAGCGCACCGAGCTGACGGACAAGAACCGCTGGCAGGTGATAGCCCAGGCGAGCATCGAGGTGGGCCCCGCCATCTTCTTCTCTCTGCTCATCATCACCATGAGCTTCCTGCCGGTGTTCGCACTGGAGGCGCAGGAGGGACGCATGTTCCATCCGCTCGCCTTCACCAAGACCTATGCCATGGCGGCGGCGGCCGGGCTCTCCATCACGCTCGTTCCCGTCATCATGGGCTACTTTATCCGCGGCAAGGTGCTGGCGGAGCAAGCCAACCCCCTTAACCGCTGGCTGAGTCAGGGCTATATCCCACTGCTCAACGCCGTGTTGGCGCGCCCCAAAACCACCCTGCTGCTGGCACTGGCGGTGACCATCGTCGGCTTCTGGCCGCTGCGCTACCTCGGCTCCGAGTTCATACCGCCGCTGGATGAAGGGGACATATTGTACATGCCCACCACGGCGGCCAACGTTTCGGTCGGCAAGGCGCGGGAGATCCTGCAACAGACCGACAAGCTGATCCGCACCGTGCCCGAGGTGAAGAGTGTGTTCGGCAAGGCGGGCCGCGCCGACAGCGCCACCGATCCGGCCGATCTGGTGATGATGGAGACAACCATCCAGCTCAAGCCGAAGGAGGAGTGGCGCCCCGGCATGACCCCGGAGAAGCTCAAAGAAGAGCTCAACACTCTCATCCAGTTCCCCGGCCTCACCAACGCCTGGGTGCCTCCCATCAAGACCCGCATCGACATGCTGGCGACCGGCATCAAGACCCCGGTCGGCATCAAGGTGGCGGGACCGGACCTCAAGGTGATCCAGAAGATCGGCCAGCAGTTGGAGCAGATCGTCGGCAAGGTGGAAGGGGCAGCCTCGGTCTATGCCGAGCGGGTGGCCGGTGGCCGCTACGTCAAGGTGGACATCGACCGGCTCAAGGCGGCCCGCTACGGCCTCAACATCGCCGATGTGCAGGCGGTGCTGGCGACTGCGGTCGGCGGCATGGACGTGGGTCAGACCATCGAGGGACGTGAGCGCTATCCCATCAACTTGCGCTACCCCCAGAGCTACCGCAATTCGGTGGCGAGCCTGGAACTGCTGCCGCTGGTGACCCCCATGGGGGAGCGCATCGCCCTGGCGGACGTGGCCAAGGTCTACATCAGCGATGAGGCCCCCATGCTGCGCAGCGAGAACTCCCGCCTCAACGGCTGGATCTACGTGGATATCCGGGGCCGCGATATCGGCTCCTTCGTGGCCGATGCCAAGGCCCAGGTGGAGAAGCAACTGGTGCTGCCAGCAGGCTATGCCCTCAACTGGTCCGGTCAGTACGAATACATGGAGCGAGCCAAGGCGCGCCTCGCCTACGTGGTACCGCTCACCTTCGCCATCATCGTACTGCTGCTCTATCTGGCGTTTCGCCGTTTTCAGGAGGTGCTGCTGATCCTCACCACCCTGCCACTCGCCGTCGTAGGGGGGATCTGGACCGTCTGGCTGCTCGACTTCAAC
>Ga0194136_1001627_pt1 | contig 11202 bp, 9 predicted proteins | sample TARM_MetaG_T3A_1_FD_134023 | JGI IMG/M metagenome (GOLD analysis project Ga0194136, IMG submission 134023) | Freshwater microbial communities from Pennsylvania, USA, analyzing microbe dynamics in response to fracking - TARM_MetaG_T3A_14 (version 2) | ecosystem: Environmental > Aquatic >...
GGGTCGGCCAGGACGAGGTGGAATCCGCCCTCGAGGGGGCACCGGCCACGGACCGCGGCGGGTAACGCCGCGCGCTTCACGGTGAGGCGGAGCGGGGACGACGACGATGAGGACGACGACGACAACGACGACGCGCCGGCCGTGTTCTTCTTCAGGCACGCCACCGCGCGCTGGTTCTCCTCGACGAACCACGCCACGTCGGCTCCCCTGGAGACAGCCTCGAGCCCGAGTGCGCCGGAGCCCGCGAACAGGTCGAGAGCGGCGGCGCCGTCCAGGTCGACCCGACTTCCGATGGCACTGTAGAGCGCCTCGCGGACACGGTCCGTGGTGGGCCTGGTGCCGGCCGGCGGCACGGTGATCGTCAGCCCGCGTAGGCGGCCGGAGATGATGCGGGTCATGTCTTCCCTGTGGTCGTGGGTCAGTATCTGAACAGGTAGTCGGATTCCTCGGAACCGGCCAGGCGGCGGACCCGCTCCGCGAGCGCCGGGTGGGCGTGCAGCCCCGGGTCGGACTCCAGGATCTGTTCGGCGTGGCGCCGGGCGATCTCGATCACCTCACCGTCGTCCACCACCGACAGCAACCGCAACGCCGAGAGGGCACCCGACTGGGCGTCCCCGAGGACATCGCCCTCGCGGCGCTGCACCAGGTCCAACTGCGCCAGCACGAAGCCGTCCGTCGTGGCCGCCACGGCATCGAGCCGCTCCATCGAGCGACCCCCGGTGCGGGAGTTGGTCACCAGCAGGCACAGGCCGGGCAGTCCGCCCCGACCGACGCGGCCACGCAACTGGTGCAGCTGACTCACGCCGAAGCGCTCGGCGTCCATGACCACCATGACGGTGGCCTGGGGAACGTCCACACCGACCTCGATCACAGTCGTGGAGACGAGGACGTCGAGAGCGCCGGCCGCGAACGCCGCCATGGCGGCGTCCTTCTCCTCCGGCGGGAGTCGGCCGTGCATGAGTCCGATCCTCAGTCCCGCCAGGGGCCCGGTGGAGAGGTGCTCGTGCAGGTCCACGGCAGCGGCCAACGGCGGTCGGTCGCTGCCGTTGTCGTCGTCGCCCCCCTTGTCGGCGCCCCCCTTGTCGGCGCCGCCGCCCTTCTCGGGGTCGTCGGCGTCGATCCGCGCGCACACCACGTACGCACGGTGGCCGGCCTCCACCTCCTCGCGCACCCGCTCCCAGGTCCGCTGGAGCCACCGCGGCTTCTCCCTCGCCGGGACGACGGAGGTGGAGATGGGGCGACGCCCCCCGGGGAGCTCCTGGAGCTCGGACACCTCCAGGTCCCCGAACACGGTCATGGCGATGGTCCGCGGGATCGGGGTCGCGGTCATCACCAACAGGTGGGGAACCAGTCCCTCGCGCCCCTTGGCGCGCAGTCGGTCGCGTTGCCGAACGCCGAAGCGGTGCTGCTCGTCGACCACCACCAGGCCGAGGTCGAAGAAGTCCACCGTGTCCTGGATCAACGCGTGGGTCCCCACGATGATCCCGGCCTCCCCGGTGACGATGTCGAGCAGGGCCGCGCGCCGCTGGGCCGTGGACATCGACCCGGTGAGCAACACCACGCGGGTGGCCTGCTCGGCCGCTCCCAACCTGCCGCGCTCACCGAGATCGCCGAGCATCGCAGTCAGTGAACGGTGGTGCTGGACCGCCAGGACCTCGGTGGGGGCCAGCATCACGCACTGCCGCCCGGCGTCGACCACCTGGAGCATCGCCAACAACGCCACCACGGTCTTGCCCGAGCCGACCTCGCCCTGCAGGAGCCGGTTCATGGGCTCGTCACGGGTCAGGTCCGCCGAGATCTCCTCCAGTACCGACGCCTGTCCGCCGGTGAGCTCGAACGGCATCCGGGCCTCCATGGCCGCGCGGAGCCCGTCCCCGCGCACCGGGCTGGCCGGCGCCGGGTCCCGCGCGACGAACCGGCGCCTGGCGCCGAGCAGCAACTGCAGCGCGAGTGCCTCGTCGAAGCGCAGCCGGTACCCGGCCCGATCCTTGTCCCGGGAGTTCTCGGGTAGGTGGGCCTTACGCAGTGCCTCGTCGAGGTCCATGAGGCCCGCCACCGACCGGACCGTGTCGTCGAGCGGGTCGACCACCGGCACCAACGCCCGCAGGGTGGTGACCACCGCGCCGAGCAGGTCCCAGGAGGTGACCCCCTCCTTGGCCGCGTACACGGGCAGCAGTGGCCGGTCGAACAGGCTCGGTCCGCCCTCGGCGTCGATCTCCGCGGCCAGGCGGGCCAGCGCCGCGAGGTCGCCGGACCCCTTGAGCTGGCCGCCGGGGCCGGTCACCGGACGCAGGACGAGGAACTCGGGATGCTTGAGGTCCAGTGACCGGCGGAAGCGGGAAACGGTGCCGTCGAACATCGCCAGCGTCCCCACCGGGAGCATGAACTTGATCTTGCGCCCGGCGAAGAACACGACCCGGAACGTGGTGTCGCCGTCCTCCACCGTCAGCGTGAGCATCTCCCGCGTCTGCCGCTGCTTGGTCTGGTAGGTGCGGGTCTGCGCGGTGGTGACCTTGCCGATCACCGTGACCCGCTCGCCGTCGACCAGTTCCCGCTTGTCGTAGCGCTGTCCGTGCTGCCGGTAGCGGCGCGGCAGAGTGTGCAACAGGTCGCCGACGCTGCGGTGCCCGAACGCGGCGGTGATGCGCTCCGCCAGCCCGGGGTCGAGGACCTCGGCGAGCGGGGTGTCCGTGGTGGCCAGAGAGGTCATTCGACCCCGACTTGGGCCACGGCCCGCCCGGGGCCGGCGGCGTACCCGACCACCTCGATGTCGGGGTGGGAAGACCGCACGCGGGACAGCGCCGACTCGGTCGCCGCCTCGTCGTAGGCGTCACCGAACAGTACGGTGACGAGTTCGCCTCCGGAGGACAGCACCCGGTCGACGAGCGCACACACCGCGTCGACCGCGTCGGACTCGATCAGTGCGACGTCGTGCCCCACCACGCCGAGCAGGTCGCCGGCGGTGCACCGACCCACCAGGGTCAGCGCGTCCTGCTCCGCCCGGATCAGGTGGGCGTGCCGGGTCCCGGCCGCGGCGTCGGCCATGGAGAACCCGTCCAGCGACAGGGTGGTCGTGGGGTCGTGCACCGCCAGGGCGGCCAGGCCCTGGACCACGGATCCGGTCGGCAGGATCAGTGCGTGACCCTCGCCGTCGCGCAGCGCGGCGTCGATCGCGCCGATCTGGTCGCGGGACAGTTCGCCGTTGGGGAGGACGAGGAGCTCGTCGGCGTCGACGGCGAGCACCGCGTCGATCACGCCCTCCCCGTCGTCCCCGGGGTCGACGGTCTCCGCCCCGGCCTCGGAGAACAGGTCGGCCAGCGGCCCCTCCGGCACGATGGCGACGACCTTGCGCAGCCCGGGGTCGCCGGTTCGCTGGTCCGAACCGTGCGGGTCCCCGGCGTCGTGGGCCCGGTGCTGCCCGGGTCGATCGCCCGCGGGGTCGAGCATGTCGGTCACCCGGATCTCGGTGACCCGCCCGAGCGACAGGGCCGCCTCGATCGCGGCGCCGATGTCGTCGGTGTGGACGTGCACCGCCCACCTGGCGTTGGCTCCGGAGCCACCGTCGCCGACGACACCCACGCTGTCTCCCACCATCCGGAGTGCGGTCCGCAGCTCGTCGGCGCGCGCGTCGTCGGAGTGGGTGAGGGAGTACATCACCTCGTAGCGGGTCCCGGCGTCCTCGTGCGGTTCGTCCGTATCGTGCCCGGGCGTTGACGACGCCTCTGCGCCGTCCTTCGGGATGAAGTAGTCCGGCCGTTCGGGGGTCTGACCCGCCAGGATCTCGACCATGGCGTCCAGCAGGACGAGCAGCCCACGCCCGCCGGCGTCGACGACGCCGGCCCTGCTCAGCGCGGGCAGTTGTGACGTGGTCCTGTCGAGCGCCTCGGCGCCGGCGTCGGCGGCCACGCGGGCCACCTCGACCAACGAGGAGGCGGAGGACCGTCCGGCCGCGGTCGCGGCCTCCCGCAGAACCGTGACGATGGTCCCCTCGACCGGCTCGCTCAACGCGTGGTCCACGAGGGTCACCGCGGTCCGCAGTGCGCGCCGGTAGGTGGAGGCGTCGACCACGGTGAAGGTCGCCGCCTCGCCGACCGCCCGCAACACCTGCGATAAAATCACGCCGGAGTTCCCCCGCGCACCGTGCACGGCCCCGTGGCCCAGCGCGACGGCGATCTCGCGGGCGCCGGCGGTGCCCCCGCCCTCGGAGATCCACGCGTCCTCGCCCTCGGCCCGGTCCACGGCCGCCCGCATGGTGTAGAGCAGGTTCGTTCCGGTGTCGGCGTCGGGGACCGGGAAGACGTTGAGGGCGTTGATCTCCTCGCGGCGGGCGGCGAGCTGCTCGACGCACCGCCGGGCCCACGTGAGCAGCCCGTGCGCGTCGAGGGTCGACGGACGTTCCTCGACACGTGTCGACTCCTGCGTCATCACCCCTCCTCACCGCGCGCCCACCCCTGCGGCCATCTTCCCTGTCGGCCCGGCCAAGCCTAGTACCCTCTGCACTCGACAGCCGTCCGACTAGCCGAGACGGCCGACACGACCCGGGAGCACCACGATGACCGCAGACCTCACCGCCACCCCCCTCGTCACTCTCACCGACGGGGTACTCACGCTCCCGGTCTCGCTGGAGGGCAAGGGCAACTCACTCGATTCCGACGCGGTCGACCAGGCGGCCATCGCCCTCCGTGCGCTCCTCGACGGCGAGATCGACGCCGGGTCGGTCCTGCTGGTGGGCCTGGGCAAGAATTTCTGCAACGGCGGCAACGTCCCGGGCTTCGCCGCGGCCGAGGACCGTTCGGAGCACGTGCGGGAGCTCGCGGACCGGCTGCACGGGGTCGTCCGGATGCTCGACGAGGTGACCGTGCCCGTGGTCGCCGCGGTCGCGGGGTGGGCGGCCGGCGCCGGCGCCTCGCTGGCCATGGCCGCGGACTTCTCGGTCGGCGGGCCCGACACCCGACTGCTCGCGGCCTACCCGGGCATCGGGCTGTCGCCGGACGGAGGGATGTCGTGGCGCCTGCCGCGCGCGGTCGGTCAGCCCGCGGCGCGGGCGTTCATCCTCGGCAACGAGCCGATGGACGGTGAGCGCGCCTTCCAGTTGGGCGTGCTCACGACCTTCGTCGACGGCGACGTCCGGGAGGCCGCCCGGTCTCTGGCTGTGCGTCTCGCGGCCGGACCGCGCGAATCCCACGCCGCCGCGAAGGCGCTCCTGCGTGCCTCCGAGAACGCCACGCTGTCGGATCAACTCGACGCCGAGCGCGAGTCGATCGCCCGCCTCGCCGTCTCGCCGGACGGCATCGAGGGCGTGGATGCGTTCGTCGCCAAACGCCGTCCGGAGTTCGGACGGGGCTGAGCCGGGAACGCCACGTCGTGGACCGGCCGGGTCCGCTACATCTGTAGCGGATCCTTTGGCAGTCGCCAGTCCATCGGCTCGGCACCGAGTCGCCTCAGTTCCTCGTCGGCGCGGCTGAACGGCCGTGAGCCGAAGAACCCGCGCGACGCCGAGAGCGGCGAGGGGTGCGCGGACGCGATCACGGGGGTGTCCCCCAGCATCGGCGCCAGCGACTGCGCATGGCGCCCCCACAGGATCGCCACCATCGGGCGATCCCGCTCGACCAGGGCCTCGATCGCCCGCCCGGTGACCTCCTCCCACCCCTTGCGGCGGTGGGAGGCGGGCTCCCCGGGCGCGACGGTGAGCACCCTGTTGAGCAACAGGACCCCTGCCCGGCTCCAGGCCCCGAGGTCGCCGTGGCCGGGGGCCGCCAGTCCCAGGTCGTCGGTGTACTCGCGATAGATGTTGACCAGGCTTCGCGGGAGCGGACGCACGTCGCCGTTCACCGCGAAGCTCAGTCCGACCGCGTGGCCGGGCGTCGGGTACGGGTCCTGCCCCACGATCAGCACGCGCACGTCGTCGAACGGCTGGGTGAACGCGCGCAGCACCCGGTCGGCGGCGGGGAGGTATCCCCGGCCCGCCGCGTTCTCTGCGCGGAGGAAATCACCCATCCGGTGGATCCGTTCCTCGACCGGCGCGAGCGCGCGTGCCCAGCCGGGGTCGAGGAGGTCGGACAACGGTGCGGGCGGGGTGTGTCGGTCGTCCACCGGTCAGTCGAGCCGACGCAGGTCGGCGCGGTAGCGCATGGCGTTGTCGTGGTACATCTGTGTGTTGCCCTCGAGCATCGCGGGGTCCACCTCGACGCCCTCGCGGATCTTCGCCGGCGTCCCCATCGCCATGCGGCGGGCGGGGAGGTCGAACCGGGGCGGGACCAGGCAGCCGGCGGCCACGACCGCCCCGTCCCCGATCACGGAACCGTTGAGCACGATCGAGCCCGACGAGATGAGGACGCCGTTCCCGATGGTGGCCCCCTCGATGTGCGCGTTGTGGCCCACCACGCAATGTTCACCGATGATCGTCGGTTCGGTGGCCGTGCAGTGGACGATCGTGCCGTCCTGGATATTGCTCATCGCGCCGATCTCGATGCGCCCGTAGTCGCCGCGCAGGACGGCGGTGGGCCACACCGAGGCGCCGGCGCCGAGTGTCACCCGGCCGATGACCACCGCATCGGGGTGCACCCAGGCGTCGGGTGCGATGTCGGGTTCGAGGTCTCCCAGTGCGTAGACAGCCATGCGGATCACCCTAGTTCGCGCCGCGGGCGGAGTCCCAGCCTCCCGGCGTGCGGGGCTCACCGTCGAGGGTGACCAGGCCGGGTTCTCCCGACCGGACGGTGCCGATCGCCGTGAACCCGGGCGGGATCACCGCCCCGGGCGGGAACGTCCCGAGCAGTCCGTGGTCCTCGCCACCGTCGAGGACCCAGTCCAGCACCTGACGCCCGGGGTCCGCGACGCCCAGTGTTCCCGCGGCCTCGGCCAGGACCGGGTCGACGGGCAGCGCGTCGGTGACGAGGTCGGCCGCGACGCCCGATGCCCGCGCGAGCCCCGACAGGTCGCGCAGCAGCCCGTCGCTGACGTCGGTGAGAGCCCGCGCGCCTGCGAGCCGGGCGGCGGTGCCGGAGCCGATCGGCGGTACGGGTACCCGGTGCGACCGCTGGAGCGGGCCGTCGGCGTGCCCGGCCAGGAGCAGCGCCAGCCCGGCGGCCGAGCGTCCGGGCGCGCCGGTGAGCGCGACCGTGTCGCCGGGCTCCGCCCCGTCGATCCGCAGGGGGCGGGCGCCGTCCGGGAGGGTGCCGATCGCCGTCACGCCGACGACGACGAGGTCCGCTCTGGTGAGATCCCCGCCGACCACGACGGCGCCGGATCGCGCGGCCTCCCCGTGAACACCCTCCGCAAGGTCCGCGATCTGCCCCATCGTCGTCGCGGCCGGTACGGCGAGGGCGACCAGGACACGTGTGCACTCGGCCCCCATCGCCAGGACGTCGGAGACGTTCTGCGCCACCGCGCGCCTGCCCACGTCGCCCCAGCCGGTGAGGTCGAGACGGAAGTGGGTGCCCTCGACGAGCATGTCGGTGGTGACCACGGTGGCGGCGGCGGGTCCCAGGACCGCGGCGTCGTCGCCGTTGCCGACCGGGTCGTCCACGGCGTGCCCGGCCGCGCCGCTCAGGACGGCGAGCACCGCGGCCTCGCCCGCCTCGGCGACGGTGAGGGCGCGGTCGGACACGGCGGCCACCTCTGCTTCCCGTGGTGTCTCGTCGCCGGGCACACCGGCGGGGGTCTGTAGCGTTGCCGTCAGGTTAGCGGCCGCCTGAGTCGGCGGCCGATCGTGGGAGGAAGGACGACACGACGTGGCTTCGACGGATTCGGACCCGGCCGGGCGGTATGACGCCGGCCCGCGGGACACCGGTACCCCGGGTGCGCGGGCGGTCCCCGTGTCGACCATCGTGGTGGTCCTCGCGGTGGTCGTCCCGCTGGTCATGCTCGCCGTCGTGTTGGTGCTGTTCCGCTCGGTGGGTGAGGAGGCCACGGAGGCGGCCGCGAGCGAGCCGGTGGCCGCGGTGCCCATCCCCTCGCCCGGAGCCGGGTCTGACGAGTGCGCCGCATTGATCGAGTCGCTCCCGGAGTCCCTCGGGGAGGCTGGCCGCGTCGCTCTGGCCGAACCGGCGCCGGAGGGGACGGCGGCATACCGGATGCCCGATGCCGAACCGGTGATCGTCCGCTGCGGACTGCCGGCTCCGCCGACCTTCACGGTGGGGGTGGGCCTGCAGGAGGTCAACGGCGTCCAGTGGTTCAACGAGCCCGATCCGGACCCGGCGGTCACCGCGTCGACCTGGGTCGCCGTCGACCGTCCGCAGTTCGTCGCGGTGACACTGCCCGACGGCAGTGGAACCGGCCCGATCCAGGATCTCTCCGACGCGCTCACCGCGAGCCTCGAGGCCGTCGAGCCGGACCCCGCACCGATCGGTTGACCCGGCCGACGGGGCCGGGGTGCGGCCGTCTCAGCCGCGGGCGAGTGCGGTCCGCACCAGGGTGTCGAGCAGGGTCGGGTAGTCGACGCCCGTCGCCGCCCACATCTGCGGGTACATGGAGATCGGGGTGAACCCGGGAATGGTGTTGACCTCGTTGATCACCGGCCCGTCGGCGGTGACGAAGAAGTCCACCCGACTCAGCCCCCGGGCTTCCAACGCGTGGAACGCCTCCACCGCCAGTGCGCGCAGTCGCCCGGTCTCCTCGTCCGACAGATCGGCGGGCAGGTCGAAGGTGGTCACGTCGTCGAGGTACTTGGTGTCGAAATCGTAAAAGGCGTCACCCTCGGTCCCACCCTCCCCGCCGGTGGGCTCGCCGGGGATGTGCAGTTCGGCGGGCAGACTCGCCTCCACCCGGCCATCGGGGTACTCGAGGACCCCGCACTCGACCTCGCGTCCGACTATCGCGGCCTCGACGATCACCTTCGGGTCGAAGCGTCGCGCCTCGGTGATCGCCGCATCGAGTTCCTCCGCCCGCGACACCTTGGTGATGCCGATGGACGAGCCGCCGCGGGCCGGCTTGACGAACAAGGGAAGCCCCAAGCGGTCGAGGTCCGGCGCCGGGAGCGTCGCGGTGCCCGGCCGGAGCACGACCTGCTGACCGATCGGCAGGCCCGCTGCGCCGAGGACGACCTTGGTGAACTCCTTGTCCATGCCGGCGGCACTGGCGAACACGCCCGGGCCGACATAGGGGATGCCCGAGAGTTCGAGCAACCCCTGGACGGTCCCGTCCTCCGCGTGGGTGCCGTGCATGACGGGGAAGACGACGTCCACCCGAGCGAGTTCCTCCCCGGCCCGGTCACCGCCCGAGAACCGCAGCACCCCGCGGTCGTCGGTGGACAGCCCCAGTGCGACCCCGGGGCGGTGCGGGTCGACGACCGGCATGCTGCGATCGACGATCCGCAGGTCGGACACGTCCTCCGGGCCGAGCGTCCACGTCCCGGATTCGGTGATCCCGACGGGGATGACCTCATAGATCGCGGGGTCGAGGTGCGACATGACGGCGCCGGCGGAGACGCAGCTCACGGAGTGCTCCGAGCTGCGACCGCCGTAGAGGACGGCAACGGTGATGCGATTCACCGGGCCGAGGCTACTCGGGCTTGGTGCTCCGCCTCATGAGGCGCACCGCCACCTCGACGGCGTCGCCCCCCTCGTGACAGATCTCGTGGATCGCCTCCGTCAGCGGCATCTCCACCCCGACCCTACGGGACAGCTCGCGGATCGACGTGCACGACTTGACCCCCTCGGCGACCTGACCGTTGGTGGCCTGCTGGGCCTGTTCCAGGGTCTCTCCCCTGCCCAGACGCTCGCCGAAGGTCCGGTTGCGGGACAGGGGCGAGGTGCAGGTCGCCACGAGGTCCCCGAGGCCCGCCAGCCCCGCGAAGGTCATCTGGTTGGCGCCCAGCGCCACGCCGAGCCTGGTGGTCTCGGCCAGCCCTCGGGTGACGAGGGTGGCCATGGTGTTGTCGCCCAGCCCCATCCCGGTGGCGATGCCGCACACGAGGGCGATGACGTTCTTGGTGGCGCCACCGATCTCGCAGCCCACGACGTCGGTGTTGGTGTACGGGCGGAAGTAGGGCGTGGAGAAGGCGTCCTGGAGCCGGGCCGCGCGCTCGTCGTCCGTGCAGGCGATCACGGTCGCCGCGGGCTGCCCCTCCGCGATCTCCCTCGCGAGGTTGGGGCCGGACAGCGCGGCGATCCGGCGATCGTCGAGCCCGGTGACCTCCGCGACGACCTCGCTGATGCGCATCAGGGTCCCTGTCTCGATGCCCTTGGCCAGCGAGATCACCCCGGCCTCCGGCTCGAGGTGGTCGACCCAGTGCTCGAGGTTGCCCCGCAGACTCTGGGACGGGACCGCCAGCACGACCTCCTCGGCGCCGGCCAGGACCCGCGCCGGGTCGGTCGACGCGGTGACCGTCGCCGGCAGCACGATACCGGGGAGGTATTTGGAGTTGCAGTGCGCGTCGTTGATCCCGGCTGCCACCTCGTCCCGACGGGCCCACATCACGACCTCGGATCCGGCGTCGGCGAGAACCTTGCCGACCGCGGTCCCCCAGGACCCCGCACCCATCACCGCGATCCGCGCCATCATCGCCTCCCGACCGTCGACCTGCTCCCGACCGCCACCCTCAGGCGGATCGTGGTCAAACGCTACCCGGCGGAGGACGCTCGTGAGGCCCGGCTGGCAGGATGGCGGGCGATGAGCACAGCGGGGCACGGCGGGTCGACGGCTGACGGGTGGACGATCGTCGTCCCCGTCAAGGCGCTCGAGCGCGCCAAGAGCCGGTTGGTGCCCGCACTCACCGCGGACGGCAGGAGGGCTCTCGTGGTGGCGATGGCCGTGGACGTCCTGGCCGCCTGCCGGGAGACCCCGGGAGTCGCCCGCGTTCGCGTCGTCTCCGCCGACCCCCGTGTGGAGGAACTGGCCTCGGGGGCGGGGGCGGAGTTCGTCGACGAACCCGCCCGTACGGACCCCCGCCACGGTGACCCCCTCAATTTCGCCCTGGACAACGCACTCGCCGACGTCCCGGGTCCGGTCGGAGTGGTCGCGGCGGATCTCCCGGAACTGCGACCCGAGCACCTCGCGCGGATCCTGGACATCGCCGGCCGGCACCCGCACGCCACGGTCACGGACCACCGCGGAGCCGGGACCACGATGGCGTTCTGGACCGGCGCGCCCGGTCCCCGTGTCTGCCGGTTCGGTGTCGATTCGGCCGCCCGGTACCGCGACGAGGGCGGCGCGGTACAGATCGCGGCGGTGGGCGATCTGGCCGCCGCCGCCCGGGATGTCGAC
>Ga0194136_1001628_pt1 | contig 11194 bp, 10 predicted proteins | sample TARM_MetaG_T3A_1_FD_134023 | JGI IMG/M metagenome (GOLD analysis project Ga0194136, IMG submission 134023) | Freshwater microbial communities from Pennsylvania, USA, analyzing microbe dynamics in response to fracking - TARM_MetaG_T3A_14 (version 2) | ecosystem: Environmental > Aquatic >...
ATTTTTTACAGCATCAAGGTGAAAGGCTTAGGTGGGTTCGCAAAAGAATTAGCGTTACATCCATTTAACCACTGGACTATGATTCCGTTTAACTTACTGATTGAAGTGGTCTCGCTATTAGCAAAACCTCTCTCTCTTGGTATGCGTTTATTCGGTAACATGTTCGCGGGTGAGGTTGTATTCATTCTTTGTGCGGCAATGCTACCATGGTACTTACAATGGATGGGTTCACTACCGTGGGCAATCTTCCATATCTTGGTTATTACGATTCAAGCCTTCGTATTCATGATGTTGACAATTGTATATCTGTCAATGGCACACGAAGATCCTGATCATTAATTTTTTAAGCTTTTTATTTGGGCACTAAGCCAACAACTATAAATTGGAGATAGTAATGGAAACTTTACTGAGCTTTTCTGCAATCGCCGTAGGTATTATCGTCGGTCTTGCTTCTCTTGGTACAGCGATTGGTTTCGCACTTCTAGGCGGTAAATTCCTTGAAGGTGCTGCTCGTCAACCAGAAATGGCTCCTATGCTACAAGTTAAGATGTTCATCATCGCGGGTCTACTTGATGCGGTTCCTATGATCGGTATCGTAATTGCGCTTCTATTCACTTTCGCGAACCCATTTGTTGGTCAACTAGGTTAATCAACCGATCACACAAATTGATGATTTGTCGTTGATTAATACTTTTCGTTGGTGAACAAATAGAGGGGTAGCTGTTGTGAATATGAACGCAACTCTGCTAGGTCAAGCAATCGCGTTTGCACTGTTTGTGTGGTTCTGCATGAAATATGTATGGCCGCCAATCATGAATGCGATCGAAGAACGTCAGAAGAAAATTGCTGACGGTCTTTCAGCCGCTGAGCGTGCTGCTAAAAACTTGGATCTAGCACAAGCCAACGCTTCTGAACAAATGAAAGAAGCGAAGCGCACTGCAACTGAGGTCATCGAACAGGCAAATAAACGTAAAGCTCAAATTTTAGACGAAGCACGTGAGGAAGCTCAGGCAGAACGCCAGAAAATCCTTGCTCAAGCGGAAGCTGAACTTGAATCTGAACGTAACCGTGCCCGCGATGAGCTGCGTAAACAAGTTGCAACTCTGGCTGTAGCTGGTGCTGAGAAAATCCTTGAGCGTTCTATCGATAAAGATGCGCACAAAGATATTCTCGACAACATTACTGCAAGACTTTAAGGATGGGGGCGCTTTATGTCTGATTTGACTACAATTGCACGCCCCTATGCTAAAGCAGCATTCGATTTTGCGGTAGAGAAAAAGCAACTTGACCAATGGGGTCAGATGTTAGCTTTTGCTGCCGAGGTCGCAAAGAACGAGCAAATGAAAGAGCTACTAACGGGCTCTGTTTCGGCTGAGAAATTAGCGGAAATTTTCATCGCAATTTGTGGCGAACAGTTTGATGTTTATGGCCAGAACCTGTTAAAGGTGATGGCTGAGAATGGCCGATTAAAGGCTCTTCCTGATGTTAGTGAACAGTTCTTTGCTCTGAAACAAGAGCATGAGAAGCAGATGGATGTTGAAGTGATTTCAGCAACTGAGCTTTCTGATGAACAGCTTGTCAATATCAGCACCAAACTTGAGCAGCGTCTTGAACGCAAAGTTCAGCTGAATTGCAGTATAGATGAGACCCTACTTGGTGGGGTTATAATTCGAGCCGGAGACCTTGTCATCGATAACTCAGCCCGCGGTCGTTTAAACCGCCTGAGCGATGCATTACAGTCTTGATGGGGATTGGAGCATGCAACTTAATTCCACGGAAATTAGCGATCTAATTAAACAACGTATCGAATCTTTCGACGTTGTTAGTGAAGCTCGCAATGAAGGTACTATCGTATCGGTAAGCGATGGTATCATTCGCATTCACGGCCTAGCGGACGTGATGCAAGGTGAAATGATTGAATTACCGAGTGGCCGTTATGCACTTGCACTTAACCTTGAGCGTGACTCGGTTGGTGCGGTTGTCATGGGCCCATATGCTGACCTTAAGGAAGGCATGAAAGTAACAGGTTCTGGTCGTATTCTTGAAGTGCCAGTGGGTCCTGAATTGTTAGGTCGCGTAGTGAATACACTCGGTCAGCCTATCGATGGTAAAGGTCCTATCGAAGCGAAATTGTCTTCACCTGTTGAAATGATTGCACCTGGTGTAATCGACCGTAAATCAGTCGATCAACCAGTACAAACCGGCTATAAGTCAGTTGACTCTATGATCCCAATCGGTCGTGGCCAACGTGAACTTATCATCGGTGACCGTCAAACTGGTAAAACAGCAATGGCGATCGACGCAATTATTAACCAAAAAGATTCAGGTATTTACTCTATCTATGTTGCGATTGGCCAAAAAGCCTCAACTATCGCTAACGTAGTACGCAAATTAGAAGAGCACGGCGCGCTTGCAAACACAGTTGTGGTTGTTGCATCGGCTTCTGAATCAGCGGCATTGCAATACCTTGCGCCATATGCAGGTTGTGCAATGGGTGAATACTTCCGCGATCGCGGTGAAGATGCACTGATTGTTTATGATGACTTATCTAAACAAGCGGTTGCTTACCGTCAGATCTCACTACTACTCAAACGCCCACCAGGCCGTGAAGCATTCCCAGGTGACGTTTTCTATCTCCACTCTCGTCTACTTGAGCGTGCTGCTCGTGTTAGCGAAGAGTATGTAGAACGTTTCACTAAGGGTGAAGTGAAAGGTAAAACCGGTTCTTTAACCGCGCTACCTATCATTGAAACACAAGCGGGTGACGTTTCAGCATTCGTACCGACTAACGTAATCTCGATTACCGATGGTCAGATCTTCCTACAAACTGAACTATTCAACGCGGGTGTTCGCCCAGCCGTTGACCCTGGTATTTCAGTCTCTCGTGTAGGTGGTGCCGCTCAGACGAAAATCATCAAGAAACTGTCAGGTGGTATCCGTACCGCGCTTGCACAGTACCGTGAACTTGCTGCATTTGCTCAGTTCTCGTCAGATCTTGATGAAGCGACGAAGAGACAGCTAAACCATGGTCAGAAAGTAACAGAGCTGATGAAGCAGAAACAATATGCTCCGATGTCTGTGTTTGACCAAGCGTTGGTTATCTTTGCGGCAGAGCGTGGTTATTTAAATGATGTTGCGTTGAATAAACTGGCTGATTTTGAATCTGCTCTACTGTCGTATGCTCGTGGTCAATATGTTGATCTTGTAAAAGATATCGACAAATCGGGTGCTTATAACGATGAAATCGAAGCTCAGTTCAAGAAACTGGTTGACGATTTCAAGGCAACCCAGACCTGGTAATTGGTGGGTGACCTTAGGGTCACCACTGACCAATAACGGATTACCTTAAAAGAGAGTAAAACGATGGCCGGCGCAAAAGAGATACGTAATAAAATCGGTAGTGTTAAAAGCACGCAGAAAATTACGAAAGCGATGGAAATGGTAGCAGCTTCAAAAATGCGTCGTTCGCAAGACGGCATGGAAGCTTCTCGTCCATACGCTGAAACAATGCGTAAAGTGATCGGTCATGTGGCGAGTGCAAATCTAGAATATCGTCATCCTTATCTAGAAGAGCGCGAAGCCAAACGTGTTGGTTACATCATTATTTCAACAGACCGTGGTTTGTGTGGTGGTTTGAACGTGAACTTGTTCAAAAAAGCTCTACATGACATGAAAGATTGGTCGGAGAAAGGTGCTGAGGTTGAGCTGGCAATTGTGGGCTCAAAGGCAACGGCTTTCTTTAGAAACAGTGGCGCTAAAGTCGCTGCTCAAGTCTCTGGTTTGGGCGATAGCCCAACCTTGGAAGATTTGATCGGTTCCGTTGGTGTTATGCTGAAGAAATATGATGCAGGTGAGTTGGATCGCCTATACGTAGTGTTCAACAAATTTGTGAATACTATGGTTCAAGAACCAACGATCGATCAATTACTACCTTTGCCTAGATCGAATAGCGAAGAGATGAAACGCGAACATTCTTGGGACTACATCTATGAGCCTGAACCAAAGCCTCTACTCGATGCACTATTGCTGCGTTATGTAGAGTCTCAGGTTTATCAGGGTGTGGTTGAGAATCTTGCTTGTGAGCAAGCTGCTCGAATGATTGCGATGAAAGCAGCTACCGATAACGCAAGCAACTTGATTGATGATTTACAGCTTGTGTATAACAAAGCCCGTCAGGCGGCGATTACACAAGAACTATCGGAAATCGTTTCTGGTGCAGCAGCGGTTTAAGCTTAGGTAAAACAAACAGTTTAGAGGATTAACGATGGCTACAGGTAAGATCCGTACAGATCATCGGTGCGGTAGTCGACGTAGAGTTCCCACAGGGCGAAGTACCAAGTGTTTACGATGCTCTGAATGTTGTGGATTCAAAAGAACGTCTCGTTCTTGAAGTTCAACAGCAGCTTGGCGGTGGCGTGATTCGCGCAATCGTAATGGGTAGCTCTGATGGTTTACGTCGTGGTTTGGTAGTTGAAAATACTGGCGCTCCAATTTCAGTACCAGTCGGTATTAAGACTTTAGGTCGTATCATGAACGTGCTTGGTGATGCGATTGATGAGCGTGGTGAAATCGGTGCGGAAGAGCTTTACTCTATCCACCGTCCAGCTCCAAGCTATGAAGAGCAATCAAACGAAACTGCTCTTCTTGAAACCGGTGTAAAAGTAATCGATTTGGTTTGTCCATTCTCTAAGGGTGGTAAAATCGGTCTATTTGGTGGTGCAGGTGTAGGTAAGACCGTTAACATGATGGAACTTATCAACAACATCGCACTGCAACACTCAGGTCTTTCAGTATTTGCGGGTGTTGGTGAACGTACTCGTGAAGGTAACGATTTCTACTATGAGATGCAGGAAGCAGGTGTTGTAAACATCGAAGAGCCTGAAAAATCAAAAGTAGCGATGGTTTACGGACAGATGAACGAGCCACCAGGCAACCGTCTACGTGTTGCACTAACGGGTTTGACAATGGCAGAACGTTTCCGTGACGAAGGTCGTGACGTACTTCTGTTCATCGATAACATCTACCGTTACACGCTTGCCGGTACGGAAGTATCAGCACTGCTAGGTCGTATGCCTTCAGCGGTAGGTTACCAACCTACTCTTGCAGAAGAAATGGGTGTGCTTCAGGAGCGTATTACGTCAACTAAGCAAGGTTCTATCACGTCTGTACAGGCGGTATATGTACCAGCAGATGACTTGACGGACCCGTCTCCAGCCACAACGTTCGCGCACTTGGATGCAACGGTTGTACTTAACCGTAACATCGCAGCAATGGGCCTATACCCAGCGATCGACCCACTCGATTCAACGTCTCGTCAGCTAGACCCACTCGTCGTAGGTCAAGAGCACTACGACATCGCTCGTGGCGTTCAGCAGACGCTTCAGCGCTACAAAGAGCTGAAAGACATCATTGCGATCTTGGGTATGGACGAGTTGTCTGAATCGGATAAGCAAGTTGTATCACGTGCACGTAAGATTGAACGTTTTCTAACTCAGCCTTATCACGTAGCTGAAGTATTTACAGGTGACCCTGGTGTTTACGTACCTCTAAAAGAGACGCTACGTGGCTTCAAAGGTCTTCTATCTGGTGAATACGATGACATTCCAGAGCAAGCGTTTATGTACTGCGGTACTATCGACGATGCGATTGAGAATGCTAAGAAGCTATAAGGCTAACTAGGAGGCGATATGGCAGCAATAACCTTTCACCTAGACGTCGTCAGTGCAGAGAAGAAAATCTTCTCTGGCCAAGTCGAAACGTTTCAGGTGACCGGTAGCGAAGGTGAACTGGGAATTTTCCATGGTCACACACCGCTGCTGACCGCTATTAAGCCTGGTATGGTGCGTATCGTTAAGCTACACGGCCACGAAGAAATTATTTATGTTTCGGGTGGTATTGTCGAAGTGCAACCGGGTACTGCTACAGTACTGGCTGATACGGCAATTCGTGGTGAAGAACTAGACGCAGCTAAGGCAGAAGAAGCCAAACGCAAAGCTGAAGAGAATATTTCAAATCAGCATGGCGATATGAACTTCGCACAAGCGGCCAGTGAACTGGCTAAAGCCATGGCTCAGTTACGAGTTATCGAGCTGACCAAAAAACGTCGTTAATGTGTTTTATAATTAAGACGTGATGTAAAAAGGCGACCTATAGGTCGCCTTTTTGCTTATTTTTTAACAGAAAATTATTTAGTTAAATTAACTATCTCTTTAATTACCGCTAAAATGCGGCTTAACTTTTTTAACGTCAATAGGTTGTCAATGAAATTTAGCGCAGTGATCCTCGCAGCAGGTAAAGGTACTCGAATGTATTCTAATATGCCTAAAGTGCTGCACACACTGGCGGGTAAGCCAATGGTGAAACACGTAATTGATACGTGCAATAGCTTAGGTGCCCAAAATATCCACTTGGTTTATGGTCATGGTGGTGAACAAATGCAGCAAGCGCTTGCCGAAGAGTCGGTTAACTGGGTGCTGCAAGCGGATCAATTAGGAACTGGCCATGCCGTTGATCAAGCCTCGCCTCATTTCCAAGACGATGAGAAGATCCTCGTGTTGTACGGTGATGTTCCATTGATCTCGGAAGAAACCGTGGAAAGCTTGTTAGATGCACAACCTAATGATGGGATAGCCTTGCTGACAGTGGTACTGGATAACCCAACCGGTTATGGCCGTATCGTGCGTAAGCATGGCCCAGTGGTGGCGATTGTTGAACAAAAAGATGCCACTGATGAGCAAAAGTTAATTAAAGAGATCAATACGGGCGTGATGGTGGCAACGGGGCGCGATCTCAAACGCTGGTTGTCAGGCTTAAGTAATGAGAACGCGCAAGGCGAATATTATCTGACAGATGTTATCGCTGCAGCGCACAATGAAGGCCGCGCAGTTGAGGCTGTTCATCCTGCCAGCTCTATTGAAGTGGAAGGGGTAAATGATCGCGCTCAACTGGCTCGTTTAGAGCGTGCTTATCAAGCAACACAAGCGAAAAAGCTATTAGAACAAGGTGTGATGCTACGTGATCCTACGCGTTTTGATCTGCGTGGTGAATTACAGTGTGGGATGGATGTTGAGATTGATGCAAACGTCATCATCGAAGGAAATGTCTCTTTGGGTGATAACGTAATTATCGGCATGGGTTGCGTGCTTAAAGATTGCGAAATTGATGACAACACAGTGATCCGCCCATACAGCGTCATTGAAGGGGCAACCGTTGCAGAAAACTGTACCGTTGGGCCTTTTACCCGTTTACGTCCTGGTGCTGAACTGCGTAATGATGCGCACGTAGGTAACTTCGTGGAAGTAAAAAATACTCGTTTGGGTGAAGGTTCAAAAGCCAATCACTTAACTTATCTTGGTGATGCTGAAATTGGCCAGCGTGTTAATGTCGGAGCTGGCGTTATTACTTGTAATTACGATGGTGTCAATAAATTCAAAACCACAATTGGTGATGATGTGTTTGTCGGTTCAGACAGCCAGTTGATTGCTCCTGTAACGATCGCCAATGGTGCAACGATTGGTGCTGGCACTACGCTAAGCAGTAACGTTGCTGAAGGTGAGTTAGTCATCACTCGCGCGAAAGAGCGCAAAATCAATGGTTGGAAGCGTCCGGTTAAGCGTAGCTAACAAATAAACGATTAAAAAGCCGCTCATCATGAGCGGCTTTTTGTATCAGTTCTTATTAAAAGACTTACTCTTCATCGCTGACTACGCGTGCATTATCTGGTGCGGTGAAGTGTTGAGAAAGTTCGCGGTTCGAGACGATATAGCCAATCCATAGCCCACCCATACAAATCATAATTGCAATACCCGTCACCATTTGTGCTTGGCTGGCTAACGTTGCGACCAATGCGCTGGCTAAACTACTAACGCAGATTTGTAAGCTATTTTGTAAACCCGCTGCAGTGGCTGGGCTTTGTTTGGCACTCGATAGTGCGCGGTTCACCACGATAGGGTAAAGCGCTCCGTTGGCAACTGCTATTAAGCAAAACGGTGCCAAAATTGGCCAAATTGAGGTCAGTTGCCACTGTGATGCAATGAATACTAATAAAGTGGCAACGCTGAAGAGGCCAATCAACTGCTTGAGCACTTTTTCGTCACCAAATTTATTCACTCCCACCTTACCTAAGTAGCCACCAACCATGAAAGCGATCGTTTGAGGAATAAAACTCAAACCGATATCTTTAGCGGCATAACCAAGGCGTGCCATAATTTCTGGCATCCCAGTCAAGTAAGCAAAGAAGGCCGCAGAAGCGCAAGCAAACATCATCACATTACCCAAGTAGGTTTTAGTGCTGAGCAGAGCTTTGATATCTTGCTTAATTGAGGTTTGTTTGGGTTGTGATTGTTCATTTTTTTGAGCAAAAGTACAGGCTACAAGCGCAACGCCCATTAATGTCAATGTCACAAAAATACTGTGCCAACCAAAGTTATCGGCCAGTAAGACGCCTAATTGAGGTGCAAGCGCGGGTGAAAGCGCGACCAAAGGCATGATGGTGGCGAATATTTGCTGGCTTGTTTTAGCTGGGTAGCGTTGAATTACCATTGCTTGCCAGATCACTGCGGGAGCACACACCCCTAAAGCTTGCACAAAGCGCAACGCTAATAATTGCCACACCTGCTCGCTAAAAGCTAAACCAAATGATGCCAACGTGAAGAGAACTAGGCCAGCCGCTAAAGTGTTACGGTGACCATATTTATCGGAAGCTAAGCCCCACACCAGTTGACCTAATGCCATACCGACCAGAAAAACGGTGAGAGACAAGGCTATTTGCTCTGGCCCTGTGGCAAAGTCCATTTCCATCGCTTTAAAGGCAGGGAGGTACATGTCTGTGGCAATGAAGCCAAGCATAGAGAGCGCGGCTAAGTACAGCAACTGTAATTTTGATGCTTTCATTTTTATTACCATTCAAAAAAATTAATCAATACTTGGCCAGCATTAATCTATGCCAACCTTAATTTATCTACTCATCTATTCTATTTTTCGTTTAATATTAAATGAAACGCTAAATTTGTTGGTTATTCATCAAAAAAATTGAAGGCTTATGTTTTCTAAATCCTCATTAGAAATGCTTGATACTGTCGCACGATTGGGTAGTTTTACCGCCGCTGCGGAGGTTTTGCATAAAGTGCCGTCAGCGATCAGCTACGGCGTTCGTCAAGTCGAACAAGATTTGGATGTGTTGCTGTTTCGCCGTTTACCTAGAAAGGTCGAACTGACGCCCGCTGGTGAGCTGTTTATGGTGGAGGCTCGCCAATTGCTTAGGCAGATGGAAGAGATTCGTTCACAAACTAAACGCGCGGCGCATGGTTGGCAGAAAACGCTAAAATTGACGCTTGATAACGTGGTCAAACTCGACAAAATGAAACCGCTGGTGGAAGATTTTTATCGCACATTTGAGTTTGCTGAGCTGCAAATCAACATGGAAGTGTTTAATGGCTCATGGGAAGCTATTGCGCAAGGTCGAGCTGACATTGTGATTGGTGCAACCTCTGCGATTCCTGTCGGTGGTGATTTTGAAGTGCGTGACATGGGTGTGTTGGATTGGGCATTTGTAATGTCTCCTCATCACCCTTGTGCTCAAGAGCCCTATTTAAGCGAAGATTTTGTCAGTCAGTTCCCGGCGATTTGTTTGGATGACACGTCAAGTGTATTACCCAAGCGGCATACGGATCACTACCCGCAGCAACGGCGCTTACTTTTACCGAATTGGTATAGTGCGATTGAATGCTTAAAAAATGAAGTCGGTGTGGGCTACATGCCAAGACACATTGCACAACCTTTGATTGTTGATGGTGGGTTGGTTGAACGGGTTCTCACCGTTGATAAACTGCTTAGTCAATGCTGTTTAGTATGGCGCAAAGATGATAATCATAAATTGATCGAGTGGATGGTAAATTATCTGGGCAGTAGCGATCAACTTTATCGTGATTGGCTTCAAGCTAAATAACCTAATAAGAAGAGCCAGCAGTGCTGGCTCTTAAAAGACTCTTCAGTGAGAAGAAAAACAGAATGGTTATGGGCGCTCAAAAATAGTCGCAATGCCTTGGCCTAAACCAATGCACATCGTTGCTAGACCATATTTGGCGTCTTTCGCTTCCATCAAGTTAATCAGTGTGGTTGAGATGCGCGTGCCAGAACACCCGAGAGGATGACCCAGCGCGATCGCCCCTCCATTTAGGTTAACCTTCTCATCCACTACATCGAGCAAACCGAGATCTTTCGCGCAAGGTAGAGATTGAGCTGCAAACGCTTCGTTTAACTCAATCACATCCATATCTTGCATGGTGAGGCCTGCGCGCTGTAGCGCTTTATGGGTCGCCGGAACTGGCCCGTAACCCATAATTGAAGGATCGCAACCAGCGACGGCCATTGATTTCACGCGCGCACGAATCTTTAAGCCAAGCGCATTGGCTTTCTCTTCGCTCATGATCAACATTGCCGATGCGCCATCGGACAGAGCCGATGAGGTGCCTGCCGTTACAGTACCATTGGCTGGGTCAAAAACAGGACGCAACTGTGCTAGCCCCTCAAGAGTGGTTTCCGGGCGGATCACTTCATCAAAATCCAGCGTGAACAGAGTACCATCTTCAGCATGAGCCTCGGTGGGAACGATTTCATTTTTGAAGCGACCTTCAACGGTTGCTGCGTAAGCGCGTTGATGCGAACGAGCGGCAAAGGTATCTTGTTGCTCACGGCTAATGCCGTGCATTTTACCTAACATCTCAGCCGTTAACCCCATCATCCCCGCAGCTTTGGCAACGGTTTTTGACATGCCGGGATGGAAATCAACGCCATGGTTCATCGGTACGTGTCCCATATGCTCAACGCCGCCCACAAGGCAGATTTCAGCATCACCAACCATAATGGCGCGGGTGGCATCATGCAGTGCTTGCATTGATGAACCACATAAACGGTTAACGGTGACGGCACCAATTTCAATCGGCAAGCCAGCTAACAGTGCCGCATTACGCGCGACGTTAAAGCCTTGTTCTAAGGTTTGTTGCACACAACCCCAGTAGATATCTTCGATCTCTTTTGGGTTGACTTGTGGATTACGGGCTAAAATGCCTTTCATCAGATGTGCAGATAAATCTTCCGCACGAGTATGACGAAATGCCCCACCTTTTGAACGACCCATCGGGGTGCGTAGGCAATCAACAATTACGACATTTCTCTTATGTGAAGTCATTTGGAC
>Ga0194136_1001631_pt1 | contig 11181 bp, 8 predicted proteins | sample TARM_MetaG_T3A_1_FD_134023 | JGI IMG/M metagenome (GOLD analysis project Ga0194136, IMG submission 134023) | Freshwater microbial communities from Pennsylvania, USA, analyzing microbe dynamics in response to fracking - TARM_MetaG_T3A_14 (version 2) | ecosystem: Environmental > Aquatic >...
GCCAGCGCATCAACCTTGGTTCGGGCGACGAAATCGGCGGCCTCTTCCGGATCGGTCAGCAGCTGGCTGTGATCCAGCACGCCCTCGGCGCCAACACCGTCTTCCTCACCGGCCATGCCGGTTTCCAGGCTGCCCAGGCAGCCCAGTTCGCCTTCCACGGATACACCGCAGGCATGGGCAAAGGCCACGGTCTGCTGGGTCACGCGGACGTTGTAGTCGTAGTCGGCAGGGGTCTTGCCGTCTTCACGCAGCGAGCCGTCCATCATCACCGAGGAGAAGCCGAGCTGGATCGAGCGCTGGCAGACATCCGGGCTGGTGCCGTGGTCCTGGTGCATGCACACCGGGATGTGCGGGAATTCTTCGATCGCCGCCAGGATCAGGTGACGCAGGAATGGCGCACCGGCATATTTGCGCGCACCGGCGGAAGCCTGGACGATCACCGGGGAGTCGGTCTTGTCAGCCGCTTCCATGATGGCGCGCATCTGCTCGAGGTTGTTGACGTTGAAGGCCGGCACGCCGTAGCCGAATTCGGCGGCGTGGTCGAGCATCTGGCGCATGCTGATGAGTGCCATGGTTTCCTTTCTCCCGGTTTGGGTCGTTTGATCGTGTAGAGCCTGCCGCAGTGGCTGACGCTGTTCAAGCGCCGCACATGGGCGCGGCATTGTAGAGGCGGGAGCGGCAATTGCCAGCGTCCCGCCAGCGCTTTCAATCCAATGCCCCGCTTTGGCGAGGCAGCTGTACTCGTTACCCGCTAGATACTGATGAGCGACGCGCTGCAGCCATGAGCCAGCACCTTGTCGTCGGCAACGCGGTACACCAGCGCCTCGTTACCTTTGTCATGGAAGGCGATCACGCCATCGCTATAGAAACTGCCCCGCGTGGCAGGTTCCTTTCTGAGGGTATGAATGCGCTCGCTATTACCCACTTTCAGGTCGATCGCGGTTCGCTTGTCGTCGGTGTAACGCCAGGCGATGTTCTGCTGACTCTGGCATTTCCAGCGCACGAATGGCGCATCCGGACCGGATTGCCAGTGGCCACAGCCGCCGAGCAGCAAAGCCGCAATCAACATGGACAGGCCTTTGTTCATTCCTTCTCCTTGGCAGACGGCATTCAGGGGCAATCCTGCAAGCCACCCTGCGTGATGGTCGGGTCACCACTGGCCTGAATTTCCAGGCGCTGGTCATGCTCGGCGGTCGGCCCGATCGCGGCAGGCGGGTCGAGTACCTGGCAGGCAGAATCCGGCGCACTCCCGGCGCAACCGGCCAGGCCCAGGCAGCAAACAGCAACAACGGCATATCGCATGGTGCATCCCCTTTCCTTGTTCCAGATAGAACAAAGACCACGGCGAGACGCCTGGGTTGCCCCGCGCACTGCCGGCACCGTGGATCCGGCGCCGACAGGCGAATGCGTCGAGGTCACCTCGACTGCCTAACTCAGCTCGCGCGCTGCTCCAGCACCTCGACCGCCGGCAGCACCTTGCCTTCGACGAACTCGAGGAAGGCGCCACCGCCGGTGGAAATATAGGAAATCTGCTCGGCCACGCCGTACTTATCGATGGCCGCCAGGGTGTCACCACCACCGGCTATCGAGAATGCCGGGCTCTGGGCGATGGCCTGAGCCAGCACCTTGGTGCCGTTTCCGAACTGATCGAACTCGAACACACCCACCGGGCCGTTCCAGAGGATGGTCTGCGAGGCCTTGAGCATTTCGCCGAACATGGCTGCGGTCTTCGGTCCGATATCCAGGATCATGTCGTCATCGGCCACGTCGGCAACGGCCTTGACCGTGGCTTCAGCGGTTTCGGCGAATTCCTTGGCAACGACCACGTCCACCGGCAGCGGCACAGAGACCTTCGCGGCGATGGCCTTGGCGGTATCCAGCAGGTCCGCTTCATGCAGCGACTTGCCGACGTTGTAGCCGGCAGCGGCGAGGAAGGTGTTGGCGATACCCCCACCGACGATGAGCTGATCGCAGACGTCCGCCAGGGAGGTCAGCACGTCGAGCTTGGTGGACACCTTGGAACCAGCCACGATGGCGACCATTGGCTTGGCCGGGGTCTTCAGCGCTTTGCCCAGGGCGTCCAGCTCGGCTGCCAGCAGCGGGCCGGCGCAGGCGACCTTGGCGAATTTGGCCACCCCATGGGTCGAGCCCTGGGCGCGGTGGGCGGTGCCGAAGGCGTCCATGACGAAGACATCGCACAGCGCAGCGTATTTCTGCGCCAACTCGTCGGTGTTCTTCTTCTCGCCCTTGTTGAAGCGCACGTTCTCCAGCAGCACCAGCTCACCGGGCTGGACCTGGACGCCTTCGAGGTAGTCCTTGACCAGCGGGACTTCGCGGCCAAGCGCCTTGGACAGGTAGTCGGCGACCGGCTTGAGGCTGTCTTCCTCGCTGTAGACACCCTCTTCCGGGCGGCCCAGGTGCGAGCAGACCAGCACCGCCGCGCCCTTTTCCAGCGCCAGCCTGATGGTCGGCAGCGAAGCCAGAATGCGTGCATCGCTCTTCACCGCGCCATCCTTCACCGGCACGTTGAGATCCTCGCGAATCAGCACGCGCTTACCCTGCAGGTCGAGGTCGGTCATCTTCAAAACGGTCATGGAATCTTCCTTAAGTTCAAGAACGGCAATTCAAGCGCGGTGAGCCACGCGCAAATAATGATCAGTGACATCCAGCATGCGGTTGGCAAAGCCCCATTCGTTGTCGAACCAGGCCAGAAGATTCACCAATCGCGGGCCGGAGACGCGGGTCAGGCTGCCATCGACGATGGCCGAATGCGGGTCGTGATTGAAGTCGCAACTGGCATGGGGCAACTCGGTGTAAGCCAGCAGGCCCTTCAGCGGCCCGGATTCGGCAGCGGCGCGCAGCACCCGGTTGATCGCCCGTGCATCGGTATCGCGCGATGTCTGCAGGGTGATATCCAGACAGGACACGTTCACCGTCGGCACTCGCACGGCTTTGGCCTGAATCCGCCCGGAGAGTTCCGGCAACAGACGCTCGATGCCGCGCGCCAGCCCGGTGGAGACCGGAATCACCGACTGGAAGGCCGAGCGCGTGCGGCGCAAGTCGTCGTGGTGGTAGGCGTCGATCACCGGCTGATCGTTCATCGCCGAATGAATGGTGGTGATGGAGGCGTACTCGATGCCCACAGCCTCGTTGAGCAGCTTGAGCAGCGGCACGCCACAGTTGGTGGTGCAGGATGCGTTGGATACCAGCCGCTCCTCACCGCTCAGCTGTTCATGGTTGATGCCCATCACGACGGTGGCGTCGACATCGGCGGCACCGCTCATCGGCTGGGAAAACAGCACCCGTGGCACGCCGGCATCGAGAAAGCGCTGACCACCGGCGCGGGTGTTGTAGGCGCCGGAACATTCCAGCACCAGATCAACGCCCAGCGCGCGCCAGTCGATGGCTTCCGGTGTCGACTCTCGCAGCACCTTCACGCAGTCGCCATTGATATGCAGGCAATCACCGTCCACGCCAACCTCGCCGGGAAAGCGGCCATGGGTGGAGTCGAAGCGGGTCAGGTATTCCAGGCTGGGCATGTCGGCCAGATCGTTGAGCGCGACAATCTGGAAATCGAAATCCGCACCGCGCTCGTAAAACGCGCGCAGCACGCAGCGACCGATACGGCCATAGCCGTTGAGGGCGATGCGATAGGGACGGGCGATGGCCATCGGATTCGTCGATCCTGTCGGTGGGAAATCGCTATGCGTTTCCACCCTGCGAAGAATGGGAGTTACGTAGGATGGATGACCGAAGTCATCCACCGAATCGTCGCGATCAGTCTTCCAGAAGCTCTTCAGCCACTGCCAGCACGTTTTCGACGGTAAAGCCGAACTCCTCGAACAACTGGCCAGCCGGAGCCGATTCGCCGTAGGTGGTCATGCCGATGATGCGACCGTCGAGACCGACGTACTTGTACCAGTAGTCCGCATGCGCCGCCTCGATGGCGATGCGCGCACCGACTTCCACCGGCAGCACGTGCTGCTTCCAGGCGGCGTCCTGAGCGTCGAACACGCTGGTGCAGGGCATGGACACCACACGTACCTTGCGGCCCTGGGCAGTGAGCTGGTCTGCAGCTTCAACCGCCAGGCTGACTTCCGAACCGGTGGCAATGAGGATCAGCTCCGGCTCGCCAGCGCAATTCTTCAGGATGTAGCCGCCGCGGGCGATGGCCGCTTCGGTCTCGTTGTCGCGCACATGGAACGGCAGGTTCTGGCGCGAGAAGATCAGCGCACTCGGACCGTCCTTGCGCTCGACTGCGTGCTTCCAGGCCACCGCGGATTCGACCGTATCGGCCGGACGCCAGGTGTCCAGGTTCGGCGTGGTGCGCAGGCTGGTCAGCTGTTCGATCGGCTGGTGAGTCGGGCCGTCTTCGCCGAGCCCGATGGAGTCGTGGGTGAACACATAGAGCACCCGCAGTTTCATCAGCGCCGACATGCGCACGGCGTTGCGCGCGTACTCCATGAACATCAGGAAGGTCGCGCCGTAGGGGATCAGGCCGCCGTGCAGGGCGACGCCATTCATGATGGCGCTCATGCCGAATTCGCGCACGCCGTAGTACATGTAGTTGCCCGAGGCATCCTCGGCGACCACCGGTTTGCAGCCCTTCCACAGGGTCAGGTTGGAGCCGGCGAGGTCGGCCGAACCACCGAGCAGTTCGGGCAGCAACGGGCCGAAGGCATTCAGGCAGTTCTGGCTGGCCTTGCGGCTGGCGATGGTCTCGCCCTTGGTGGCAACTTCGCGGATGTACTCGGACGCTTTCTCGGCGAAGTCCGCCGGTAGCTCGCCAGCCATGCGTCGCTTGAACTCGGATGCCAGACCCGGGAATTCGGCTTCATAGGCGGCGAAGCGCTTGTTCCACTCGTTCTCGGCATCGGCGCCCTTCTGCTTGGCGTCCCACCCGGCGTAGATTTCGGCGGGAATCTCGAACGGGCCGTGCTTCCAGCCCAGCGCCTCACGGGTCAGCGCGATCTCGGCGTCACCCAGGGCAGCGCCGTGGGAGTCTTCCTTGCCCCGCTTGTTCGGCGAGCCGAAGCCGATGATGGTCTTGCAGCAGATCAGCGTCGGACGGTCGCTCTTGCGGGCGGTGTCGATGGCTATCTGGATTTCGTCGGCGTCATGGCCGTCGACATTGCGGATCACCTGCCAACCGTACGCCTCGAAGCGGCGCGGGGTGTCGTCGGTGAACCAGCCATGCACTTCGCCATCGATGGAAATGCCGTTGTCGTCATAGAAGGCGGTGAGCTTGTTCAGGCCCAGCGTGCCGGCCAGCGAGCACACTTCGTGGGAAATACCTTCCATCATGCAGCCATCACCGAGGAACACGTAGGTGTTGTGATCGACGATGCTATGCCCGGGACGGTTGAACTGCGCGGCCATGATCTTTTCCGCCAGGGCGAAACCCACGGCGTTGGCGATGCCCTGACCCAGCGGGCCAGTCGTGGTCTCGACGCCAGGGGTATAGCCCAATTCGGGATGGCCAGGCGTCTTGCTGTGCAACTGGCGGAAGTTCTTCAAATCATCGATGGACAGGTCGTAGCCGGTCAGGTGCAGCAGCGAGTAGATCAGCATCGAGCCGTGGCCGTTGGACAGCACGAAGCGGTCACGGTCGGCCCACTGCGGGTTGGTCGGGCTGTGCTTGAGGTGGTCGCGCCAAAGCACTTCGGCGATGTCCGCCATGCCCATCGGGGCACCGGGATGGCCGCTGTTGGCTTTCTGCACGGCATCCATGCTGAGGGCACGAATGGCATTGGCTCGCTCACGACGGCTGGGCATCGCTGAATCTCCTGCGGGGGCTATCACGGAAAGGCCGGCATTTTCCCCCAGTGGCGACGGCGGGGCAATGACTGAATGGTTTTGGCCGATCGCTCAGCCGTCAGTCCAGAAGACTGACCTGCTGATCGGACATCTCCGGCAAGTGCCGGGGAAGATACTCACGTAAACGTTTCAGTGCCGCCGGTTCGTCGCCACCGGCAGGCCAGACCAGATAGTAGCTGTCGCCGGTACGCACCGCCTGCTCGAACGGCAGCACCAGCGTACCTCGCCGCAACTCGGCGCTTACCAGTGCCAGATCGGCCACCGACACCCCGCGCCCCTGGATCGCCGCGCCAATCCCCAGTTCCAGGCTGTCGAACAGAATACCCCGCTGCCAGACGACGGCATCGGCAAACCCTGTCCGCTGCAGCCAGCGCCGCCAGTCGCGGCAGTCGCGCGACGGCTGGATCAGCTCGGCATCGGCCAACTGCTGCGGAGTCCAGGGCCTGTCATCACAAAGCGCCGGCGCACAGACCGGCACCAGCCATTCATCGAACAGCTTGAGCCGCTGCCAGTCGGCTGAAAAATCGCCGTTGCCCAGCAGGATTGCGCAGTCGAAAGGCTCACTGTGGAAGTCCACTGTATCCAGATCCATCCAGACGCTGGTGAGCTGCACCCGGCTTTGCGGCTGAGCCAGATGAAAGTTCTCCAGGGTTTCCAGCAGCCAGCGCATGGTCAGCGTCGACGGCGCCTTGAGCCGGAGCTCACCCGACCGGCGACTGATCGCAGCACACGCGTTTTCAAGGATGCGGAACCCCGTCTTGAGCTCTTGCGCCAATCGCCGCCCGGCATCGGTCAGCGCCAGCCGCGAGCCGCATCGCTCGAACAGCTGACAACCGAGATTCTCCTCCAGCGTTTTGACGTGACGGCTCACGGCGCTTTGGGTGATGCACAAGCTATGCGCCGCCTGCGTGAACGATCCTAGCCGTGCCGCCACCTCGAAGGCGCGCAGTGCATACAGTGGAGGTAGACGCGGCGTCAGCATGCTCATGAGTAAAACTCATCCTTTCCGATTGTTTTTTCCGTTTTCCAGGCGTGGGTCTCTTTTTCAATACTTCATGCGGTCCTTGCCTACAAGGCCGAACAAGTTCGGTCCTACGCTTATGAAAACCTGACCTGCAGGGCCGAATTCATTCGGCTTTGCCGCCGCAGCGGCGCCAGGATCGAGCACCTGTGCCCTGAATCCCACCATACGTAAAACTCAGGAGAGAATGCCATGCCCAGCGAGCCTTGCAAGCCATGACCTCCACCTACCTCGGCTTCGCCGCCGCAGTCGCCGTGCTGATCGCCTCGCCCGGCCCGGTGGTGGCGCTGGTGGTGGCCGACGCCCGGTGGCAGCACTGGCCGCTGTGGACCATTCTCGGCGGCGTGATCTCAGCGCTGGTTTTGCTGGTCGGCGCACTGCTGCTGATCCACCTGGCCCTGGGCCTGCAGCCGTTCATTCTCGAATGGGGTCAGGTACTCGGCGGGCTTTACCTGATCTGGCTCGGAGCGAACGACCTGTGCGGCGCTGAAGAAACCGCGCCAGGGCAGCGCATAGACGCGCACTACTTCTGGCGAGCCCTGATCGTGGGCCTGTCGAACCCCAAGGACATTCTGTTCTTTCTTGCCTTCCTGCCCGCCTTCATCCTACCCACACAACCCTTTGCGCCCCAGGCGGCGACGCTGATTGCCATCTGGGCGGCTATCGACGTGAGCATACTGCTGGCCTACAGCCTGCTGTCGCGGCGTCTCAGCGGCAGCCAAAGCATGCAGCAACTGCTGCATATCTTGCCCAACGTCTGCCTGCTGGGCCTCGGGCTGGCGTCCTGCGCCATGGGCATTTCCAGCCTTATGAGCTGACCGGCCTCTTGTCCAATATCAAAATATTTTGATATTGCCGTTGCTGGGCGAATAGTCAGCGACTAGACTGCGCCGCCATGAGCCTGCGCATTTCCCGGATTTCACCCGATGACAGCGACCAACTCGCCGCCCTGTGCAAGGCCGGCGGTGATGTGTTGCGCCTGAAGGTGTTGCGAGCGCTGGCGAGCGACTCCTTTGGCGTGCTGGAGCTGGCACAGATTTTCGCCACCGGCCAGTCCGGCATCAGCCATCACCTCAAGGTGCTGGCCCAGGCCGGGCTGCTGGCAACGCGCCGCGAGGGCAATGCGATCTTCTATCGCCGCGCCCTGCCGCAAGGCGAAAGCCTCGGCGGCACCTTGCATGCCGCGCTGCTGGAGGAAGTCGATCAACTGGTTTTGCCAGTCGATGTACAGGCCCGGATTGCAGCGGTACACGCCCAACGCAGCGCCGCCAGCGAAGATTTCTTCGCGCGCATGGCCGGTAGCTTCCAGGCGCGCCAGGATCTGATCGCCGGCCTGCCGCAGTACCGCGACAGCGTGCTGGCGCTGCTCGATGCGCTGAATCTGGATGCCAATGCCACGGCACTGGAAGTCGGCCCCGGCGACGGCAGCTTTCTGCCCGAACTGGCACGGCGCTTCGCCCGCGTGGTGGCGCTGGACAACAGCCCGGCGATGCTGGAGCTGGCACACAACCGCTGCGAACGGGAAGGGCTGGGCAACGTCGAACTGAAGCTTGCCGATGCCCTGCACGACGACTGCCCGGCAGCCGATTGCGTGGTGCTGAACATGGTGCTGCACCATCTGGCGGCACCGGGCGAGGCAATGAAACAACTGGCGCGGCTGGTGAAGGCAGGCGGTAGCCTGCTGATCACCGAGCTGTGCAGCCATAACCAGAGCTGGGCCAGGGAGGCCTGCGGCGATCTCTGGCTGGGCTTTGAACAGGACGATCTGGCCCACTGGGCCGATGCGGCGGGACTCACGCCTGGCGAGAGTCTCTACATTGGCTTGAAGAACGGTTTTCAGATCCAGGCCCGGCATTTCTCCCGGCCTGCTGACAACCGACTCACCCTCCGGTAACAGGAAACCGATAGATGAGCGAATACTCGATTTTCACCTCCGAGTCCGTGTCCGAAGGGCACCCGGACAAGATCGCCGACCAGATCTCCGATGCGGTGCTGGACGCAATCATCGCCAAGGACAAGCTCGCCCGTGTGGCTTGCGAAACCATGGTCAAGACCGGTGTTGCCATCGTCTCCGGTGAAATCACCACCGACGCCTGGGTCGACCTGGAAGAAATCACCCGCAAAGTGATTTGCGACATCGGCTACACCTCCAGTGACGTCGGCTTCGACGGCGCTACCTGCGGCATCATCAACATCATTGGCAAGCAGTCCCCGGACATCAACCAGGGCGTTGACCGCGCCAAGCCGGAAGACCAGGGCGCCGGTGACCAGGGCCTGATGTTCGGCTACGCCAGCAACGAAACCGAAGTGCTGATGCCTGCTCCGATCGTGTTCAGCCACCGTTTGGTTGAGCGTCAGGCCGAAGCGCGCAAATCCGGCCTGCTGCCGTGGCTGCGCCCGGACGCCAAATCCCAGGTCACCTGCCGTTACGACGCCGGCAAGGTGGTGGGCATCGACGCGGTAGTGCTGTCGACCCAGCACAACCCGGAGATCAGCCAGTCCGATCTGAAAGAAGCGGTGATGGAGCTGATCGTCAAGCACGTGCTGCCAGCCGAACTGCTGCACAAGGACACCCAGTTCCACATCAACCCGACCGGCAAGTTCGTGATCGGCGGCCCAGTGGGCGACTGCGGCCTGACCGGACGCAAGATCATCGTCGACAGCTACGGCGGCATGGCCCGTCACGGCGGCGGCGCGTTCTCCGGCAAGGATCCATCCAAGGTCGACCGCTCGGCTGCCTACGCCGGTCGTTACGTGGCCAAGAACATCGTTGCCGCCGGCCTGGCCGAACGCTGCGAAATCCAGGTCTCCTACGCCATCGGCGTGGCGCAACCGACCTCGATCTCGATCAACACCTTTGGTACCAACAAAGTCGCCGAAGAGACCATCATCAAGCTGGTGCGTGAGGTTTTCGACCTGCGTCCGTACGCCATCACCAAGATGCTCGACCTGCTGCACCCGATGTACCAGGACACTGCAGCGTACGGCCACTTCGGCCGCACCCCGCAGCAGAAGACCGTCGACGACGACACCTTCACCACCTTCACCTGGGAAAAGACCGACAGGGCCGATGACCTGCGCGCAGCAGCCGGGCTGTAAAGGTAGCGGCAAGCTACAGGAAAAGCCCCGCCAGCGGACGTTGCGCGGGGCTTTTTTGCATTCGCTGTACTGTGCAAGTTCTGGCTCAACCGGCGCCAAGTTCGCGAACCCGTCCGTAAAAGTGCGGCGCAGCGTTTGCGCTCGCCATAGCCCCTGCGGCAAGGTGCCGGCTCGCATACCGATAAGGAAATTGGCCATGTCCGGCAAACCTGCCGCCCGCGTTGGCGACCCCACCACCTGCCCGAAGACCGGGCATGGCGACAGTGCCATCGTCAGCGGCTCGCCCGACGTCCTCTTCGACGGCCTGCCCGCAGCTCGCGCAGGCGACACCACCGGCTGTGGCAGCGCGCTGTCGGGCAACCTCATCCCCAATGTACTGATCAATGGCAGACCGGTGGCCACGCTGGGTAGCCTGGGCGATCACGGCGATGTGGTCATCGGCGGCTCCGGCACCGTCATCATCGGCAATACGCATACGCCGGCGCCCTTCACCCCGCCCGCACCACTGGGCAACACCGCACCCGCCGCCCTGACCCCCATCGCACCGGCACTGCCACCGCAGTCTTCATTCGCCGATGCCCGCGCTTGGCAGGAAGAGCCCGGCGATCCCGCTCCGTACGGGCTGGAAGAAGAAGACGAGGAGGAAGAACTGACCGCCCGCCAGGCCGTGACCCTGCGCATCGGCGTGTTCTTCGACGGCACCGGCAACAACGCCGGCAACAGCGCCATCGGCGCCCAGTGCCGCGCACCGGCGCTCGGCCTCGGCGAGCAGGAAGCCCAGGCCATGGTTCAGCGCTGCGAAGCGCATCACCTTGACCCGGACAGCAGCTATGCCAACGATGTGAGCAATATCTGGCGGTTGTATGACCTTTACCGAGATGATTCAGGCCAGGCATTGCCCGCCGGGGCGGACAGTGCCAACTTGCGTGTTTACGTCACCGGCATCGGCACGACCACCGGCAAGCCGGACACCCTATTTCCCGGCCAAGCCTTCGGTCGGGGTGCGACGGGCGTGCTGGCCAAGGTTGAAGAAAGTATGACCTTGCTGGCAAAAACACTGATTAGTTTCACAGATGAAAACCCCGAAGGAGTATTGACCAGGCTGGAACTGGATATCTTCGGCTTTAGCCGTGGCGCGGCAGCGGCCCGGCATTTCGCCAACCAAGTGCTCCGGCGCAAGCAGGGGCCGTTGGGCGACTTGCGCCGCGCAGGCAAGCTCGGCCTGGCAGCCGGCTTCGACTGGC
>Ga0194136_1001634_pt1 | contig 11176 bp, 11 predicted proteins | sample TARM_MetaG_T3A_1_FD_134023 | JGI IMG/M metagenome (GOLD analysis project Ga0194136, IMG submission 134023) | Freshwater microbial communities from Pennsylvania, USA, analyzing microbe dynamics in response to fracking - TARM_MetaG_T3A_14 (version 2) | ecosystem: Environmental > Aquatic >...
CCCTCTTGGGTGCTTAAAGAAGGAATCAAATACTGCTCGTCCACCATTTTTTGCACAATCGCGCGAAAAATGGGGGCAGCGCTCAATGAGCCAAAATAGTGGTAAGGCTTCTTGGGCTCTCGCACTAGCACGCCGATTGTGTACTGAGACTGAGCATCATTGGCAAAACCAAAAAAACTCCCATTGTAGCGGTTTTCATACCTTCCGCCCTCGGCGATATGTGCCGTTCCTGTTTTACCGCCAATTTCGAGCCCCTCCATCGAAACCACCTTTCCTGTACCTTGCCGAACTGCCTTAACAAGCACACGCTTAACACGCTTAGCCACAGCAATAGGCAAAACCTCCACCTCAGGAGGTCTCATAATAGGGTATGTTTTTCCGCTAGCATCTTGAAGCTCCAAGCCAAGGCGTGGGGTCAGCATTTTTCCATTGTTATTAAACACATTATAGGCTTTGAGAATTTGCATAAAATTGACCTGCATCCCATAACCGTACCCGATTGTACCCTTATATACTTCCGAATTAAACCGCTGCAAAGGTGGCATATTTCCAGGGTTTTCATAAGGCAAATCCACTCCCGTGCGTTCCGTAAAACCAAAATCTTTAAGCCCCTGATAATAAGGAATCGCATCAAGTTTTTGAGCCAACTGCACCGAACCCACATTGGAAGAGTAAACAATCACGTCTTCCGCGCTAAGCCATTCAGACTCTTTGGTGTCACGAATAGTGTGTTGGCCGAGTTTGTACTTTCCACCATAAGTGCGCACCAAATCAAAGGGGTTGATTTTTTCTTCTTTAAGCAAAAGCGAAAACATCACAGTTTTCATCACGGAGCCTGGCTCAAAAGCATATTCAACTGCCGAAGCATTTAAAGACGCGTAATCTTCTCGCCGAATGCCGTTGGGATTGTAACGATTACTAGAGGCTAGCACTAGCAATTCTCCCGTATCGCTTTTCATCACCGCGGCAACAACTTCCTCGGCACGAAGTTCTTCTTTTTTTTCATCAAGGATACGCTCAATCATTTTTTGTAATTTCAACGAAACACCTATGCGCATGCCGTAGCCATCAATGCGCTTTTTTGCTTCCGAATCTCGATTTAAGATTAACGTATTGCCAATATCCCTAGGGGCGATTAAAAGGGCGTCTTGAATGGGTTTTAAGTACTGTTCATGCTGGCCCTCTATGCCCTTGACGCCCTCAACTTTTGTAATGGGACCTTGGTCTATTTTTCGGATGTAGCCCAAAAAAGGCGTGAAAATATCGCTTTGGGGATAGTGGCGGTATTCGCCACTTTCAGAAATACTAAGTCCCCGCAAAAAAGCCAATCCGGTTTCTGGGTCTTCATAGGTGCGAAACACCCCTTGTCGGTACAGTTTTCCTGCAAGCTCTTGTAGGTATTCTGCCTTTTTGGCATCAATCTGGTACGAAAGGACCACATTACCGCGCCCCGAATTAAGGCGTTTGGCAATCTCTTTTGGGTCAAGGTCAGCATACAAAGAAAAAAGATTGATAAATAGTGCTTGCTTAGAGGGGTCAATGTTGCGCGTATCTACCATAGCCTTATAGAGTTTTTGACTGGTGGCAACAACAAAACCATCGCGGCTAGTGATGGTGCCGCGCAAAGCCGTAGAGGTTTGGCTTGTTTGAAGGCGCGGGAGCTTGCGATCGATTTGTGACCAATAGAGCAAGGTCCCAATAAAAATAATAAAGCCAAGGCTAATAAGTGAAAAAAGGAGGAGGATTTTTGCCTTTTTTCTATCCAAAGAAGGACGGTTCATGCAAGATTAAACTTGTGTTCTTAAAATCTCTTTGTAAGCACTGAGCGCTTTGTTGCGAATTTCAAGCATCATCTTCATGCTAGTTTCTGCTTTGCCAATGGCAATGGCGGCTTGGTGCAAATCTTTCACCTCACCCGTAGCAATATCCGCAGCCGCTTTGTCTGCGTTTTCTTGAAGGGTGTTTTGATTAGAGAGCGTTTTTTCAAGTACCTTAGCAAACTCATCCCCTGGGGCAATGCCTTTGTTCTCTTGCTTGGGTTGGAGCATCTCTAGGGTGGAGATGGAGTTAATTCCATTCATTGGTCATTATCCTCTTAACATATCTATCGCACTTTGGGCGATGGTTTTGGCACTTTGAAAGGCTGAAACATTTGCCTGATACGCGCGTGTTGCTTCAATTAAATCGGCCATTTCAATCACGGGATTAATATTGGGAAACGCCACATAACCTTTTGCATCCGCGTCGGGGTGAGTAGGGTCGTACTTTAGGCGAAAATCCCCATCATCACGCACTACTTTATCCACAATAACGCTCATTATAGCAGGTTTGGCATCCCTTTGCAAAAGCGTTTCATCCAAGGGGTTTTCGTACTCCAAGAAGGCATTATTTTTGTTAATTTCTTGATTGAGCGCCTCATTGAAATCAATAGCGCGAAACACCACTTCTTTACGTCGATAAGCCCCGCCTTCTGCAGTGCGTGTAGTGTTGGCATTGGCAATGTTGGAGCTGATAGTGTTCATACGGAAACGCTGGGCAGAGAGTCCGTACCCGCTAATGTCAAAATCGCTTAAATACGCCATTGGTTATCCTTTATACTTTGCCAGATGCTTCAAGCACGCTTTTGAAAATTGCGCTTTTCTTTTTCATGGCTTGGGTGAGCGCATCAATCATCAAGGCATTTTTACTCATTTCGGTGGTTTCTACGTCCAAATCCACCGTATTGCCATCATTTCGCGCTAAATGCCCATCACGCAAATAAATCATTCCCGCGCCAAAACTACTGCCAGAAGCTCCTTGGAGGTGATTTTCGTGGGAAGTTGCCATCTTGAGCTCTTTGGGCTCTTTTATCCCATGTATTTCTTTGGCTTTTTGGATGAGCACGGTTTCAAAATCCACATCACGCGACTTATAAAAAGGCGTGTCGATGTTCGCAATATTACTGGCAATCATTTGCTGGCGCAAGGAGCGCGCAGCAAGGGCTTGCTCTAATAGTGGCTTAGATTTGTGTGTCGTAACCATTCTGTCTCTCTTATCTATTAGCTTTACATGTAACGCCGTGGCGCACGGCTAAATTAAAGCAATTTTCGTTCCATAAAGGAGAAGTCGCCTAGGGAGATTTCAACGCATTTTTGGTACAATCCTAGAAATTCACCTAAGGATATTTTGCTTGGCAACAGACAAAACCCTCTTTTATCTTTGCTCTTTTTTAATTGGCGTAGGTGTGGTTTTTTCTCTCTCATTGCCTGTGTTTACGGTACTTTTTTACAACTACAGCCCGTACCATTTTTTTATTCGTCAATTTGCCGTAGGCATGGTGGGTATTTTTATCATGTGGGGCCTTTCCAATCTCAATCCCGATAAATACCTCAAGGGCATTGGGTTTTTTATCTTTTTTGCCTGCATCCTTACCATGAGCCTTATGCACTATCTTCCTGAGTCCTTAGTAACCGAATCAGGAGGAGCGAGGCGGTGGATTCGCTTGCCTGGGTTTTCCATTGCGCCGGTGGAGTTTTTTAAAATCGGCTTTGTCTATTTTTTGGCGTGGAGCTTTGCGCGCAAGCTCGACGAAGAGCAAAAATCTCTCAAAGATGAAATTAAACTAATTTTGCCCTACATTGGGGTGTTTATTTTGGTGATTTACCTCATTGCTATTTTACAAAACGACCTAGGACAAGTGATTGTTTTGGCGCTCACATTAGCTGTTATGGCTTTTTTTGCGGGCACAAGTTTTAAATTTTTCTCCTTGGCTATTTTGGGTTCGGTATTGGTTTTTACCACGGCGGTGGTTAGCTCTGAGCATCGTATTTTGCGCATTAAGACATGGTGGGCCACCATTCAAAACATGGTCCTCTCTTTTTTTCCCGAATCTATTGCTTCCACCCTTCGAGTAGAGGATGCGCCAGAGCCCTATCAAATCTCCCACTCCCTCAATGCTATCAAGCACGGTGGGCTATTTGGAGAAGGGCTTGGTAGTGGGATTTTTAAATTAGGGTTTTTAAGCGAGGTGCACACCGACTTCGTTCTGGCAGGCATCACCGAAGAGATTGGTGCGCTTGGCGTGGTCTGCATTACACTCATCATATTTGTGATTATTTACCGCATCTTCCGCATCTCTGGACGAAGCCAAAACCGCGTGTACTATCTTTTTAGTTTAGGAATTGGCTTATTGATTGTGTTTTCATTTTTAATGAATGCCTATGGCATTACCTCTATCACCCCCATAAAAGGCATTGCTGTTCCTTTTTTAAGTTACGGCGGAAGTTCGCTTTTGGCACTGTGTGTAGGCATAGGGATGGTGTTGATGGTAAGCAAGAAAGCGAGGAATCCATGACATTAATTACAGGCGGGGGAACAGGCGGCCATCTCTCTATCGCAAAAGCGTTGTGCGAAGCATACAACGCCCGTGGTATACGCCCTTTTTATATTGGCTCAACAAACGGCCAGGACAAAACATGGTTTGAGGGGTATCCGGGGTTTAAGAACACCGTTTTTCTCCCCAGCAAGGGTGTAGTAAACCAGCGCGGACTGGGAAAAGTTTTAGCACTTTGGATCATTTTCAAACAACTCTTTACATGTAGAGCCTTGCTTAAGCGCCACAACATTCTGCAAGTTGTTTCAGTAGGAGGCTATGCGGCGGCTCCTGCAACACTCGCAGCACTTACTCTTGGCATTCCTGTGTATATTCATGAGCAAAATGCCGTAACAGGAAAGCTTAATAGCCTATTAAGACCCTTTGCTAAGGCATTTTTTAGCTCTTATGAAGCGCACTCTCCCCTTAAAAATTACCCTGTTGCAACACGCTTTTTTGAAGTATACCGCACAAGAGACACCCTTAAAACACTTCTTTTTTTAGGAGGGAGTCAAGGGGCGCGTTTCATTAATCAGCTAGCAAGGGCTATTGCGCCCACACTACACAACCAAGGTATTCGCATCATTCACCAATGTGGCAAAAGTGAGCTTGAGGCAATGATGGATTTCTACGCCAAGCACGGCATTAATGCAGACATATTTGCTTTTAGCAACGCCTTGCATGACAAACTTCACGAGGCCGACGTCGCCATTGCTAGAGCAGGTGCGGGAAGTGTATGGGAGCTTTGTGCAGCGGGCATTCCCACGCTTTTCATTCCTTTTCCCTATGCTGCTGGCGACCATCAGTATCACAACGCCAAAACCTTTACTAACCAAAACCTTGGGGGCTTATTGCGCCAAGAGGAAGCAACTCCACAAGCAGTACTAGCATGGCTTGAAAATGCTCACATTAAACGCATCAACTTAGCACTTCCCGCTTGTCTCTCTAAGGGTGGGGCGGATGAGATTGTGACGTGGCTAGAGCGCGAAAAACCCTCCCGTTAGGCGTTTCAAAATTACCCATCTTTTAAAAAACTTTCTTTGCTTCTCTTTTTTTTATTTAAGGACTCCTTGCTAAAGTCCTTAAATAAAGGCTTTTCTTTTTCTTTTTCCCTGCCCCTCCCTCTTGACCAATATAACCCAGTCAAATGCCCAATTATCTGGGCATGGGGCGTTTTGTAACATCCCCTAAAAGCCTTTGGGGCATTTTTGCTTCCCTAGGTTGTTTTTAAATTTCCACTAAAATGTAACTATTTTTATCATTTTTATATCATACCAACTTCATCTCTTTGTCATGTGCGGTCGCTACCATGCCCCTAGTTTAAATCTACATTAGAAGGAGTACCTTATGGGTCTAGGTCTGTACGCATTGTTTGCAGCAATGCCAATCATCCTTTCAGGAATCTTGCTTGTTGGGCTGCGGATGCCAGCAAAACGCGCAATGCCAATTGTTTTTTTCGCAACGGCATTGATTGGGATTTTTGTGTGGGACATGAGCGTTACGCGCGTTTTGGCGTCTACGGTTCAAGGTGTCATCATTACTATTTCCGTGTTGTGGATTATTTTTGGGGCTATCATGCTTCTCAATACCCTCAAGCACTCAGGCGCCATCACCACCATTAAGGCAGGCTTTAATGGCATTAGCCCTGACCGTCGTGTGCAAGTGGTTATCATTGCATGGCTTTTTGGTTCGTTTATCGAAGGTGCCTCAGGCTTTGGTACACCAGCAGCCATAGCTGCGCCACTTTTGGTCGCCATCGGCTTCCCTGCAATGGCAGCGGTTATGATTGGGATGATGATTCAAAGCACCCCTGTTACTTTTGGCGCCGTAGGAACACCGATTCTTATCGGGATTAATGCGGGACTTGATAAAGCAACCATCAGTGAGCGCCTTCTTTCTGTAGGCTCCAACTGGGACACTTACCTTCAAGCCATTACGTCTCAAGCAGCTATCACGCACGCCATTACAGGTACGTTGATTCCTCTGTTTATGATTATGATGCTTACCCGCTTCTTTGGACGTAACCGCTCTTGGACAGAAGGTCTTTCTATTCTTCCTTTTGCCATTTTTGGTGGTCTTGCCTTTACAGTGCCTTACGTGCTTACGGGCATTTTCTTAGGTGCAGAATTTCCTTCCATCATTGGTGCGCTTGTAGGCCTTGCCATTGTTGTTCCAGCTGCCAAAGCAGGGTTTTTGATTCCCAAAAACACATGGGATTTTGCTCCTGCTAGTGAGTGGCCAACAGCATGGATTGGAAAACTTGAGATTAATCTAGACGCACTAGCTGGCAAAAAGCCTATCTCTCTTGCCATGGCTTGGGTTCCTTACTTGCTAGTAGCAATTATTCTTGTGCTTTCTCGCGTTAATGCTGAGTTTAAAGGCATGCTTACCGCTTGGTCCTTTGGCCTTAAAAACATCCTTGGTGAAGCAGGCGTAAGTGCATCCATTCAGCCCCTGTACCTCCCTGGTGGTATCTTGGTATTTGTTGCACTTGTAACGTTCTTTTTGCACAACATGAAAGGTGGCGAGCTAAAATCAGCATTCAAAGAATCTAGCGCATTGTTGCTAAGCGCGGGTTTTGTTCTCATCTTTACTATTCCTTTGGTACGTATTCTCATCAACTCTGGCGTTAATGGCTCTGAACTTGCGAGTATGCCAATCACCATGGCTACATGGGTTGCCCAAAGCGTAGGCGATATTTATCCTTTCTTTGCTTCTTGGGTGGGAGCGCTTGGGGCGTTTATTGCAGGATCCAACACAGTAAGTAACATGATGCTTGCTCAGTACCAATTTGGTGTTGCTGAAGCCCTAGGCCTCTCAACAGCCCTCATGGTGGCCCTCCAAGCCGTTGGTGCAGCTGCAGGTAACATGATTGCTATCCATAACGTCGTTGCCGCTTCTGCAACCGTAGGACTTCTTGATCGCGAAGGGGAAACCTTGCGCAAAACAGTTATTCCTACCATCTACTACCTCGTTGTTTCTGGTATTATCGGCCTTATTGGCATGTACGTACTAGGGATTACTGACCCGCTGATGTAACCCAAAAAGAGCCAATTTTTTGGCTCTTTTTCTTTATTTTCCTTAATCTCCTTTGTGGTATCATACGTTTTTTTGAATCCAAAGGAGAATCCTCATGCCTACCCCTTTTTCTGTTCGTATTGCCACCAGAGATGACGCCTCAAGCATTGCAGAATTTAATGTCTTTTTTGCCAAAGCCAACGAAAACCGCCAACTCTCCCTTCCTGTGACAGCCGCGGGCGTGCGTCATGTATTTGACTCATTTAACAATGGACTTTACGTCGTCGCTGAGCGCGAAGGAGAAATCGTTGCCGTCACTATGGTAACCCGCGAATGGAGTGACTGGAACAATGGGTTGTTTTATTGTATTCAAGATATTTTTGTTCTTGCTCAAGACCCAGGCAAGGAGATTCACGACGCACTTTTAAATAAAGTGCGCGCTTTGGCCAAAGAGCATGAAAACGTGTGTGGTATCCGCCTTTATGCCCACAAAGATGATAGTCAAAGCCAAGAACACTACCAAAAACTCAACCTCAAAAAAACCCCTTACCGCATCTATGATGAGGTTTTTTCACAATGATTGGCTTTGAAACCTTACTTCTTTTTATGGGCGCTTCCACCCTTTTGGCCCTTAGTCCTGGGCCAGACATCTTGTTTGTTATTACCCAAGGTATCACAAGAGGCGCCAAAGCTGCACTAGCTACCACCTTTGGCCTAACCTCAGGCGTGCTCATTCACACCACCGCCGCGGCTCTTGGAATTTCGGTGATTTTTCAAACCTCTGCACTGGCCTTCAATCTTGTCAAATACGCAGGTGCTTTGTATCTATTTTACCTAGCGTACCAAGCTTTTAAACACCGCAACGAACTTGTTCGCATCGACTCAAGAAAGAACAACACAGCCCCGCTTAGTCTTAAAAACCTTTATGCCAAGGGGTTTTTAATGAATGTGCTCAACCCTAAAGTATCCCTGTTTTTTCTGGCTTTTTTACCTCAGTTTGTTTCGTCAAGCGCAGGAGCAGTACCGTGGCAAATGGTCCAACTTGGTCTTGCATTTATGGTCACAACCATTCTTGTCTTTTCCGCATGTGGTCTCTTGGCGCACAAAGCAAGTGCAGCCCTTATGCGCAACCCTAGCATTGCCAAAACCATCAACACTCTCTCCGCCTTCGTCTTTGTTGCATTGGGATTAAAGCTTGCATTTACCCAACGCTAACCTTTACATGTAAAGGTTTTTTCGCAATCCCAACCCGTTGTGGCCGAACCGTAATATCGGTCACAACGCCCTTGGTTTCCAAAACGTGCTTGACTGTTTGAGCAAGGGTTTGCGGTAGCAAGTAGCTCTCTTCGCAGGCACTTGGCTCAAAATGCAATGTATCAAAAAATGGGGTTTTTGTCATGTCAGGATTAATGGTTGTCACCCGCACCCCCTGCTTGCGAACCTCCTCAAACAAACACAAGCCAAAGTCTCGCAACCCACTTTTGGTCGCCGTATAAAGCGCAGAATACTTCGCATGCCGCGTTGCTTCTACCGATGCGATACTAATCACGTGCCCTTTGGTTTGACACAATGCGCGCAAACACACGCTTGTAATCACCAAAGGTGCAGTGAGGTTAGTGTCAACTAGTGTTTTAATTTTTGCAGCACTAAGTGTTTCATGGGGCTCAAAAACACCTACCCCCGCACAATGAATCAACACATCTACCGTGTTGGTTTTGAGCCACGTTTTTAGTGCTTTTTCCAAGCCAACCGTATCTTGAAGATCACAGACAATTTCGGCCTGCGTGCGCCCGATGTTTACCACACGGTACCCGCACGCTTCAAGCGTCGCGCGAATAGCACTCCCAATGCCGCCACTTCCTCCGCTCATCAATACTGTTTTCATAACACTCCTTGTATTTTCTCCCGATACGCTTTTTTCATTGCTCTTTCTAGGGCCTCGTTGCTCACATACTCGAAGCCAAACACCTCATTCCACAAGCCTTTATCCTCCATGCACAGATAAAAAAAGACCTTTTCGTGCCAAGGCGAAAGGGCATTATAAAACAAAGAAAACATCTCTTTTTTAGTTTTTAGGGGGTATGAAAATTTACCATATGTTTGCACAAGGGGCATTTGGAGGATTTTGGTAGGCCTAGCTTCTCGCCTAAGGGATTTAAGCACTGGCTTGATAAATGTCAGCGTTCCCAAGGAAACCATCGCTACTTCTTGGGGCGAAAAACGCGTCAAAAGTCTCTTAGCAAGAGCAGTGTAGCCCTCCTCCCATCCCCTATAAAGCATCATAGGATGCAGATGAAACCCCACCAACGCACCCTTATCTGCCAGCGCTCGTGCCGCTTGAAGACGCTGCTCCAACGAAGCGCAATAGCGCTCTTCATGATCGATCACAGGTTGGGGATTTAACGACCAAGTGAAAAGCATGTTTCTAGGCAAAGAAGGTACGCTTAGTAAATAATCAATCGCTTGAGACTTGGTTTTTAATTCTAAAATAACCTTAGGATATTTTTGGGCAAAAGCAATGAGCGCGTCGAGCACCCCTTCGCGGTTTCCCCACATCAGCGAATCTGAAGATTGGCCTGTGCCAATGTGATACACTTTGTTTTTATCCAGCTCAAGTGCCGCCAACTTCTCCCCGAAAGCCTTATCAAAACGCACCTCGCCCGCCCCGTAAAAGGTACGAATAGAACAATACGTACACGCAAACCCACACCCTTCCACTGCATCAAGGGTGAGTAAATTACAACACCTTGTATTGGGCGAAGCCACAGGACAACTCCCTAGACTCAATTTTTCCTTATGGTGTAAAACTTTGCGCAATGGCATTTTAGGTAAAACAAAGGGTGCTTGCGTGTAGTCTCTCGGGGTTTGCCTGTAGTGTTGGGCTTTTACATGCAAGGCTTCAAGAGCGGCTTTGGCATTTGCACGCTCTTCCCACTGCGCCTCCAGAGGAGCTATTTGCCACATTTGAAAATCAATAGCCAACGTAATAAGCTGCTGTATTTGAGAAAAACTAAAGCCGTAAAACAAAGCTTTTTCCCGCAAAAATAGTTGGGTTTTTGGAGTGAGTTTTTCAAAAGGCGTATTAGCAGTTGCGTCAAAAAAACGTGTTGTTTTAATGTTTTGCATAACCCCTCCATCGCCCAATGCTTCGTCCAATCCAACCGCCAACTTGCCCCTTAGTCGGGCGCACAGGATTAAGGTGGTCTGAAACCACTTTGAACACATACGCTTCCACGCCACAAGGAACACTTTGCACAAATGCATCCGCCTCCATGTCCACCAGTGTTGTCTTTGGTCTGTTTTTTTCATCAACTGGCGCATCATAAGTGGAAAGAGTTGCAAAAGGAATGGGTAAGTGGGCATGAGAAGTGCAAAACAACGTCCCCACAGGAATGCTCACATCAGTGCATCCTGCGATTCCCACCGAAACCATTATTTCAGGCTCATAACGCGCAAGGGTGTAAGCCAACGCAAGGCGCGTCTTTTCACATCCAACACCTGAAACCACCAAAACCGTCGTAGCATTAGTGTAGAACAAAAAGGGTTTTGTGCTTTTACATGTAAGGCCAAAAGTACCAGCAATAGGCTTTGCTTCTGCGCAAAGCGCTGTGTGAATGAGGGTTTGGATTTTCATGATGGGATTATAGCGGGTTTTATTTAGGCATATCAATGGGTTTTAGGTACCTACCACACATAAAAAGCCGTGCCAAACAATTCAACCAAGGATTAAAAACAACAACTGCAGCAAACTCAAAGGAGGCCGGCAACGAAAACGCAAAGAAAATAAAAAAGGGGACAATGCTGCCA
>Ga0194136_1001636_pt1 | contig 11164 bp, 11 predicted proteins | sample TARM_MetaG_T3A_1_FD_134023 | JGI IMG/M metagenome (GOLD analysis project Ga0194136, IMG submission 134023) | Freshwater microbial communities from Pennsylvania, USA, analyzing microbe dynamics in response to fracking - TARM_MetaG_T3A_14 (version 2) | ecosystem: Environmental > Aquatic >...
ATTCACCGCCTGTGTGTTCGCTGTAGGAGTGGGTACAATAGGGCTTGAACTAAACGTTTTAACCCCTGCTATGGTTTGGTTGCCGGTGAGTTTGACTACTACGTTGTCGTTAGCTTTGACGTTAACTAGCGCGTCAGTCTGGGCTTTTGTATAGCCAGTCACTCCCGCTGTTTGTCCTACAATATCCTCAAAGTTTTCCTCAAGATACTCTTTTACGTCTCCCATCAAGACGTTGAGTTGTTCGTCAACCTCCTTGACCTTTGTGTTTTCATTGACCACCGCCGTGGTTGTGAAGTCTGGTGCTGTGTATGCCATTTTTCCTCCTATCCTATTGCTATGTAGTTTACAAAACCGCTAGCTAACTCTTCTTCTTCGGAAAGCTCAAAAGAAGCCATCGCTCCGCCAATCGTGTTTGTTGCTGTTGTGCTTAGAGACGCAGACGGTTTCCTTAAATTCAAAGTTAAAACCCTATTCTTTACACGCACATCAAGCCTTGCTTTGCCGTTAGTTACATTATTTGTTGTTACAAATACAGAAGTTGTCTCTGAAAGCGTGCTTAGTCCTGTGTATGTGAATTTTTTATACCCGACACCCAGATGGTCAATGTTTGTACTGCTAGTTTTTTGCCAAACAACAGTGCTGCCTCTGCTGTACGCTGTTCTGCTGCTGTATGTGGTGCTATTCTCTGAAACAAACTCCATTTCAACTGAGTAGCTGCTACTCACGAGTTCTTCACCGTTTTTTAGCGAGTATGACAGTGTCACGGTTCTTACGTCAGACTCCCCACCAGTCCACCCTTCCCTATGCGTCAACAACTGTATGTCTGGGGCTGAAGCCGTCTCGGTAAAATATACCCAGTCAATAGGCGCGTTAAAAGTGCCTCCCGTGTCCGAAAAGGTAGCTACTATCCTGTAGGTGTGCGTGCTTGGTGTTATTGCCCCTGACGATACAACGACATTGTTTTGCGTAAGGTCTGTGTGGCTCACGGTAACCGCTGAACCTACGTTGTACCATACTGACCCGTTGTATAGTTGCATTTGTAGGCTACTTGTACGCCTATACCACGCCCCCGATGTGCCAGTAGAGCGGATGCTGTTTACGTTCAGCGACACTTCAATCTTTTTGGTATTTGGAGGGGTGACTTTTGAGCTACTAGATATGGTTCCGCTGTTTGAGTACGACCAATCATCAAGCGAGGCGATGTTTGATGCACCTGCCACCACTAGCTTTGCAGTGGGCTTAAATGTAACAACCCCGCCAACCATCTTTAGCTCCGCAGGATAGGTTTTGAGGGCTTGCGATTGTGCGCCAAAGTCTTTGTTGTAAATCATAATGTCGGCAGTAGAGACCATCACCGCGGGCAATTTGTCAAAGCCATGGAGTGTGACTATCTCCCCATTTTCCACGGTTCCTGACTGAATGAATTTTAAATACTTATAGGCCGTGTTTGGGTCGGAGGCCTTGTAAAACTCAAGGCTCCCCGCGTTGAGTTGTGAAAAGTTTCCTTGCAGGTCGTAGGTGCGAAATGCGCCATTTTCAAAGAGTGCTTGCGTTTGGTCGGCTGAATTTGCGATGGTAAAAACATCGGAGTTGATTCGGAATGTACTTTGCATCCCTGTTCCGTCTGCAAAGCCCCATCCTGTCACCGCCCCCGTGGTTGGGTCAACGATGAACTTGCTCGCTTGCGCCGCCCACCCTTTGGCTTGCGTTGCTTCGTCTTTGGCTTGCGTTGCTACTGTGTCGTCTGTGTATTTTGGTTTAATACCCCAATCTGTTGCGTCGTACCCTGCTTCTCTATCCACGCTTGAAAAAAGGATGTCCCCTCCATCTTGTATCCACATATCCCCAACATCATAGGGGGCGTACGGCTCCGTCGTAAAAACCCTTGCTTTGCCGTCGGCTAGGGCTTCGACGGAGAGTTGTTTTAAAACCCCGTCGATGAAAGAGACTTGGGATGGTGTACACACAACCCACTCGCCCCTTTCGTTGTAGTAGAGATAGATATTTTCTTCATCACCTAGCGTGTAATCTCGGATTTCGTAGCTTGAAAAAGTGAAGTGCTTCACGCGCACTTCGTTAACGTTCACCTTCCAAAGGTCGTAAAAATGCGCTCCAACGGGCTCATCACTGCCTGTATAAATAGTCACAAGCCCATCGGAGAGGGCTTTTTGTAAAAATCCGCTATCGTAGAGCAGTTGTTCGAGTCGGTCTTGGGTGGAAACTTCAATGGCGTTGTTTGTGCCTAAAAAAACATGGTACGTGCCTGTTGATTGTGCTAGCCCTTGGTAGTCGCCGTTTAGCCCTTTACAGGCTACCTTAAACCAGTAGCCCTTGTTTACTTCTAGCTCTAGGGCGTTGTACTCGAATGAGGTTTGGCGCAAGTCTTGGGCGATGAGTTCGTAGCTGTTGCCCATATCCTTGCTGATGTAGATGTTGCTGTATGCGAAACTGTCAACGTCCCACGAGAGCGACACAAAGGGGATTACCGTGCCGTCTTTTTTGACCTCGCTTCGCTCTTCGACTCGCAAAAAATACGCCGATGGATAGGTGCGCATCTGGCTTGGGTTTGACGTGGGGACAATGGTTGTTGAGTCTGTCAAAATGGATTCGTTGTATTCCACCGCCATGATTTTGCGTGTTTGGTCTTTTTTTCGGGAGATAGAAACGATGCGGAAGAGCTTGATACCAAAGGGCTTTTCTACGAGACTGTAGATGTCATAGGCTTGTGGTGCGCTAGAAAAGGGGCTCGAAACCGTGATGTTTTTGGTAGGGTGCGTGCTTGAAAAAACAACATCTCTTTTTTCGATGGTATTGTCCAAGAGCCGCACGGTGATGGTGTACTCTCTACCGCTCACAAGCGTGACTTCTTTGTCGATGGTGAGTGTTGTTGTGGTTGCTGATTCTAGCCGTCCGCTCTCGCCCCACGCTGGCACGTCATGGCTTACGCCTATTACATCGCCCACTTCGCTGTCGATTGCGTCAATGCCCGCTTCAAATTCAGTAGTGCGCTTGATGTGTTTGTTGTTCGCTAGAAAATACCGCCCCGCCCTGTACGCTTGCGACGCATTTGTGATGCCCATTTGTTGGATGGTCGTTTTTTTGGCTAGTTTGTCCGTGTTGAACCACTCGGGAACCACTACGCTTAGGGTGTCGTTTGTGTAGTCATTGTCCTTGTTGACAAACTGCACCTCCACTTCCGTGGCCAAGTCTTCATCTCCAATGTAGGAGATTTTGAGGGAGTTTTCTACAATGTTGCCCATGTTAAAGATTTGCACCATAGGGGCGGGCTTGTCCACCACAACGGAGTATTTTGTGCCCTTGATGAAAGGCGATGCGCGCCCGATGGTGCATGGCTTAAGGAGGGCATCCCACAAGTTCCCCTCGAAGTCAAAAACTCCGTTAAATGTCGCTCTTTTTTCTTGCCCTGCAAGCCCATTGCTGACCATCTCGTCACACCATGTCGCCCATTCTGCGATGGTGTGGAAGTCCACTTGGCTGTATTCCATGCCCTCGCCATATACGGGGTTTGTGAGCATGTCCCAATATACCCAAGCGGGATTTGTGAGGGATTTTAGCCCTTGCGAAACACCACTGGCGTTGAAAACTTCGATGGGCTTTCGTGTCGCCACGATGGAAACATCCACGCCGCCAGATAGTTGCCCAGACGCTTTTATTTTTACGCCAAAGAGTGCCGTGTGTGGGTAGAAAAGGTCATCTTTGATGATTTCACCCATGCCACCCCAAATCGCCTTTGTGACTTCGCGCACATTCGTAGAAACTGCCGTCAGCCTCGTAACTCGCACATCGTACTCGCCTGAGTCGAGATTGTCGATGAGTATTGCGCGGTTGATGGCTGTGTTTTTGGCTGCTGAGTAGGAAAAATTACCATGATTTTTCCATGCGCTATCACTCGTTTTTTTGTACTCTACGCGGAATGTCACCGTCCGCGTGTCTAGCCCGCCTTTGTCGTTGCTGTAGTAGATGCCGTTTGGAAACTGCACAAAAAGCCGTAGGGCTTCTGCGGAGTTTCCTACCGTGCGGCGGGTGGCGGGTGACGTGTTTTCAAATTCGTGTGTAAAAGAGTTAGGTGACTCTATGTCCCCAAAATAGGGCATTACCTCTTGTGTCTGCGTGCCATTTCGGAAAAACCACTCTACGTTGTCGTAGCTTAAAATAGGCGCGTTGTTAATGAGAATATTTTCCGCCGTGATGTCCTCTATCTCTCCCATGCAAAGGGCTAGCTGCAAATACAGATATTCATCATCCCCCTCGTACTCGATGCGTTTTTGCATAATGTTGCCCGTAAGTTTGTGCGTGCCGTATAGCACGGGCAAAGGACTGCCTGCCCTTGGGAGCGTTTGTGCGGGATTCCACGAGTAGGTAGGAGAGCTTTCTATGCTTTGCAGGGAGCTGTTTGGTGCTTGAGGTGCGAGCATGGATGAGATGAGCATACTCCCCGCCATTACGATTGCGGCGGCGGCAACATAAGAGACAATCATCCCTGCCGTAAGCCCTGCGATGGTTGTGGAGATAGCTGCGCCTGTAAACGCCGTGTAGATAAACCCTGCCACGGCACTGACTTCTTGCCTTGGCGAAACGACAATCTCCGCGCCATCTGGCACGATGGCTTCTAGGTCAAAAGCTCGCTTTTGGTTTACATGTACGACTGGCTCGTTGAATGGTGGCAAGTAGTCGCATATTCGCTTGCCCTCCCATGGAACCTCTTTTAAAATGCGCCCGTTTTGTGGCTCAAAAGGGTTGCTGACAATCGTGATTCTAATCATATTTGTAAAACCCCACTATTCTTTTTTCCCACTTGGGCGAAAATATACTTACGCGCGCTACACCCGTTTTCTCCGTGATGTGCAAAAACTCCGTATCGCTGACCATGTAACCACAATGGGAGATATACCCCATGGCGCGCAAGGCCACCACGCATCCCTTTTGTGGTTCAACTTTCCTCCATCTTGGGTTTTCCAAGTTGTCAAAATAAAAATGCTCGTTTTGTGGGTCGTTTGGGTCTTTGTAGTCAAAATCCACAATGTCGATGCCCTGCTCTTGCTTATACAAAAGCTTCACAAGCCCGTAACAATCAACGCCCCTTTCGTCTCGACCGTGGCTTTTATACGGGATGGTCATCATTTGTATATTCCTATGGTTGGGATGCCAGGAAACCCAAAGAATGGAAGCGTGGAGCGTCTTTGCACCGCTGTTGGAACGCCGTTGACCGTGGTGTATACTGTTTCGATTTTGTAGGGGAACTTTTCTCTGCATGCTTCAAGGGTTTTTCTACATGTAGCGTCATTCCCTGTGTAGTTACATGCGCCCTTTTTGAACGTGTTTTGGCATCCGTTTGGCATCATTTTCACGCGGGGAAATTGCAAGCGAATCGGGTTTCTTAACCCGCATGTAAACACGACTTTGTCCACGTCCGCCGTAGCATTCATGGTCACGAAGTCATAATACACCTCTTGGATGCCTTGGTCGATTGCGCTAGTGTGTACAATGTCGATGTGGGCGTGCCATCCGCTCCCATAGTCTTCATCTTGCTCGACATACGCTTGCACAAGCCTGTCAACATTGGAAAGAACAATGTCAACCGTTGGCAGTTCGCCTTTGTTGCTCTCCGTCACCTCTTCGATTTCAAAGGGGAATGCTGTATATGTATGTCCTTGAAAAACAACATCATCGATGTTTGAGCAAAGGCGCAAGGTTGTAGTGTTGTGCCTGTCCGTAAGGGTAAGTAAAACTATCCAAACCCCACCATCGGCAAGCGCGTTTTTGATTTGTTTTGTTGCAGTCGATAGAGGTATCATACTTCCTCCATTTCCAAGGTAATGTTGTATCTGCCTACATGCTCAGCCGTTGCGGTGTGTTCTGGGGCCTTGGTGTAACGAACGTTGTGCGTTGTGCCCGTGTCTATGTTTGTCCACGCAAAAATCAAAGAGCCGCGCACTTGCCTAAAATGCGAAATCAGAAGATTTTTTTCATCCTCTTTGAGCATGGCGTAGTAGACAACAAAAGAGGTGAGTTCCCGTGTGTGTCGCTCCCTTGTCTGCTTGTATCCACCTTCAAAATTCGTCGAAATTGTGCTAAACGCATCTTGGCTTTTGATGGATGTTGGCGGTCGGAGAGTAGGAAAAACAGCCATTATCGGATTCCTTTTATGGCTTGGCGTACGTCTGGGTTGCGCTCAATGGCCGTAAGTAGTACGGAGAGGGTTTTGTTTCCGTCGCTGTCTGTTTGTTCTTTCAATATGCTCATGTCGAGGTTCACCCCGCTCTTGTTTTCGACGTTGATATACGTGTTCCCCGCCACCGCTTTGACGCCAAGGTCCCCGCCAATCCGCGTGAGCGGCATGATGGCTTCTGCTCCAGCTTCACCCATGAGCCCCATCCCTTTTGCCATCGGGAAAAAAGTTGGGGACGAAACCACACCTCCGTTGGCAAACGGCGTGACATCAACCCCGTTGTGGAATGCGCCACCGTGGGCGTATGCTGGGATGAGTTGCCCACCTTGGAACACGCCGCCTTGGGCAAACATTCCCCCAAAAATGCTCGTAATACCGCTCACCATCGGGGCCACAACCTGCATCCTGATGATTTGGTTCATGACGTCGCGCAGGATGTTTTTTGCCAGGGCACCAAAATTTCCAAACTCTTTGTTTGTCGCATCAAAAAAATTCATGAAGGAGTTTTCCATTTGCCTTGCCGCGCCGTTAAACGCCTCGTAAATGGCGTTTGCTGTTTTTTGGGCGTCGTCTTGCGTTGGCTCAAAAAAGTTCTTTTTCATCGCTTCGGCAAGTTCTAGCGCGCGGTCTTCGCCGATTAGCGCCGAAAATTCTTCCATGATCTCTTCTTGCCGGAGCACCCATGCTTCGGCCATCTGTCCCGTTTCTTTGTAATACGTAAAAAAAGCATTTTTTTGTTTGGAAAAATCTACATCCCCACCAACTTTGCCGAAAAAATCGCCTTTAAGCTTTTCTAAAAGTGCGTTTGTTCTTTCTTCGCCAAGAACGTTCGAGTTTTCTTCCCAAATTTGCGCGCTACGAATCGCCCAAGCGCTTTCATAGTCGCCGATTGTCTCAAAATAGTTTTGCCAGACCTGTAGGCTTCGACGAAAGTCTTCTGCTTTTACGGGAGAGGCTTCCGCGTCTTCGCTTTGCAATCCAATAGCTCTGCGGGTTGTTTTTTGGGCCTCTTCTGTCGTTCTTTTTTGCAGACGTGCATATTCTTCAAATCCCATCGATAGCTTGTCAAAGCCGTCAAAATACTCTTTTGCATCTTTCAGCATGGACTCTTTCGTCCGTGCCGACTCCTCTTTGAGCATGTTGAAGTCTAGGTTTAGGCGCATAGCGTTTTCGCGGAAAAAATCCCCATACATCGGCGTGTCCCGCAACTTCCAAAACAAATCTGAGAGTTGCCGTGCTACAAATGCCGAAGTCTCTTTAAATGCAATGCGTGTCGTTCCAAAGACTAGCTCAATGGAGTTTTTAAGCATTTGTAGCCCGCCTGTAGCTCTTTGCACAAAAAAACCAAGCTCTAACGTCGAGGCGTTAAGCCCATCCGTAAGGTCTCCCACTGTGTCGTCCAAAAGCCCAAAAAGACCAGATTGGTGCATCGCTTCTACACTCGTCTTCCCCATCAGCTCCCGAAGGTCGCCGTATTTGTTCGCAAGCTGCGTGAGGCTCCCTGTCGCTGTTTTTGCGATAGCTTCGCTCGCTCCGCCAAACTGGCTTTCAAGCTCCTTAAGGATGATTTCTTGTGCTTTTGCCACTTGGTTTGTCTCGGCAAAACTTTTGATAAGCCGTTTTTGGTCCTCGCTGAACTGGATACCCACCCTTCCAAGTGCGGCAACACCTTTGATAGGGTCGTTAAGCGCCTTTCCAACTTGCACTGCGGAGCTTTGTAAGTCTTGTCCCATCACCGTTGAGACATCTTGCACCGCCCGAACGGTGCGTTTGTATGTTTCCCCGCTAATTTCTTTAAACGTGTTTAAAACGCTCATCATTCCGATGGTCGCTTCGTCGCCGTAGGTTGTTAGATTTTGAAGTTCTCCCGCGAATTTTACGAGCTCTTTTGCGGTGTATCCTGCGGCATTCCCTGTTGCTTCCAGTGTTGCCTTTAGCTTCGCCTCTGCCTGTTCTTGTACTTTGTAGTCGGAGATTAGTGCGCCAACGGTGCGTGTTACTGAGCTAAACGCGCGGGCAAGCGCATACACCCCAACAGTCATTTTTCCTAGGTTCAGCATGCGGTCTTGAAAGCTTTTTGTTTGTTTTTCTGCTTTTTTGATGTCTTTTTCAAGCGTGCCAAATTGCCCTTGGAGTATCTTGATCTCTTTTGTGTTGCCATCAATTACAATCTTGATTTTGAGATTATTTTCCACTATACTTCCCCCATGGGATATTTTATTTTAGGGCTCTTTGAGGGCGCAAAACAAATCATCATTTTTCTTCTTGCTGCTAGTGTTGCGCTGTATATTGTGCATTGAGCCACACTTGCCCCATCCACAAAACTACAGGTAGCCATTTTTTTTCCTCAAAACCATTCCATCGCAAAAAATCTTTTGCGGCTTCGTACTTTTTCCCTGTTGGTCCACTAAACCCGTACTCCCATGGTGTTTGGAGAAAGATTCGAGACAAAAGGAGGAGTTCCCCCTCAAGAAACGTAATTTTTGCGTTTTTGTCCGCTTGAATCTGTTCACGCTCTTCTCCTTCAAAAAAAAGTTCGCCGTTTTTTTTCGCATTTTCCTCACACCAAGCGCGGAGAAGTGCTAGCTTCTCCCCTTGTGCTTTCCCAGCGCTTTGTCAAGCTCCGCACGCACCTCAAAAATATTCCCGTGGGTGTTGAGCTCGTTCACCATCTTTTCGATTGCATCTTTGTCCCCGCCAATGCAGTTTTGGAAGGAAGTAATCGCCCGCTCAAAGCCCTCTTTGAGGTCTTGTGCGGGGAGAGAAACAGCCTCCGTAATCATCGCTGTCGTGGGCTCCAAGTAGAAAAATTTTTTTGTTGTGCCGTCTAAAAATTCGTATTCAAAGGGGATGCTATCCCGTCTTGCGCTAATTTTCATTTTTTCTCCTATTTCCACGTAAGCTCAAAATGCTCGCCCGTGGTTGTGTCTTTGATGCATCGAAACTCGCGCGTAATGCCTAGTTTCCCGCCATCATCGCTTTCGCTGTTTGTTGTCGGCAGGGCGCTGTCGATGCGAAGCTCCACTGTTTTTCCTACACCCGTCCCAAGGGTGATGACTACTGCTTTGAGACCTTGCGCGGCTAGGTCTGCCCACGCTGTAGAGGTGCTGTCTTCGTAACCCGTGAGGGTGATTTTAGGGTCGAGGTTCGTTCTTTCGTACTGCCCAAGGCCAATGGCATAGACGTCTACAATGTCGTTACCAAGCGCAAAATCAAACGATTTGAGGTTGAAGGTGCTCCCATCTACCGTCACGGCACTGATTTTGTTGACAACCATGAGTGCTTCGCTGTCTAACACCACTGTGGGGTTGGCTTCGGAGACAAATGCAATGCCTGTATACCCGTTACATGTAAACTCTACCGTGGCACAAAAACCAATCTCGCCTGCGATGCGAAGGTCGCTTACCACGCCCGTTACCGTGCGCTTGCGGCCGTCAACATAGACAACTGCTTGCGCGGGGGAAAGTGTGCCGTGGTTTATGGTGTAGGTCACGTTGTCTGCGCCAGCATCCGCACTCAGCCCCGCGGAAAGCAAAAGCTCGTGGATTGCCGGTGTTGTTTCGGGGGCTACTCCTGTTTTGTCATTCCCCCTCAGCTTTGCCTTTACGGCAAAGGTCGCCGTGGTGTGTTGATCGTCGATGTAGCTTTTTGTGTTGCCAAGCTGTCCGTCCATCTCTTTGTATTCTTGCGTTTTGATGTCGGGTGCGACATTTACAAACTCTTCGATATTTACGACGTTGGCGGGGGTCGGTGTGCCGTTGTATTTGAACAACACACAATTTTTTCCCGTGTCGATTAGCGCCATTTTATGCCTCCCTTATGGTTGCTTCGAGTCTTAAAAGCTCGAAGGAGATGTCTTTGATATTTTTTTCCGTTCCCTGTACTTTCATGTCCACGATACCTGCTTCATGCAGGTGTTCTTGTAGGTCAAAGACGGTGCGGGGAGAGATGGCACCGTCTTTCGTGATGACGGCAATCTGTGCGTCGTAACCACTACACACCCCCGTAGCATCGCGCGTGAGGACTACAACGCTGTAGCCACTAAGTGTCTTATCGCACTGAGCCTTGATGATGTCTAGGACTTCGGCTTCGCTCATGCGCCCTCCATGACGATGACAACTTCTAGCCCGTAGGCATCTTTGTCATCAAAATTCACGATTTCCATGGGTTTTCCCCCGATGCTCCAAATATCCCCAGTAGAGATGCTTAGGGTTTCTTTTTTTTGTACGCTGTACGCCTTTTGGCGTAGGTTTTCAAGCTCGATAAACGGCTCTTCTACCACCTGGACGGTTTCGCCTTCTGGCAGTGTTGCATGTATGCCAAAAACAGCATACATGTCTTCCAGCGCGATTTCCATGTGCGTTTTCATTCTTCTTGCGAAAACGCCTCGATGAGCTCGATGAGCTCAGCTTTTGTCTCGTCGCCCTCTAGCTCGATGTTGAGACTTTCTGCAAGTGCGGACAACTCCTCTTTTTTCTTTTTTGTAAGGCTACCTGCTCCCTCGAGAAGTAGAGCCTCGCTTGGCTCTACTTTCTTTGCCTTTCCAAGCAAAATCAAAATCTTTGCGGAGTTGGCGTTCAGTTCTACTTCTTGCCCTTCCTCAAGCTGCTTGCCCTCGGCTACTGTGCCGCGTAAAATTAGGACGCGCATAACTACAGCACCGCGTCTTCGATAATCGAAAAGCTTTCCGCGCGCCGAACGGCGACGTCGTAGAATTGGTCGGCGGTGATCTCAATCATCCCCTCTTTTTTACGGCTGTATGGATCAACAATGAGATCGATGCCACCCCAAAAACCGATAATAAGGTCGGCAAAGTTGCCAAAGGTGATGTTCGACAACCCTGCGGCAACACCCTTGGTAAGATTCGCAGGAACTTGATTGGAAACACGGTACCCATAGCCGTTAATGGCATTTCCATCGCCGATGTAGGCAGGGAACCCTGTCGCTTTTTCTTTTGTTTTTACATAGCCGCGA
>Ga0194136_1001637_pt1 | contig 11151 bp, 10 predicted proteins | sample TARM_MetaG_T3A_1_FD_134023 | JGI IMG/M metagenome (GOLD analysis project Ga0194136, IMG submission 134023) | Freshwater microbial communities from Pennsylvania, USA, analyzing microbe dynamics in response to fracking - TARM_MetaG_T3A_14 (version 2) | ecosystem: Environmental > Aquatic >...
CCGCTTTACCTACCACAGTGTGTTGTTTCACCGATAAAACTACGGCGTTTCGATTTCAATCTGTCGTTCCTTCACTTATTATGTAGAAAATAACCCGTTGTTTATACCGAAAACAAAGTGTTGTCTAACACCTTTGTTTCTAATCATAAATGCAGAGAACATTATAGCAATTAAAGTTGCTGGTATAGTTACCATTAAAATTTGAGGTAACGTTATATCGTAAGGAGAAAGTATTCCTAGAAGAGCTACCGTAGCTGCGGAAATAGGACTAGCTACAATGGCTTGCTGTGAGGCTATAACTGCTATGGATAAAGGTCTTTCGGGGCGAATCTTTTGCTCGCGAGCAACTTCAGATATTACTGGTAAAACTGAGTAGGCCACATGACCTGTTCCAGCAAATACCGTGAAAACATAAGTTACAAGGGGTGCCATATAAGTTATTGCGCTTGGATTCTTCCTAAGAATTTTTTCCGCCACTTTAACTAAATAATTCATACCCCCAGTTGCTTCTATTGTAGCTGCAGCAGTAACAACAGCGAAAATCATCAACATAACTGAAATAGGAGCTGATGTGGGTTGTAAGTTAAACCCGAAGGATAAAATCGCAAGCCCTAAACCTCCCATTGCCCCTAAGCCTATACCTCCAATACGTGCACCAATTAAAATTGCTAATAAAACAATTGCTAACTGTATAATCATTTCTCCACCTCTTTATATTTATTTTAAAAGTTCGACTCCTGAAATGCCAGGTCTTGTCATGTCATAAGGATTAAGAATTTTATCTAATTCTTCTTCTGTCAAAATACCTTTTTCTAATACGATTTCCCTAATGGGTTTGCCAGTTCTCAGTGCTTCTTTAGCAACTATAGAAGCCGTTTCATAACCAACATGGGGATTTATAGCTGTTACTATCCCAATGCTACCCTCAACTAGCTCAATGCATCGTTGTTTGTTCACAGTTATCCCTTTTATACATTTTTCTGCGAAAACCTTTACTACATTTCTTAATATGTCTAAGGACTGTAGTAAATTAAAAGTCAATACAGGTTCCATGACATTAAGCTCTAACTGACCAGCCTCAGACGCCAAACAGATAGTATGGTCATTCCCCATAATCTGAAAAGCCACCTGGTTTACAACTTCAGCCATTACAGGATTAACTTTACCAGGCATGATAGATGAACCTGGCTGAACTGGAGGCAAGTTGATTTCATTGAAACCACATTTTGGACCTGATGATAACAATCTTAGGTCGTTTGCCATTTTCGATAAATTTACTGCGCAAATCTTAAGTGCTGCAGAAACAGCAACAAATGCGTCGGTATTTTGGGTTGAGTCAACTAAATTGCCAGCTGTAATAAAGTCTATACCGCTATTGGCTCTAAGTCTATCAGCTACTATTTTTATATAGTCTGGATCTGCATTTAAGCCAGTTCCCACAGCAGTAGCACCCATGTTAATTTCTTTCAAATCTTCTAGGGAGTTTTTTATTCTTCTTAGATCCCTAGAAATAACAGCTACATATGCGCTGAATTCTTGCCCAAGCCTAATGGGCACAGCATCTTGAAGGTGAGTCCTTCCCATTTTTAATACTTCATCAAACTCTACTTCCTTCTCTTTTAACGCATCCCTCAAAAGATTTAACGATGCCAATGTTTTTTCAGCCAGCTTTAATGTGGCGATGTTTATTGCCGTTGGGAAAGCATCGTTAGTTGATTGAGCCATATTTACATGGGTGTTAGGTGAAACTATAGAGTAATCTCCTTTGTCTCCTCCTAACAGCTCTATGGCCCGGTTTGCTATAACTTCGTTGGCATTCATATTCATTGAAGTTCCAGCACCACCTTGAATTACATCAACCACAAAATATTGATGCAGTTGACCTGCTATAATTTCATCACAGGCTTGACAAATTGCTTGTCCAATTTTTGAATTTAATCTTTTTACTTGCATATTGGCTTCAGTTGCTGATTTCTTAACAAAGGCTAAAGCCCTTATTAACTCTGGATGAGGTTTATATCCTGTAATAGGGAAGTTTTCCATTGCCCTTTTTGTTTGAATGCCATAGTAAATTTCTGCATTTATTTCCTTTTCCCCTAACAGGTCTTTTTCAATTCTAGTTTTAGTCATTTAATATCCCTCCTTTCAACTGGATTTTTTTATATAAAGTAATCCAGAATTAGCAAAAATCATTCTTCATCTGCTTTAGTTCTTTTAAATAGAACACTGGACCATCTTTACAAACATATTTTTCATCAATGTTGCAACGTCCACATTTCCCTATCCCACATTTCATTTTGTATTCTAATGTTGTAACAACCTGTTCATCTCTAAATCCAAGCTTTTCTAAGGTATTTAATACAAACTTTATCATAATAGGAGGCCCACAGGTTATTGCTACTGTATTTTCTGGAGTAGGTGCTAGTTCTTCTAGATACTGGGGAACAAAGCCTACATAGCCATCCCAACTAGGACTTTCAACATCAACTGCCAAATTAACTGTGAAGTTATCCATCCTCGGCCACTTTTCAAAAATATCTTTTCTAAAAATCAAATCTTCAGGGGTCCTTGCACCGTAAATTAACTGTATGTTTTCGTAATCATCTTTATTATCTAAGGCATATTCAATTAAAGACCTTAAAGGAGCTAATCCAATTCCGCCACCAATAAAAAGAAGATTTTTACCTTTCATATCTTCTGCAGGGAAATAATTCCCATAAGGTCCTCTTATACCTACTTGCTGTCCCTCTTCAATCTGGTGAAGAATATCGGTTAATTTCCCTGTTCTCTTGATGCTAAAATCCAATAACTCTCGGTTAGGTGGTGAACTAATGGAGAAAATAGCTTCTCCTATACCAAATAGTGAAATCATAGCACATTGACCAGGTAATTGATTAATTTCCGTTTCTGGTTTAACCCTAAATGTTTTCACATCTTTACTTTCACTAATTATTTCAATTACCTTTCCGTTTACAGGAACTAATGGATTTTTACACATGTTTTCCCACTCCAATCTTTTTAAGCACTGTTCCTATGGAAATGCCAGCGGGGCAATTTTTTGCACATCTCCCACAGCCAACGCATGCCAGTGGTCCTTGTTGTTTGACAAAATAGTTTAACTTGTGGAAAAACCTATTTTTTATCCGATCTTCTTTACTTGGTCTTGGGTTATGTCCCCCTGCCATGTTACTGAAGTTTGAGAACATACATGAATCCCAAGAGCGATATCTAACACCTTTGTCTTTTCTATGAAAATCGTTAATGTCGTAACAATGACATGTCGGACAATAGTAGGTACAGATCCCACATCCTAAACAGCGCATGGCAAACTCTGCCCAAATGGGGGAATCATAAAGATTTTCCATTATATCTTTAATTTTCTCTGGGGATAGCTTTTCTACATCCTTTTGATGGATCTCGCCTTCAAGGTTCGGTGTATTTGATTCCCCTTCAGACTCAGTACTTTTATCAAGTTTTTCAAGAAAATTTTCCCCTCTTTCACTCACAGCTTCCAAGTAAACAGCTTCATCTTTTTGAGTTGTCTGTTCCCCAAGCACCAATAAAATGTCAGATACCTTCGGTTTACACTTATCAACACCGAATTCATCACATAGACAGTTAGGACCTTTTTGGTTGCAAACTGAGGTAATTAGAATTGTATTTTCTCTTTTTTGTTGGTAAAAGGTATCTACAGGTTCTTGTAGGAAAACCATGTCGATCATCCCAAAGCTTTCCACATCACAGGGTTTTCCCCCTAAGACCACTGTAGGAGTTTCCTCTTGGCTATGAACAGAAAATTCATATGAATCCTTTTCCCTTTTAAACTTCAGATAAATTTCTGAGTTTGGAAACAGAAAGGATTTTATGGAAAATAGGGGCGGCTCATTCTTACTTAATATTTCATAAGTAGCCTTTAAATTATCTTCTTTAATTTCTACTAACGGCAGAAAAACTTCTGTGCCATCCTGCTTTGTGGGACAAAAAATCTGGTAGTCCTTTTCTACTTCTTTTAAGGCATTAAATAGCGAGCTAAGAGAATCAAATTTAATTGTTTGGGTCACTATTTTACCTCCTTTCCAAAGTGGTCAGGGTCATTGGCTTTTGCTGTGGAAAGGGGAGTTGGTAACTCATCTACCCCCGTTGTATAAGTTCCGTAGAACTTTTCAAGTTCCCGAATTAGCTTTTGACTTAATAGATGTAACGGTATATTTTCTGGACAAACCCTTGAACATTCTCCACAGCCTACACAACGGTCTGCTACGTGGAAAGCTCTTATTACGTGGTAAAACTGATGTTGGGCTAGTTGGTCTGTGGCTCCATCGATATAGCCTGGGTTCTCTCTATCAAATAAACAAACTCTACAGGTACAAACGGGGCAACCATTACGACAACTATAGCATCGCTTACATCTACTCAATTGTCTTTTCCAATATTCAAATCGTTCTTCATTACTCATCTTCTCTATATCGTTTATCTCAGAAAAGCTTTCCTCATGGGAATACTTTCTCTCTACCAACGGTTCTAAGCTTGTAGAGATTTTAGTATCAACTTCTTCTTTAGGGACATTATTTAGACGACAGCTTAAACAATATGGAGATACACTCTCCCCTCTTTTAACCCCAGGACAATCTAATCCAATTAGGTGGAGGTCTTCGCGTTTTACCCTATCTTCACCTATCATCAGTTTTAATCCTCTAAAGTCACAACCCTTTAAAAAAATTGCAATTTTTTTACCTTGGTACATATCATCGAGCAGGTACTTAGATAGGGAGTTGTAGCTATAGTAGTCAAAGGTTAGCCTCTCAGCTTCTTCTTTAGTTTTAGCTATAAAGGGGAACGTTTGATCTGGGCGTTCTCCCTTTGTATACCCCAGTACCATATCAACTTTGTTCGATTCTAGTAGTTCCTGTGCTATTTCTATGATTTCTTTGTTTATATCTCGCATCTTTGATCCCTCACTTTATTAGAAGGTCCTAATTTCTTAAGCTGATCATTGAAGCTATCCACTGTTTCTTGAAACCTAGCTGCTTCGTTTCCGGAAATCCATTTAACTAATAGCCTCTCAGGATCCATACCCATAAAACTAACTAGGCTTTTTAGTAAAACCATTCGCCTTCTTGTATGATAATTACCTGTATCATAGTGACAGTCACCAGGGTGGCAACCCGCTACCATTACTCCATCTGCTCCGTTTTGAAATGCCCTTAAAATCATTTGCACTTCTACCCTACTTGAGCATGGCACCCTTACGATACGAATGTTTTCGGAATATTTTAATCTCCCCGTACCGGCTAAGTCAGCCCCAGCATAGCTACACCAGTTACAACAAAAAGCTATAATTTTAGGCTCAAAATTTTGCTGCATCATAGTGAGTCCACCTCCGCCATAATTTGTTTACATGTGAATCCTCCAACATCCATGGCTCCACTTCTACATAGACCTGCACAGGCACCACAGCCCTGACATAAAGCTCTGTTAATACTAGCCACAGGTCTTCTTACTTCTTTACCATGTATCCTTTCGATTACATAATCCTTACTAATAGCTTCATAAGGACAAACAGGCTTACATTGCATACAGCCACTACATATATCCTTGTTGACCATGGCAGTTGTAGGTACACTCTTAACCTGGCCTTTGTTAAAGAGGATAATGGCTTTACAAGATGCCCCACTTGCTTGGGAAACAGCTTCAGGTATATCCTTTGGTCCTTGACATACTCCTGCTAGGTAAATTCCTTGGGCTTGAGTTTCCACGGGTTTTAATTTGGGGTGAGATTCTGAAAAGAAGCCATCTTGGTCTGTGGAGACTCCTAAAAGATTTGCTATTTTCTTTGAACCTGCTTTAGGTTCGATACTTGTTGCTAAAACTACTAAGTCTGCTTCTATTTCAACTTGCTCTCCTAAAGAGCCGTCAAAGCCTCTAACTAGTAACCTATTTTCATTATCTTCTAAAGACTCAATTTTGGATACTTGACCCCTTAAATATTTAGCTCCTTTGTGGCGTGCCCGCTCGTAAAACTCTTCGTATCCTTTACCCCCTGTCCTAACATCTATGTTAAAGACATAGCTTTCGGTACCAGGAAACTTTTCGTTTAGTAATAAAGTGTGCTTAGCGGTATAAAGGCAACAAACCTTTGAACAGTACGCATTACCTTTGTTTCTATCCCTTGAACCAACACATTGAACAAATACTATTTTTTTGGGTGCCTCTCCATTAGAAGGTCTAATCACTTTTCCGTTTGTGGGACCCGATGCGTTTAACATCCTCTCAAGGTCTAGACTTGTGATTACATCAGGATGGTTTCCATAATGGTATTCTGGTAAGCTTTTAGGGTTTTTAATATCAAAGCCCGTAGCAGCTATTATAGCTCCGTACTCATTTTCTATGATTTGATCTTCGTCTTTATAGTCTATTGCATCTGTTTTACATATCCTTTGGCAAAGTCCACATTTACCCGTGTGGAAATAGATACAGGAATCTCTATCAATTACAGGCTTGTTGGGCACCGCTTGCGGGAAAAGGGTATAAATAGCTTTTCTTTTGCTACTACCTTCATCAAACTCATTTGGTACTTTTTTAGGGCATTTAGTGATACAGTCTCCACAGCCATTACATTTTTCTGGATCTACACTTTTTGCTTTTTGACGTATCTTAACTTTGAAATTACCTACATACCCTGCCACGTCCTCTATTTCAGCATAGGTATAAAGGTTTATATTCTCGTGGGTTGCAGCCTCCACCATTTTGGGTGTTAATATACAGGCAGAGCAGTCTAAAGTAGGGAAGGTTTTATCAAATTGAGCCATTCTACCACCAATTGAGGATTCCTTCTCCACTAAATCCACAGGATATCCTGCATCAGCTATATCGATAGCAGCTTGGATTCCTGCTATACCTCCTCCTATTACTAGTGCCCTTTTAGTAACCCCTAGTAAATCTGACTGAAGTGGGATTGCATGATATGATTTAGCCACTGCCTTACGCACAAGGTCTATGGCCTTTATTGTTGCTTTTTCCTTATCAGTATGCACCCATGAACAATGTTCTCTAATGTTTGCTATTTCAACGAAGTAGGGGTTTAAACCCTTTGACTCTAGTAATCTTTGGAATGTTATTTCATGCATCCTAGGTGAACAGGCCCCTATTACAATCCGATCTAGCTTATGTTTATCAATAGCTTTTATGATGTCTTGTTGACCTACCTCAGAACAAAGATATTGGACATCTTGGGTATGAACTACCCTTGGCATATTTTCCATTTCCCTAGCTACTTTTTCAACATCTACCATGTTTTTAATATTACTACCACACCAACATATGAATACTCCTACTTTCACTGTTTTTGCCTCCTCTCCGTAAAGGTTCGTTATCTCCTAAGTTTTCTCATGGAAGATATTAATGCCTGTCTCGGTACTCCTTTAGGATTTGTAACTTCTACTCTTCCTTGCTCCCTTTCCCTTAGTAGCATAGTTCTAAAACCTTCCATTATTTTCGCAGGTTCTAGATCCCTTGGGCATCGACTGGAGCATGCCATGCAAGATGCGCATACCCAAAGACTCTTACTTTCGATTATTTTATGGTACAGGTCCATCTTAGCTAGGAACATTACTTGATGGGGATAGTAGTCCATATGTGCCGTAAGTGGACAGCCTGCGCTACATTTAAGACACTGGTAACAATCCTTCACATTTTTTTGTACTATATCCATCAATTCTTCTGTTTGTCCTGTGCTTGCTGTTTTTGTGGGGAAACGCACTATTAAATCCTCCCTTACTCCATATTCTTTAACTTTAAACACCCAGCGCCTTGGCTATTGGAACTGTTATATAGTTAATTGGAAGTTTTTGATCTTCTTTAAGATCTTTTTGACAATGTTCTAAGTTGTGCTTACATAAAGGACACGCCGTAACCATTTGGGTGGCTCCAGCTTTCTTAGCAGCGTTAACTATTTTAAGGCTGGCACTGTCACTAATTACTTCTTGATTAGATGCGTGGTATGCTCCACAGCAGTCGGTTTTATATGGGTAGTTAATTACTTTTGCCCCTAACACTTCCAAAATTTCTTCCATAAGTTTTGGATTTTCTGGATCAAGTAATCCTAGCTCCTTTTGAGGGCGTAAAAATAGACAACCATAATAGCATGCAATTTTTTCGGTTTCAAGGGGTGTATCTACATGTTTTTTTAGCTCTTTGTAGCCTACCATGTCCCTTAATACTTCAATTAAATGTAGTACCTGGGTATTCCCGTCATACTCATTTTTCAAGTAATTTTCTACTCTTTTTTTGGCTTCAATATCTGTGTTCATTCTATGGTTAACCCTTTTTAAAACATGGTAACAAGCAGTACAAAGGGTGAGTAAACCTTCTTTCTTATCTGTTTGGGTGGTTTTAAGGGCGCGGACAGATGATAGTAAGGGTGCATACTCGTCATTAGTCAAAGGATATACTGCACCGCAACACTCCCATTCAGATAGTTCTTCTACTGGTATATTTAAAGTTTTTAGTATGGCTAGAGCTTCCTTTTCAAAATTGTCTTTTTGATGGGCTCTAACTGTACAACCAGGATAGTATCCTAACATATAACCAACTCCTGTTAATCATATTTGGCCTGTAAATGGTGGTGAAAGTTCGTTCTTTCACTATATTGATTAGAAATCAGCCTTTTGTTCTTTAGTGTAATCTGGTATTAAAATAGGGGAGTTTCTCTTCTTATCTAGTCCCTTATCATCTAACTCTTTAACAAACTTTGTCACATGGTCTAAGTTAAGCTTTACATCTTTACTTTCCATTTCCCTAGCCTTTTTAGCAGCATTTTTCCCTGCTCTTCGACCAAGAACTAATATGTCTAAAAGGGAGTTACCCATTAGCCTGTTGCGGCCATGTACTCCACCTGCTGCTTCTCCGGCTACGTAGAGGTTTTCAACTGAGCACTCACATCTATCATTTATTAAGATACCACCGTTTTGGTAGTGAAGGGTTGGATATACTAAGATTGGATCTTTTCTGATATCTACCCCAAATCGGGCAAATTGCCTTAACATAGCAGGTAGTTCCCTTTCAATGGTACCTTCACCATGTATTTGCTCTATCATGGGCGAATCCAACCAAACACCTTTCATTCCCCCTGGAGTAGTTATTCCTTTGCCTAATGCACATTCCCTGATGATAGCGGAAGCTTCCACATCTCTAGTTTCTAAGTGATATACAAAGGTCTCTCCATCAATGTTAAGGGGTGTTGCACCAAGTCCTCTAACCTTTTCAGTAATTAAAAAGCCTTCTATTTGTTCAGGATAAGATGCCCCCGTTGGATGGTATTGGATTGTATCCATAAATCCAAGCTTAGCTCCTGCTCTATAAGCTAAAACTAGTCCATCTGCAGTAGCTCCATAGTGGTTAGATGTTGGAAATTTTTGAGTATGAAGTCTACCTAATCCACCTGTTGCAATAATTACTGTTTTTGCTTTAACAACATGGTATTCTCCCGTTTCAAAGTTCATTAAAACGGCACCAGCTGCCCTACCTTTTTCATCCAGTAATAGTTCAACAACTGGGCTAAACTCAACTACATTTATTCCCCTACAAAGAACTTCATCTCGAAGGGTCCTCATGATTTCGGCACCAGTATAGTCCCTACAAGAGTGCATTCTCTTTTTAGATGTACCTCCACCGTGATTAGTTTTCATGGTACCATCTTCTTCTTTATCAAACATTACTCCCAGTTCTTCTAGCCATTTAATGACATGGGGAGCATCTGTAACTAAAGCTTTAACAAGTTCAGGGATGTTTGAGTAATGTCCGCCACCCATTACATCTATATAGTGAGTAGCTGGCGAGTCATTAGGTTTATCTGCAGCTTGAATACCCCCTTGGGCCATTACGGTGTTCGAGTCTCCAAACCTTAATTTAGTAGTTAAAAGAACATTAGCTCCTGCTTCATGGGCTAAAAGAGCTGCAGAAGCCCCTGCTCCTCCACCACCAACAATCAAAACGTCTACGTCGTAGTCGATTTTTTTGGGGTCAAATTTGTTCCAATCTAGCATAGGATATGCTTCAATTACATCACATAATTCATGGGGAAATCTATCTCCCTGGTTTGGGCCAATTTCGGCTTTTCGGAACTGGTCTTTTATATAGTCAGGATGGTAATTACTTAACACGTCTTTTTTTTGCTCAGGAGTCATTCTAGGAAAATCATGACCTAAACGTTTTGCCCTTGTTTCTTCAACTTTTTTAATTAACTCTCTCATCTGAGAAGTGTAGCTCATATTACTACCTCCTTATTTTTCAATGTCCCTATTGTTGTATAGTTCTGCCAACTCCTCTTTTGAGGAATCCATTAGTTTCTCTAGCTCTTTATCAAACTTCCCTTCTCTAAGCTCGGTAATTCTATCCTTTAAATGGGGGGCTTGTCCAACTAAATATTTCCCATGGAGTCTTCTACATAATAACCCAACTTTGTACTGTACTATATTTGCAGGACACTTTGAAGAGCATAAACCACATAGAAGGCAATCAAAGGATTCGTCGGCAGCTTTGGATATTTCCCCTCGTATGGCATAGGAGATGTATCTCATAACCTTTATATCTTGAGGACAGACATTAGAACAGGTGTTACATCCTAAACATTTAGTTATCTCAGGATAAATTTCAACAACCTGATCCCCATCCGCTTGTAACTTATCAATTTCGTAGCTAACCATGTGGGATGGATAAAAAGGTATTTGAGTTAAATACATATCCTCTTCTACCTTAGTCTGGCATGCTAACCCTACCTTTAGTTCATGGTCACCACCCATGCGATACACGGTAGAACAAGCACCACAAAATCCAGCTCTACAACCACAGCCCCTTAATAAAGTATAACCTGCATACTCAAAGGCCTTCATGATGGTAAGGGAATTTGGAACAGCATACCTTTTACCCATGATATAGATGTCTACATGGTCCTGATTTGTCTTCACCATTTGTTTCATACTATTCTTTTGTATTGACATCTGATTTTTACCTCCTTATTAAATTTTTATTTTAGCTCGTTGCAGAACTCTACAACTCGCAATTTTACTACATTTTCTTCTATTGAAATGGCTGGATCCTCCCATTTTTGGGTATACATCTAGTATGAACATGTGTATAACTCAAAATGAAAAG
>Ga0194136_1001642_pt1 | contig 11121 bp, 11 predicted proteins | sample TARM_MetaG_T3A_1_FD_134023 | JGI IMG/M metagenome (GOLD analysis project Ga0194136, IMG submission 134023) | Freshwater microbial communities from Pennsylvania, USA, analyzing microbe dynamics in response to fracking - TARM_MetaG_T3A_14 (version 2) | ecosystem: Environmental > Aquatic >...
ACGGACATCATCCGGATCGAAGGCGTGGAAAGCCTGCATGGCTGCAGACATACCGTGATACCGGACCGCATCGAAGCAGGGACTTATCTGGCCGCTGCCGCAGCGATGGGTGAGCGGGTGCTGGTCAAGAATGTGATCGTCGAGCATATCGAAAGTCTGCTTGCGAAAATGGAAGAAATGGGTGTAGAGATGGAGATCGGCGAAGACAGCATCCTCGTCAAGAAATCCGAAAACCTGAAGATGGTCCATATCAAGACATTGCCTTATCCCGGGTTTGCGACAGATCTGCAGCAGCCGCTGACGCCGCTGCTATTGAAAGCGAGCGGTGATGGTACTATCATCGACACCATCTATCCGAAGCGCGTCAACCATATCCCGGAAGTCCGCAGAATGGGTGCGAAGGCCAAAGTTGAAAGTGATATGATCTTTATGCAAGGGCCAAACAAATTGACCGGTGCGGAAGTTACAGCCAGCGATCTGCGTGCAGGTGCTTGTCTGGTCATCGCCGGCTTGATGGCGGAAGGCACGACCACGATTTCCGGAATCGAGAATATCCTCCGCGGCTATGATCATATCGTCGAAAAACTGACTGCTTTGGGCGCTGACATCAAAATGATCGAAGACGAAGAATAAACCGCTTCGCGCAACACGATAATAAGGAGCACCTTCAAAGCAGCAAACGACTTTGGAGGTGTTTTGATTCCTGTATGCTGCATTTGCTGAAAGCAAGCATCATAAGAATGATAAGAGAGGAAGGTGGAGCTGTTTGGAAGATATGCTTACCTTGCATGAGTTGGAAAGCAAGACGCTTAAAGAAATATACACCTATGCCAGAGAACTGAAGATCCCTTATTACAGCCAAATGAACAAAAAAGAGTTGTCCTTGGCGGTCATCCGTGCCCAAGAGGAAAAACAGGGGTTCTTCATGACCGAAGGCATTTTGGATATCGTCCCTCAGGAAGGGTTCGGATTTTTAAGACCAATCAACTATTCGCCGAGCCAGGAAGACATTTACATATCGACGTCGCAAATCAGACGTTTCGATCTGCGCAATGGAGACAAAGTAGCCGGAAAGGCCAGGCCCCCGAAAGCATCCGAACGTTATTACGGGCTGATGCAAGTCAGCACGGTGAACGGAAAAAGGCCTGACCAAGCCAAAGAGCGCTCGCATTTCCCTGGGCTGACGCCCATCTATCCGAACCAACAGATGAAGTTGGAGAGCACCCGGACAAACGTAACCGCTCGCATGATCGATCTGTTCTCTCCGATTGGCTTCGGTCAGCGCGGGATGATCGTGGCGCCTCCGAAAGCGGGGAAAACGACCTTGCTGAAAGAGATCGCGAACGGCATCACCACCAACCATCCCGATGTCGAACTGATCATGCTGCTCATCGATGAGCGTCCGGAAGAAGTGACGGATATCGAGCGCAGTGTCAAAGGGGATGTCGTTTCCTCGACTTTCGACCAGCAACCGGCAAACCATGTCCGGGTGACGGAACTTGTCCTGGAAAGGGCGATGCGCCTTGTCGAAGACAAACGCGATGTGGTCATCCTGATGGACAGCCTGACGCGTCTGGCCCGAGCCTACAACCTGGTCATCCCGCCAAGCGGCCGGACATTGAGCGGAGGGATCGATCCGGCAGCCTTTTATCGTCCGAAACGCTTCTTTGGTGCAGCCCGGAACATCGAGGATGGCGGCAGCCTGACGATCATCGCGACCGCGCTTGTCGATACGGGCAGCCGGATGGATGAGGTCATCTATGAAGAATTCAAAGGAACAGGGAACATGGAGCTTGTGCTTTCCCGCGAACTGGCGGAACGCCGCATCTTCCCTGCCATCGATATCAAAAAATCGGGCACCCGCAGAGAAGATTTGCTGCTGGATGCGAAGACGCTCGAAAACATCTACAAAGTCCGCCGCGGCATGCGCGGAGACGCTTTGGAATACACCGAAAGCTTCCTGAAGCAGATGAACACGACCGAAAACAATGAAGCTTTGCTGAAGCGGATTGAACTGATGAAGTAGGATTTCCGTAGCGGCATCTGAGCAAATCATGAGCATTTTTTTCAGCTTCCCGGTATAGTGGGACTATCAAAACGCAAAAACTGGAGGCTCTCAAAATATGTTCAACAAAGGAAATTATGCAGAAGACACAAAAGAATTCATAGAAATCACCGCCGAGCAGTTCGAGCAGAAATTGGCTGCCGGAGAAAAAACGATTGTTTACTTGGGGAAAGCGGTTTGTCCGTATTGCCGGAAATTCGTCCCTAAATTGGATAATGTCCGCAAAGAAAAGGACCTGACGATCCACTATCTGGACAGCCAAAACACACCGACGGACGCTGCAATCCAGAGTCTGCGCGACAAACTGGGCGTCCGTACAGTGCCCGCGCTAGTGACGATCGATGGACCGGGTCAATTCACGAACCTGAATGCCGACAGCAGCCTTTCCGAAGAAGCGATTGCGGAAATTTTAGACAAATAATCAAAGATGCGTTTTTCTCACCGCTGCCTGTGTGGGGAAAACGTGTTTTTTTAAATTGGGCATTGCATTCTGGCTGTCTGCGTGGTATCATTTTAACGTTAAAAAGGATTACCCTGCGGTAGGCCTTTTATTACAAATAGACAACTCTGGCTTAGTAAATAATCCAGGGCAAAAGGAGCGAAAGAGACATGAAACAAGAAATCCATCCAAATTACCAACCAGTTGTATTCATGGATACAACTACAGGGTTCAAATTTTTATCAGGTTCAACAAAAGGTTCAAGCGAAAAAGTTGAATGGGAAGATGGCAACACTTACCCAATGATCCGTGTAGAAATTTCTTCAGATTCACACCCATTCTATACTGGACGTCAAAAATTCACGCAAGCCGATGGCCGTGTGGACCGCTTCAACAAAAAATATGGTTTCAAAAACAAAGAAGAACAAGAGTAATCTTCTTGAGGGCTTTCCCGGTTTCGGGAGGGCTCTTTTTTGTTTGCATTTTATTTCAGAATTCCTTAGGTTGTCGTTCGCCGGAGCTGGTGATCCGAAATCGGTGGCCAGCTCCGGTGAGGGTCTGCTCCCCGGAGGACGGCGGTAATTTGATGGCCCAGCTCCGATGAGCGCGGGCCCGCCGGAGCTGAAGGCTGAAAATATGAGCGGACTCCGGCGAAGCCCCCTCTCGCTGGAGGAACGAGACGTTTCAGCTCCTCCGGGTGAAGCGGCCGCCGCCAAGGCTTGGATTTTGCGGGCTGTCTTTGGGTTTGGTATGATGACTTTAGCAAGCAACGAGAGGGGAAGCGAAGATGGCATACGAACCTAAGACCAAGCCCACTGAAGTATCCGTACAGGAGTTTATCGAGGAGATCCAGCAGCCGCAAAAGAAAGAGGACGCTTATGCGCTGTTGTCGTTGTTTGCGGAAGTGACCGGAGAGGAAGCCAAAATGTGGGGGCCGAGCATTATCGGATTCGGGAAGTATCATTACCGGTACGCGAGCGGCCATGAAGGCGATGCCCCGCTGGCTGCCTTTTCGCCGCGCAAAACGGCATTGACGTTCTACTTTATGTTGCCCGACGAAACGAGGGATGCGCTGCTGGCGAAGCTCGGCAAACACAAAATCGGAAAGGGCTGCGTGTACGTGAATAAACTTTCCGATATCGATACAGCTGTGCTGAAGGAGATGATCCGGGAAGACATCGCTCACGCGAACCATCTTTATGGGGGGGAGACCGTGGGGAATGCGCTCCCGGTTTCTGATTCGCTCGCGAAACGTCTGGGATTCGGAAAATTCCAAAAGCGCGCCATTCTGGGGAAAGAGCGCGCCACGGCTGACGATTTTGCGGATCTGGAAGGCTATGATACAGATTTGGATTCTGGGAAATACGATCTGATTTTCTCTTATGTCCTGACGTTGGAGGAGCTGAATGAACGCGTCTGGGATACGATCAATGGGGAGCGTCTGAATCCGGAAGGCTACCTTTATATCGCTTATCCGAAAATCGGGAACAAAACCCATTCCACATCCGTGCACCGCGATGCGATCTTTCCGAGTCTCGGGGTGGATGACGGCAACGGTTATGTCGGCGACAGCACCCTGAAATTTGCGCGGATGGTCAAGTTGGATGATACATTCACGCTCGTCGGGATGAAAAATGATGTCAAAGGAAAAGGCAAACCGGCCAAAGCGAGCAGCGGCAATGTGGCCGACTACGAGAAATTCATCCCGGATCTGAAAAAGTATCTGGATGACGGGCATCCGGCTGCCGCAGAGCTTTATGCGGAACTGACGCCGGGCTATCAGCGGGATTGGGCCCGCTACATCTACAGCGCCAAGCAAGCCGCTACGCAGGAGAAACGCAAAGCGGAAATGCTGGATATCCTCGGCAAAGGCCACAAGACGAAGAATCTGTACCAGCAGTGGCTGAAGGAAAAAGGGTAAAAGCAAAAGCAGGGGATGGTCGCAAATGCGGCCGTTCCCTGCTTTTTGTTATTGTTATGCAGATTCTGTCTGTGGTGAACGGTGAAGTCAGTGACCGGCGTCACAGCTCCGATGAACGGCACAACTCCCGCATTCAGTCATCCGTGAGTTCCTTTTCCAGCGTTCCAGCCAGCTCCCGAATCGCAGGCTCGGGATCGGCAAGAAAGTTTTCCAGCGCCGCGTGGACGGTGTCCGGGAGCGCCTGCCGGAAGTAGAGGATCTGCGTTTCCAGAGCTTCACAGGCGGTTTTTCGGCAGTCCGGATCGGGATGGCCGGAAAAATGCGCGACCCATTGGAGATACCACTCTTTGTCCTGATCATCCTCGAAGTGCAGAAACAGCTCAGGCAGTTCTGCGGAGTTGGCCAGCAGAAAGGCGTGCGCGCCTTCCGTGTGCGTGAGCCGGATCTCTTCGGGGACAGAAAGCGGAGCGGGAATCAAAAGGCGCAGGAAGTCGGCGAAGTCGGCGGCGACTGTCTGCCAATTGTCCGTTTCAATATCGATGTGGCGGATGCTCGGCTCTCCGGACGGGGCCAGTTTGGAATAGTCGAACGCGAAGAGCTGGTTGCCGTTGATGCTGAATAGCACGAAATAATCCGGCAGCCCCGCCGCACGGGCAATTGCTTGTTGGTCATACAGGCTGTTGCTGGGGTCATCATGCAGTCCGAGGATCATATGGACAGCCGCATAATCGATGCCGTCCGATGTCGGCTCTTTGGTTGGGATGCGCGAGCACAACAGATAGCCGCCGTTCTGCTCTTCCAGCAAATCCAGATAAGCCCGAGGCAGATCGGATGCGGTGATGTCTCCGGTCAGCGGCTCGGTTTTGAAGAGGATGGGCAAATTTTTGAAAGTGTGTTGCGGGATGAAATACATAAGGACACCTCATCTGATTTTCTTTCCTTCATGATAGCACATAAGCCGGCACTTTTCGGCGAAGAATGGGTTGGTCTATTTTTTTACAAAACTGCGGGAGTCTTCTATAATACAAGGTGTAGACGGAAATTTGTCTAGGTCAGCCGTCGGGACGGCAAGAGAGAAAAGGAGCTGTGAGCAAAATGGATTGGATAATAGGAATCATTGTAGTGGTAGCGATCATCGGGGCAGTCTGGATTTCGTTGTATAACAGTCTTGTGAAAAATAGATTGTGGGTAACCGAAGCTTGGAGCCAAATCGATGTCCAATTGAAACGCAGGAACGATCTGATCCCGAACATCGTGGAGACCGTCAAAGGGTATGCGAAGCATGAGCAGGAAACGTTGACCAAAGTCATCAATCTGCGAAATATGATTTCCGATATGGGCACGGAGGATCCGTCCAAGAAGATGGAACTGTCCAATCAACTGTCTAGTCAATTGCGGACTGTTTTTGCTTTGGCGGAAGCGTATCCTGATCTGAAGGCGAACCAGAATTTCCTGGCTTTACAGGAAGAACTGTCCGCAACGGAAAATAAAATCGCTTATGCGCGCCAACTGTATAATTCCAGTGTGACACAATACAACATCAAACTGGGCACATTCCCAAGCAATATTGTGGCGGGCGTCCATGGTTTCCGTCCGGAAGTTGTTTTGGCAACACCGGAAGAAGAAAAAAATGTACCGAAAGTATCGTTCTGAGTGAATTTGATTTAGACGGAAAGTTGGTGAGTACCTTTGCTCCATCAACAAATTGAGCAGAACAAACGGCGTACTGTGCTGATCGTATTCTTATTCTTTCTCCTGTTTGCGGCGTTGGGTGCGGCAATCGGCTACCTGAATTGGGACAATGCCTTGTCCGGCCTTGCGCTTGCATTGATCAACGGAGTGGCCTATGTCGCCATAATGGTGGCGCAATCTACGCAAGTGGTCATGAGCCTGAACAATGCCAGGGAAATAACCGACAAGGCGCAATTCCCGATGCTCTGGAACATCGTGGAGGAAATGACGATCGTGACGCGGTTGCCGTTTCCCAGGATTTTCATCATCGAGGACGAAAGCCCGAATGCTTTTGCGGCTGGAAATTCGCCGGAAAAGGCGTCCGTAGCTGTGACGACGGGCTTGTTGAAGAAATTGAACCGGGAAGAATTGACTGGGGTTTTGGCGCATGAGTTCGCGCATATCCGCAACTATGACATCCGTTTAGCCACTGTCGCTTTGGCGATTGCGGGCCTGATCGCTTTTTTGGCCCAATTCAGTACCCGGATGATGTTCTGGGGAGGTGGTGGACGGCGACGCAAAAGTGACAACAGCGGCGGAGCAGGCATCATACTGCTGATTCTTTCCTTGCTGATCCTGGTTCTGGCGCCTTTTGTGGCCACGATCATCCGACTGGCGCTTTCCCGCAACCGCGAGTATTTGGCTGATGCGAGTGCGATTGAGTTCACGCGCAATCCGGAAGGGCTGAAATCCGCTTTGATCAAAATAGCAACAAGCGAACCGATGGAAGCGGCAAATGCTGCCAGTGCTTCACTCTATATTGTGAATCCTTTCAAACGCATGAAAGAGGGCGAAACAGAAAACGATGGCCTGTTTTCGACTCACCCCTCAACGGCAAACCGAATCAAACGCCTAGAAGCTATGTAAATAGCTTCTTTTTTTTCGGACGTTTTATCCAAATTGCATAAATAAAGTTCGGTTTTTTAAGTGAAAACCCTTTCAATTTGTTGCTATTAAAAAAAATAGGAGAAAAAGACAAATTATCTTTGTAAAAGATACGGATTTGTAATAATATTAACATGGTACTGATACCTTATTCGGTTTTGCAAGTAGTAGAATGATAATAAGGGATATTTTGGAAAGGGGGGGATCATTCATGAGCGAAGATATGTTATATGTTCATTACGAAACAGTCAGCAATTATGTTTTGAGCAAAGGGATAGCGGTGAAGGATTACACAAAGCTGGCCCGGAAGTTGCCGGAAAACTTATTGTTGGTGGATGGAAGAAAAAGTATTGGAACATATGATAATCATACCGGTTTTCAGGTGATCAAAGGCCAGGAAAACGTAAAAGCGTTCTTCCAAAAAGGGACGGACAATCAAGCCGCCATGGGAAAATGGATTGATTTCGTGAATGTGGACATGTTGCATCTCCTCACCCCGATCGAGATATCCGAAATCCTTTACATCGCACATGCGCATACGCACCTGCACTCGCCGTTCTATTATAAATTACAAAACAACTACATCTATCTCACGTTGCCGAATGGCTTCATAAAAATGTACTACCGCTACCTGGAGCAATTCCATGAACTGTTCGCCGAAGCCATCACCGTCAAGTTGAAGGAGAAAGTGAACGAGAAGAAGCGCTTTTATCAGAAAAGCAAAGAAATTGCGCCGTTCCCGATCGAACGCGTGAAGGAATTCATTCCGATCTTCAAGGAAGGTGCGGTCATCTCCTTCAGACAGATGAGCTTCGAAGAAAACAAGTACTGCATCCCGTTGTTCATCGCGGAGGACCGCTACGCCAGCATCGGCGGCCGCTTCAACGAAAAGGATTCGGCAGGCACCATCTGTTATGACATGGAACGCAATGAATGGAAAATAAACATAGACTTCGAATGAAAGACTAAGCCGCCACTTAGGCTTTTTCTGTATCCGTTAAGCGGTATTCAGCTATGTTCAGCCCCGGCAATTGGGCTGCCGCCCCACTTTTCTCAAAAATCGTTTTAGCAAAAATATAAATGTGGTACAATGTTTCTTGATTAAAGTAGTTATCAAAAAATTCGGAGGATTTCTCGATGAAAATTTATTTGATTTACGGCGGAAAGAGCGCTGAGCACGATATCTCGATCCTGACAGCACATTCGATCATAAAGGCGATCTATTTCAACTATTATGAAGTTGTGCCCGTCTACATCACTAAGGCAGGCGCATGGATTCAAGGGCAATCCCTTTCCGAACCGGTGGCATTCGCTGAGAACCTTTATCTGGAGCCGGGTTCCGAGAAGCGTTTTGCCGATTCGCAGGACGGAAAATCCTACGGCGAACTTATTTCACCCGCAGACATCCAGTCTGAGGATGCCGTCATTTTCCCGGTTCTGCATGGACCGAACGGAGAAGACGGAACGGTGCAAGGCTTGTTTGAAGTCCTGAATATGCCGTATGTCGGCTGCGGAGTCCTTGCCAGCGCCAGCGGAATGGACAAAATCGTCAGCAAACACCTTTTCCAACAGGCAGGATTGCCGCAAGTGCCTTACGTGGCCGTTACCCGCAATGACTGGAAAAACGACCGCGAAAAAATCTTCATCCAATGCGAAGGCAGCCTGATTTATCCGATGTACGTAAAACCGGCCAACATGGGTTCGAGCGTCGGCATTTCCAAGGCCACAAATCTTGAGGAGTTGACCGCAGCGATCGAGACGGCTTTTCGTTATGACCGTCGCGTGGTCGTGGAACAAGGCATCGAAGCCCGTGAAATCGAAATCGCGGTATTGGGGAATGACGATGTTCATACTTCCGTACCCGGTGAAATCGTTAAAACCAAAGATTTCTATGACTACGAAGAGAAGTACGGCAATGAAGAAGTATTGCTGCAGATCCCGGCTGAATTGCCGGAAGAAATCACCGCCAAGCTGCAGAACTATGCAACAACCGCCTTCCGGGTGCTTGACGGCAGCGGTTTGAGCCGTTGCGATTTCTTTGTGACCAAAAACAACGAAATCTACATCAACGAAGTCAACACCTTGCCTGGCTTCACTTCCCGCAGCATGTATCCGCTGCTTTGGGAAGCGACCGGATTGAAGTACAGCGACTTGGTGGAAGAGTTGATCCAGTTGGCCTTGAAGCGCCACGAAGAAAAATTGTCCTATCAATTTGTAGAGTAAAGAGAGAAAGGCCGTGATTTTCCTGATCGCCAGCAGCACCGAAAGCATGGACTGCTTGCTGCGAACCCAGGGAAAGGACGGCTTTTTTTTACCGCAGCCAAGAGAACTGCCGAAAAAAAACGGAAATGAGGAACTCCAAATGAAACCATTACGCATCATCGATGTTGTGAAAGCTGTCGGGGCGATTGACTATACATCGGCCAACCGCTTCGCTGAAATAAATGCTGTCGTCTTCGACTCCCGAAAAGCAACTCCCGACAGTCTGTTTGTGCCTTTGCAAGGGGAAACGGATGGCCATGATTATGTCCAATCCGCGATCAAAAACGGAGCGGCAGCAACTTTATGGAGCCGCGCGGCGGGGGACGCGCCTGAAGAAATCGCCGTCATTCTGGTCGATGACACGCTGGAAGCTTTGCAGAAGCTGGCGGAAGCCTACCTGAACATGATCCAGCCGAAAGTGGTCGCAATCACCGGCAGCAACGGGAAAACGACAACCAAGGACATGACGGCCGCCGTCCTGTCCGCGCGTTTCCGCGTCCACAAAACGGAAGGCAACTACAACAACGAAATCGGCATGCCGATGACCATCCTGGAGATGCCGGAAGACACCCAAGTGCTGGTGCTTGAAATGGGCCTGAGCAATTTCGGCGAAATCAGCTTGTTGAGCCGCTTGGCAAAACCGGATGTCGCCATCATCACTTTGATCGGGGACAGCCATCTGGAGTTCCTCGGAAGCCGCCGCGGCATCGCCAAAGCCAAATTGGAAATTTTGGAAGGGCTGAAACAGGAAGGGACGTTCATTTACCCCGGCGACGAGCCGTTGATTGCCGAAGAGCTGCCGCAGGGAAGCGACTTCCGCCAACTGACTTTCGGCACGGACGAAACGGCTGCGGTCTATGCCTATGCGATCGTTCCCGGCAAAACGAGGACGACTTTCCATGTGAACCTGGATCCTGCTGTCGATCTGGAGATCCCTGTATTGGGCGTGTACAATGTCCGGAATGCATTGGCTGCGTTGGCAGCTGCACAGGTACTGGGCATGACGATCGCTGAGATGAAGGAAGCACTGGCGACCTTCCAGCTGACCGCCAACCGCACACAGTGGTTGGATGGCGTAAATGGCTCGCAGTTGTTGAACGACGCTTACAATGCCAGTCCGACTTCGATGACGGCTGTACTGCGTTCATTCGCGAATCTTCCGCGTGAGGGCAAGAAAATTGCCGTGCTCGGGGATATCCGTGAATTGGGCGAACGTTCTGCCGAAATGCACGCTGCTTTGGCAACCGAAATTTCCCCTGCAACTTTCGATCAAGTCTATCTTTACGGTACAGAAATGACCGCCCTTTATGAAAACTTAAAGTCTGCCTTTCCGGAAGGGACACTATATCATTATGTTGGAGAGAAGGCGCCGTTGATCGATAAGTTGAAGGCTGAGCTGCAAGAAGCCGATCAAGTGCTGATCAAATCCAGCTTCGGCACCGATTTGTTGGCGGTTGTGGCAGCGTTGCATGTATAATAGGAAACGTAAGGGGCCAGCATGGTCTGTGTCGTCGCAAAAGCAATGGCAACCCTTTTTCAGTCAATCGGAGTGCGGATGTCAAATGTCGGTAAATTGTAGGTTTACTTGTCATTTTCATTAAAAATATCCTTACAGCAAGGTTTTTTTGTAAGAAATTTCATTATTTTAAGGGAAAATGATTTGTAAAACTCTTCGGAACGTGTTATTATTGCTGATGGTAAGAATAGAGAAATAAGAGGGTTTTTTCTGCGAAGTGCAGAATGTTTGATTTATCAAGCTTTCTATTCAAGGGATTAAGTAAAAAAGGTTTATCTTTTATTTATAAGATTATGAACCGC
>Ga0194136_1001644_pt1 | contig 11118 bp, 13 predicted proteins | sample TARM_MetaG_T3A_1_FD_134023 | JGI IMG/M metagenome (GOLD analysis project Ga0194136, IMG submission 134023) | Freshwater microbial communities from Pennsylvania, USA, analyzing microbe dynamics in response to fracking - TARM_MetaG_T3A_14 (version 2) | ecosystem: Environmental > Aquatic >...
GCCACCTACTGTTAGTTGCTTGGTGAAGTCAGGAATTTCGGTAAAATTACCAAACTCATCGAGAATGAAGTTGGTTCGGATTGGTAAACGGCCACCGAGACTGTCTGCCAGTTCCACTAGCGCACCATAATTTTGACTGCAAAATAGACTGGCAAGTGGATAATAAGTTGCTTTTTCATCGGGCAGAATAATGAAAACCGCTGTTTTTTCCTGGCCCACCGTCTTGGGGTTGAAATCGCTGTGACTGGTCATAGCATAGATGTGAGGATTAGTAAATAGATTAAGGGTTGTTAAGGCGGCGGTATAAAACGAACCACGAGTCCGTTCTGGTGCTATTTCAGAAATCGCAATCAAGCCGATCGCCGGATGATCCGGGTCCGTCTCTTTGAGTTCGTTCATGTATTTAACAATTGACATTTTATCTTTAGGGTTGTCGGGAGACTTGCACATTTCATAGATGAAATAATAAACATTGGTCATATTTTGAAATTCTGGATGATCCTTATTATCGTATACAACCGAAAGAATACAACTGGCAATAATGGACGCTTCCCCTTGATTCCAGATTTTTTCACCTTTGGCTTCACCAACCAGTGACCGTGTTAAATCCCAGGCGCAGCCAACCGCTTTAGAGAGATTGTTTTCATTGACTGCATCAATGATTGGCTGAAGAAAATTGTAACCGTCACTCTTGAGCGGATTTTTAAAATCGATGGCGATTACTTTATAGCCCAGTCGCTTCAGGTAAGGTTGGGTATAATTAAACAGCTCACCCTTGGGATCTGCCATCACCAACGATTCGCCAGCCAACCCTAAAAGTCCAATGGTTTGCAAGACAACCGTTCTTGTTTTCCCGCACCGGGTGGAGCCGATAATCAGTGAGTGGGCATCCTTCTGAATGTAAAAAACATCTTCAATGCTTTTTTTAATATCAGATTTGCCAATCACCAACCCCGCTTCTTTGATTGACTCTGGCATGTTGGTGATTGGTGTCGCCGCCTGCCATTCCAATTTGCGACGGATGATTTCGTAATCGCTTCGGCCTAATTGCATCAATTGCGAAACAAGTCGGTCGTGCTTTTTAATTTTGAAATGATCAAATGCCGTAAGAAATTTTGTTTCCGGCAACCATTTTGCTGATCCGTGCTGGTTCTGCCCGGCAACAGCCGGGGTGAAGATATCCGGCGTAATCTGATTGAGATCGCTGTGATACGGGCGTGTATTTGAAAAGAAAAAAATAATCCCAAACACCACAAACACACCACTTAAAAGAAGGTACATCTTTTGTGTTGTCGGATTACCATTAATGCTCGTTATTATTTCTCGGATCGGGGTTGAATAACCACTAAAATGCTGCGTCGTTAAGAGTGCATCGATATTGTGTGTGAGGTAGAGTGAAAGGATCGCTCCTCCAATAACAATAAGTGACGACAACAACAATTGTTTTTTCTTTTTTTTAAGTAATGCAATCATCATTTCATCCTTTCATAAACTGTCTGCATGCCATCCAAATTCAATGAAAAACCATTTTCGTTTTGAGCGGCAATGTCATAAGTAAGGTCTGTGTTGTCACGTGATAAAATTAACTTATCCCCGGTGAGGTGAAAGGTTCCCTGTGTGCTGCTTCCATCGCTTTTTATTTTTGTATAGGTGGTTGCATCAAAACACAGCGTGGTGTTATCAGTTTTGTTGATCCATTCCCCTGTGAGGTTTATTTTTTCAAGTGATGTGGAGTGGATCCGTTTAAGCTTCATTTCAAAGCCATTTGCAGTTATCTTAAGCGTATCGGCGCCATTCAAATTGTATGTCCAGAGCATTTCTTGGCCCATCGTCACATTTTGCTTGACATCGTCCACAATGACATATTCAGCTTTCAGCGTGATGGTTTTATCATTGATGTAAGCAGAACCACCCGCCGTTTCGTTATACTTACCATGTCCCATAATGTAGGTATTGTTGTCTTTAAGTTCAAAATAAGTATCGCTGTCATCGTCATACCAACTGCCATAAGCCGTTTGTTTTCCAATATCATTTTCGGATATTTGTGCATTGATATCCCCAGCGGCACCGTCCATGATCTGGCAACCAGTCATTAACATGCACCCTGCAACCAGTGCCGTTCCAATGATAGCCAAAATACGATAATTTGATTTCATGTTTCCTCCTTATGTGACCTCGTGCCCCGGGGGCTCGAGGTCACATTTCCATTTCATGTGCATCGCATTCTTTATATGAAGCTTCTCGATAGACCTTTAAATCCATGTTCCAATCTTTATGAGTCGGTATTTTAATGTCAATTTTATATTGACCAAGGTATTCTTCATCAATAAGATTGATAAGATTTGCTGTGCTGTTAATACCAGCTTCGTCGTTATCCAGGCAAAAGCAAATACATTTAATGTGCGGATGATTTTTCAGGTAATAACAAAAACCCTCATTGGCAATACCATTGAGGGCAATAAAGCTATCTTTTACATGCGGTCTTTGTTGCTTGGACTCTTTGAGTAGTGTCTGAAATGACATCATATCAATCGGCGCTTCAAATACTAACAGGCGATCAGATTTACCTTCGAAACTAAAGGGATAACGCTTGTCAGAATATTTAACCAAACCTTTAAACGCTTCTTTCCCCGGTAGATCGTAAGTGCCGCGCCGTGAAGCACTTCGAATAACCCCATTTTCATCGCCGGCACAAAAGACAACATTGTGATGATTGTCTTCATAAATTTTGTGATGCCGGACGTAATAGTCCACGATCGCTTTGTCGATCTTACGCGTTTTGATGAGGTATGCATACATTCTTTTATAGTTCTCCGCTCGCGGCGGTAGGATAAATGACTGTATTGCTGATTCAGCATCTCTTGCTGCTTTAATAAGTTGCAACGCGTCCTGGGACGGTTCCTGATAAATATTTTTATATTCCATCAATTTATTCACGGCATCCCGAAACGCCAGTTGCTCCATGTACATGACAAATTGAATAATCCCTCCCCCCGCTTCTTTTGAATCGTCAGAAAAACGGTTCCACTTATTACCCTCCCCATTAATTAATAATCCCCCGTATTCTTTGAGCCGGAATTGACTGTTTTGTCGGGACACGTCATGGCCAGTATTGATTGCGTAATCAATAATATTTATGGATGTCACCTGTTCGAGGGTTTCATCTGTATATCGCGACACATTGGTACTCCTTTCTTTAAAAACTATTTAATCGTCAATGAGGCGGTTGAGTTTGATATAAATGCTGTTTAATGTACTGTTGACGATTTTAAGATCCGGGGCGGTGATGGTGCCGTTATGAGCTAATAATGTGAGCTGATTCAGGTTGTTCCCGATTTTTTTTAATTCGTGATTAAATTCATCCAGTCCTGTAATTACATTGACACTACCGCCGGCATATGTTTTTGCAACATAAGTGCCGATTTTCATATTCGCTTGATTAGCATTCGTTTTAATGCGCGCATATACTTCATCGCTACAACGGAATGAGATAACGTGTGGTGAGGGTGCCGCGCTTTGTTTCAGTGAAAGGTCAATGGCTTTCGTGATGTAGTCGTGCGATACTTTATAGGTCAACGCAAGCCGTTCAATAACCGTTTCGTCTGGAATGGTAATCCCATTCTCCCATCGCCCAACTGTGGTGCGATGAATGTTCAATAAAATGGCGAGACGATGTTGGGAATAGCCATTTTTGAGTCGCAATTCTTTGAGATTAAGATCTTCTGCATAGACAGTTGCTTCATTCAAATAAACACCTCCTTAACCTCGTGCCCCGGGGGCACGAGGTGTTTAATTGTCGCACTTCAAGATACGGATAAAAATTCCAAATTCAACAAAATAAGCAATTAACATCAAGATAACTAGCGCGGTATAGATAAACCAATGCGAGATCCCCAATGTTATGAGTAATTCATAGGTATATTTAATTAATTCAAAGCCAGGGCCGATTAAAACCAGAAAACCATAAAAACCCATTGATATGAAAACCGCTAGAACGATTAGCCATAAATTCTTAGCCATTTAAACCTCCTTCAAGTCGCAACGTTTATTGTTAAAGTTGCGAAAAAATATGGCACGAGTTGGATTGGATAGACCATTTTTGTGTTTTAGAGGAATGTTTTTTATTTGTTTTGGGGGTTTGGGGGCATCCCCCATACTTTACTTTCCCTAAAGGGAAAGCAAGATCTGGATGGATGCAAAGGCACGATAGTGCATTTGTATACAAACAGGAATCTTGCCCCCTGTCACAAACAGGGGTTTTTTTTAATTACAAATGTGCATGGCGCATTTCTTTTTAATAACTGGTGATTGAAAAGAAAAAGAGATCATGTTGCACGCCTTGTTTTTGGTAATCGGCGATTAATAATTACAGTAAGATCTGCCGGCTCGACTGCTAACAATTCTGCTATCTCATCATGATTCCACCCTTCTGTTTTTAATTTTTTTGCTTCTTGCTTAATGTCAATCCAATTTTCCTTGAGGTATTGCAGGTATTCCTCCTCCTTTTCATTGATCATTTGATTTGTAATCCTGTTAAGGCTATTGGCTAATTTATTAATTAACTGATTACGTTCTGTATTGCTGTGATCCTCTGTGTCATTTTTCTTTTTTTTTATTTCGGGGGGATCATTTTCGATTTCGCTTTGAAGTTTATGATCCTCTAGTAAACAGCTGGTTGGTCTCTTTGAAAACATCTGCCCAATTCCATCCATCAATGAATCCTGAAGGGTGGTGATGTATTGATCGCGCTCGTGTAATAATTTATTTTGTTTTTCGATGATGTCCGACTTTTGTTGCAGCTCAAGTTTAGTTCGATCAAATACATCTAAGTTTTTTTCCACGCCAATCGCGATCATGATTGTTCGCAATTCATGGTATAGCATCTGACTGGTTTCATTCTCAGAAATCGCTGTGTTTAATTTCTGTTCCAACTCCTCAATGGTTGCGCAGAGTTTTTCATTTTCAGCAGCAACGGAGGTTACTTCTACACATTCATCAGTGATCACATCATCAACTTGTTGTGAATCCATTTCAAGGCTTAACTGTGCTTCGATTTCAGATTTGCACTGTTCTAAACTTTCATAGCGTGAACTTAAGGTATCGCATTCAAGACACTTTTCAGAATATTGTTGATTTAGAATTGCCAGTTCATTTTGCAAGTTTGTTATTTGATCGGTATAATCGGCCTCAAGCGATGAGACTTTGTTTTGCAATTCATCTTTAACTATTTGCTCCTGGGTTGCAACATTTAGCCGCATGGTGAGTTGTTTGATCTGATCTTTAAGAGTCTCTACCAGCTCTTTTTCAAAACTCAATTTCTTTTGCATGGTTGTTAATTCGCTCTGAAGTGTCATGATCGTGGCGTCACCATCATTTGTTTTGCTTGTTAATTCAGCCGACCCTTTAAGGGTTGGGGCATCTGAAAGATTAACAATGTTGGTAGTATTGCTTTCGTTCACAGCACTGGGTTTTGGAGTTTCTTCGATAACATTCAGCGTTGAATTATCAAGCGTCACGTTATCGAGAAAATTATTTTTGTGCGCTGGCCGCTCGAACATTTTTTTAAATGATCTTCCTTTAATTGCATCCATGTCAATATCCCTTCCTTTTTAAATTTTACGAACTTACTGTAATTAATTGATAAGATACTAAAAAAGTGAACGATGCAATTTCACCGATATAAATATGATTATCAACTTTAATATTTTGGCTTTTGTTTCGAATGAGTTGGTTCACTTTTGCGTTTGTGAGATCATTATTGAGATACAACAACTGCTTGGGTTCATCGTTTCGTGCATCGACAATTAAGATCCCCAGGCCGCATCCGTTATATTGATTAATGATTTTATCAAGCTTAATCTCTTTCATTTTCACATCCAATCATCAGCGATGGAGCTGATATAACAAATACAGTTTTCATTGGCGGTTTTACAATAATAAATTGTAAAACCCGTGTGGCGAATACTGTCCCCGACACAACTGATGTTTGACACCGCGTTGGCATGAAACCAATTTGCCATGTCGTTTCTGTTGTCGAAAAACAATTTCTTTGTACTATTCATGTTTTTTTCATCCCTTCTCTATGTGCCAAAACCAACGTAACACGTTATTGTTTTCCCCTGCACCAAACACGAGAATTCCACAAAACCCTTAAAAGTATCACTACTGCCATTGTTGACTAAATCTTTAGCGTTCTTTTTTATAAGCCATTCAAATAATTCATCGTGACTCATAAAAAAAAGCTCGTTTGCATTTAAACCAATGCAAGCAAGCTGTGTTTCATTTTTTGTTTCAATATCCATTTCAAAATTAGCAACCCGTTGTCCAGGTTGATTCGGGTAATCCATATTGCCTCCGAGATAATATAAGGAATATACATTATTCTCAGAAGCCCACGTTGCAAATTCACAACTGCTCTTAAATTGATGTTGAATCATTTCGTGTCCTCCATTAACCATCCAACCTTGTGCCCCGGGGGCACGAGGTTAAAACTCATTGTCCCAATCATAACTGCTGTTGCTTTTTTTAATGGCCAGGTCGATCAATGCTTGTCCTTCGAGTTTGCTTTTTATATGAGCAAGTGGGTAAAAATCTTCACGATTCATTGCCGCATCGGATCTGGCCCTGCGCAGCAATGCATTAACCAAATGGATGGTATGATTCATCTCTTGCTGGTGGGCCTGGATAGTCGCCTGACTGCGTCGCTCTTTATTTTTTTCAAATTGATCAAGCAAATATTCTTTGGTGAATTTTTCTGTTGGATACAATTTGTTGTTTCGGCATTTTTTTCCTTGGGGTGTTGTAAATGTAATGTATTTGTGATGATCCCACTGCACTTCGTAACCAAGTTTATGCATGTTTGCAATAAATTCATCCTGGCTGTGCGAGTGCTTTGTGCATTCTTTGATACTAAGAAATAATTCATACTTCCAGCTTTTTCCTTGCTTTTGTTTTTCATACTCGCCCTGATGGACGGTATTGAGTTGATCGTCTTTATCTTCGTTTCTCTCAAATATGGCATTACTTTTATCCCACCAAATTGGGACCTCCGCTTCGCGACAGATATCAAGTGACTTTTCTTTGATGCCTTTGAGTTGTAGATCTGAAAGCTGCCACTTTTTCCCATCCAGACCAACCGAGTTAATGCAAAAATGGTTGTGTAGATGTTCGCGATCAGTATGTGTTCCCATCACAACTTGAAAGTTTGCAAATTGTGGATGTTCGTGAATTAATCGCTGGCCAAGCTCGAACGCTTGTTGTGGGGTGATCTGATCTTTTGGAAAAGATTGAATCATGTGAATATAAAGTCGCCCATCTGTTTTGTGATGTATTTTTTTGTTAAGTAAAAACTCTTGATAGGCAGAAAATGAATTGCAATTAAAACCCATTACCAGTCCGTTTTCTTGTTCGTGTTTTTTTGCATAATCAATCATTTGTTTCATCGCACTGCTGCTTTGTGGTTTTTTTGCCTTTCTTTTAGGAAAATGAATGATCGCCATACCACGCCTGCTTATTCTTGCTGATAGGCGATGACGGCCTTTTCAATATAGTCAATGATTTCATCGTGATTCATATTAGAGAAAAACTTAACAATGAGAGAATCCGGCAGCATAACTTTAACTTTTTTATCGACTTTTTTATTTGATAGTGTTGTCTCGATTTGTTTCACGTCAAGTATGTCATCTTCCGCTGCTTTTCGTAATTTACTCGCTTTGGCTTCTGTGATTTTATGGCCGTTTTCGATGTATTCAGCGATTGCGTCCTGGGAGTCATCTTCCTCAATGAAAGATAATTCATTAGCGGCCTTAATGGTTAATTTATCTTCATCAAGCAAAATCTTAAGTGCATCCGACAGATGTTCATCGATGCGCACATAACGATTAATTTGTCTTTTTGAAAGATTGTACGGTGTATCCGCATCGACTGTTTTATCGGATTCATCAAGGTTATCAATGGATTTTGCAAGGTCATTGCGCTTCCCTTGGTGTCTCAACAGCCGATGATGTTCAGCAATGATTTTAGCTTGCTCACTCATCGCCAGCGACTGGAGTGTGCGTTGTTTGATATTTGATTCGATCACAATCAATTTTGCCTGGTTATCGGTGAGGTCGTCAGGATGTACAATCACTTTAACCTGGATCCCCAGACGCCGGCAAGCTTCGGCTCGGTTATGTCCCGACAAAATCTCATACTTGTCAGCCTGGCTTGGATGCTCCCGTACCAGGCACGGCGATAACTGACCCATATCATCAATCGACCGGGCCAGATCGTTCATGGTTTCTTCAGTATAAGGTGAAAACAGGTGATTTGAAAAAGGTACTAAGTCTTCATAATCAACCAGTAGGATATCGCCTTCCACCGCGTCATTATCATCATAGCCAAACAGATTGGCGAACTTGTCTTTATTGTCTGTCATTATTTTTATCCTCCGCATTAACAATGATTTGGGCGAGACCGGCATAAGCATCAACGATCGCCGATAAAGGCTTACTTTCTTTTCGAACTTCTTGCAATTCTCTTGCACTTAATGCAAGCGGGCCGGATTCTCTCATTTTGATCGATTCTGGAATCTTTACATCAAAAACGCAAACTCTTTCACCGAAGCAAGTTTCGACGGCTTCTTCCATCTCACGCGTGATTTTATACTTCGGATTATACATCGTGAGCAGAATTCCTTCAATTTTTAATTTTCGGTTAATTCGGCGCTTGATCATCGCGACACTTTTTAGGAGTGTCTCCATGCCTTTGACCGCCCAAAACTGAGCAGCAACCGGGATAATGACACTATCGGCGGCGGCTAAAGCATTGATTGGTAACAGGCCCAACGAGGGCGAGCAATCAATCAAAATATAATCATAATCCTGCTTCAACTGATCCAGCAGATCGGCTAAAACCGTTTCCCGAGATGTGACTTGGTTCAGGGATAATTCAAGGCCGGCCAGCTCAACGTTGGCAGGTAGTATATCCACATACCCTTTTTTGAGAATAATTTCGCCCATATTCGTGTTTAAATCGTAATTGTCGATATATTCCGCCATCAAGTTCGAAATCGTCTTATTTAGGCGATCAGGATTGAATACACCTGCTTGCATTGTTAGGTTGCCTTGCGAATCGAAATCTACTAGCAATACTTTCTTACCTAAGCGTCCCAACTCCCAGCCGAGGTTGTAGGTTGTGGTTGTTTTGCCAACGCCACCTTTTTGGTTTACGACTGCGATTGTTCTGCAATTATTCTGGTTCATCATTAGCTCCTCCTTGAATTTTAAAATTTATTAATTTATTAATTTATTAAATTGGCTCAACCACGCGCTTATTCCTTCCAGCTGCCCATGTCCGTCTGAGTTAGGTTGTGCATGTACAGGTTGGTCTCAAGTGTCTCATTGTAGAGCATGGTTTGGATATAAGCCTTGGGATTGGCGATTGTATGGCTGATACTGTTGAGTTTGGATATAATATTGTCAATATGAATCGGTTCCAGGCGCATGAGCGCGGCTCTGACAAGTGCCTGGCATTTTTGATCGCCGGCGATCACAGTTGTGGGTGCGAAATACATATCTAGGACATTGAACTTAAGATCTTCAATGAGTCGTTGATCAGATTGACTTTCTCGTGTTTCAGAAAAAACCTGATCCTCAAAATAATGATCAACGGATTCGAATTCATTCTGTCCGTCCGTCTGTCTGTCCATCGATTCAGTGTTATTAGACTGACTGATTAGAATATCAGTATTGCTAATATTAGTATTATTATTATTAGTATTACTTACCCGTCGAAATGACGTATCTGGAACCGTCAATTTGACGGTTCCGGAACCGTCAATTTGACGGTTCCGGAAAGAGTCGCAATTATCTACCGTTTCGTCCAACTCGTTAGTTTCGGTAAAGTCGATAACATTGATAAATTTACCAACATAAATGAGGTTTGGTTTGTTCAATCCCTGGCGCTTTTCTTCGACCAGATCTTTGCTTTTAAGCTCGATGAATAATTTTGTGATCTTTTTTTCACCAACTCCCATGATCTCAACAAGGTCAGAACGCGTATAGATAATGTAGATCCGGCCCATGTCATCAACCCAGTTATTTTTTCTGGATAGGCTGACACGATCCAGCAACACCCCATACAGCAGCTTACTTTCAGCTGAGATGCTTTTGTATTTTGGATTGACAAGCAAAGCTTTCGGTACCCGAACAAATGAAAATAAATCGGCATCTTGCACACTAAAGTAATTCATGGCTTGACCTCGTTTGTTACAGGCGGTAGCAGGATAATTTTATGCGCTTCGGTTGTTATAAGCAATTCTGCGTGGGATAATTCGCGGATGCAACGACTTGTCAATGACGGGGAATAATTATAATTTTTTTCTAAATCACACACATCACATTCACGGTCCCCCAATTCATCCAGCATCAAAGAATACAGAAGCTTGGCATCGGCACTTAGCTTTTTGTACCGATTTGAAAAGAGAAACAAGGGAATTTTAAACATATTGGTTGTTTTGATTGGCAGATCACACTCCGACAGGTAATTCATTATTATAGACCTCCTTCTTCAAATAAAAAGCAAATAAGCAATATGACCCAATAGCGAGACAGATTGCTTATTTGCCTAATTAACATAGATATACGTGACAAAACATTTAAAAGTGGGTATAATAACCGAACAGGAGATAAACCCCTGTTCGGTTATTGATATAATTAATTGATTGTATTTGACATCGCGCCCCCAATCCTGGGCATATAATGGAGTTGATCTGGTTAGGATCAGACAGTTAACCCGCTACATAAGCCGGCACCAACAAGCGCTGCATTGCCCACACCCTTTTTTGTCTTTGCGAACGGTAAGAACCACTTTTTAATAACCGTCAATCACTGCTTTAGCGAATCTCGAAAAAGCAGGCGCTTAGCTTTTACACCGTGGGGGTAGGGATCTCCATAACATGTATTATTCATAAGATTAGAGTGCGAGTCTAATTTTATGCTCTATTGTCAAGGATCGGTTAAATATGATTCATTGGAAAAGCCGGGACTTGAACCTCGGTGAATGCCAACATTCCCTTCCATATAGGTAATTTGTGCAGCGCTTGTTGATGTCGGTTATGATGTGAGATAACGTTATACC
>Ga0194136_1001646_pt1 | contig 11104 bp, 8 predicted proteins | sample TARM_MetaG_T3A_1_FD_134023 | JGI IMG/M metagenome (GOLD analysis project Ga0194136, IMG submission 134023) | Freshwater microbial communities from Pennsylvania, USA, analyzing microbe dynamics in response to fracking - TARM_MetaG_T3A_14 (version 2) | ecosystem: Environmental > Aquatic >...
ATCAACAATCGGTAACATCTCCTTTGGCTGTGCTTTAGTCGCAGGTAAAAACCTTGTCCCAAGTCCTGCGGCTGGAATAATTGCTTTTTTAACTTTCATAACGCATCCTCCATCTATATAGTTTATTCATCCACCGATGCATGCAATGCTTCAATGGTTTGTTCCTTTGTCCCTAAAAAGTACGCTATACCCATCCCAACTATAAGCATTAAAAGACTAATACTATTGATTAAAAACCGATCAAAGCTTATCCCTTTAGGAAGTGCTTTTTCAAAGATTGCAAACGGACTTGCTATTAACAGTCCTGTAATAAAACCATACACTAATGTTTTTCGTTTTAATAATAGTTTTTCAATCACCTTAGCGATTACAATAATCCCTACTAATACACCAATCCCAAACATTAAAACAATTCCAAAGGTGTCTGTTAGTAAAGCGGTGTCAAACTGTAAAATACTTTTTGTAAAATCACTTAATGTTTCTAAAATATAATCATAATACCCAAAAATTAAAAGCACGAGTGATCCACTAATTCCAGGCACCACCATTGATGATGAGGCTAGTGCTCCAATCATCAAAAGGCCTAAAACAAAAAAGAAAGTCCCTGGTTCAAGACTTGTCACTCTAAACTCTAAATAGGTTAATACGAGTAAAAGAATCACACCTGTAAAAAGCGCAAGCTTAGGCCCTAGCGTTTTACTTGTAAGATTTGCTTCCTTACTGATTTTTGGTAATGACCCAATAATTAACCCCACAAAAAATAAAATAGTTGGTAAGGGGTAATGTTCAAGTAAAACAACAATCCCAAAAATCGCACTGATTAATCCTAAAATAACCCCAACAATCACAGCCCATAAGGTTTTAAGTATTGCTAGCGGCTCTTCAAAGAAATGACTGATTGCATAAATGATTTTTTCATAAAGGCCAAATATCAAGGCCATGGTGCCCCCACTAAATCCAGGAATCACATTCGCCACACCAATCGCAAATCCTTTGGCTAAATCTTTAAGTCTATCCATAACCTCACACCCTTTACACTCAATCGTCTTGACGCCAAAAATGTTGAACGGTTTTCTTATCGTTTATATTATACTCAATGATTTGATCAATCAAGGCATAATCAACCGCTTGATCAAATCTTATTTTAATCAGTTGTTTAGAGGTTTGAAACCCTTGCTTCTTAGCGCGCGCCTCAAAGTGCTGAACCGCCTTCGCCTCAGGCGCAATCGCTAAATGATTTTTAGCCAAACTAAACCCAATGATAAACGTCCCATGATCGGTAAACATTGGCTGATTCCAGCCAATTTTTTCTTTTAAATTAGGATAAGTCGTTTTAATATGCTTTAAGAGATTGACCATGATCTCTTTTGCTTGTTCGCTTTTAATTGTTTCGATATATTCATCAAATGTATCCATCATCATAGTCCTTTCAAATACTCAAAATTCTTTAACACACTATCTTTTTATTATAGCACAAAATCAAGTAAATAAAAGACGCATATCACTTTGATAGCGCCTTTTTATCGCTTTTAAACAAACCATTTTTTAAGCGTTAAACCCTTTTCGTTTTTGAACACCCCAAGCGCCACTTTCTTTTAACGCTTTAAAAGAACTACTCACGCGGTGCATACTAATAAGCTGTCGGTATCCAAAGTTTTCAAAGATTGCAAACAAGATTAAAATCAAGGTTTCTTTATGATTCATCATAATCATTTCACGTTCTGACATATATAAAGATGACAGTGAAATAATAACCCCAAACATAATCGAACTAATAAAAATCGCTAGGATAATGACTGGATTTAAAAGCCCTAAGATTAATGCAATCAACAACATTAAATACCCTTGAGCTTCAAAGAATGGTCCTAAGAATTCAAAGATGAAAAAATAAGGGTAACCAATTAACCCGATTTGTTTATATTTTGGATTAAATCCAATATTACGGTGATAAGATAAAATATCGATTAATCCGCGTTGCCAGCGGTTTCTTTGTTTTAATAACGTATTCAAATCACTCGGTAGTTCTGTATAACAATAAGCATTATAAACATAGGCAACGCGGTGAGGATCTTTATTTTCTATAGCTTGTTTAGTCAGTCTTACCACAAGCTCCATATCTTCCCCCACGGTATCTTTTTTTAATTTACTACTGCTGGTTAAGTAACCCCCTGTTTCAATCAAGGCATCTTTTTTAAACAAGCCAAATGCGCCTGATATAATCATTAAACTACGGAGTTCACTCCACCCTATTCGTCCACTGGTAAAAGCTCTTAAATATTCAATCGTTTGAAGACGACAAACCGTTTCTTTTGGAATGTGTTTTTCTTCTACTTTTCCTTTATCAAAAGTAAACCCATTTGCAGGATAAATATTGCCACCCATCGCCACATAAGGCATGGTATCATCAAGCATTGCTGATGATAACTTAAGCAAAGCATCTGTATCTAAAATACTATCCGCGTCAATCCCGCATACATAATCATGTTGGCTCACATTGATGCCTACATTTAACGCATCAGCTTTTCCACCATTGACTTTATCCACCACCACTAAATTAGGAATCGTTTTGGTTTTATAAATCCCTCTAATGGTTTTAGTATTGACACTATTTTTATGGGTTGGGTGTTTTCGCTCAAGCTTAAAATAATCAATTAAGATCTTTAATGTCTCATCTTTAGACCCATCATTTACTACCACAACTTCATAGTTGGGATACTTTAAATTTAATAAACTACTGACACTTTCAACAATACTAACCGATTCATTATATGCCGGTGCAATAATTGAAATCCCCGGCAATAATTTCTCAGAAAACAATAAACTGTATTTTCTTGTCTTAGCCAACATGACTTGTTTTTTTGAAGCGATGATGGCTAAGATAAAGAGTATGATGTAAATCATGTTGATGGTCACAAAATAAAAAATAAGATAAATATTTACATCAATAATAAAGGCTTCCACCATCGCCTGAAAAGACAGTGTCGGAATTAAATCCCACATTCTAATGATAAATATCAGCGGAAACACCAATAAACTGATAAGCATCCAGCGGATCATCCATAAAACTTTAGTCTTTTCAATCGGTACCTTTTCTTTGATTACCGTTTCTTCTTCTAAAGCCTTTAATTCCATTTGGTTTAAAACACGCTCATTTAAATATTTTTTAAAGGGCTTTATTGTTTCTTCATTGGTATAAGCTAAAATGGTTTTTATAATGCTTTGATTTACCTGATTATCTTGGTTATGATTTAAAAAATCAATGAGTGGTTCAACGATAGATTCATTGATCATATTTTTAATAATAGCCTTTAATAAATAAGGCTTTGTTTCATGAATATTTAAGATAATATAATCAATACGGTCCGCGAACACTTCAGTGAGTGAAAACTGTTGATGAGGGGTAAGGTCATCATAAAGTCTTAGTAAATGATCTAACAATGAACGATCATCTAAAACAATTTTTGAAAGTGTCTTTATCCGCTCTTGATCAAGGACACTTTGATCTAAGCCTTTCAGTAAGATCTGAATGGTTGCTTTACTTGGACTCGCGCTTAACGCTTTAATCGCATATGACTGCACCATGACATCCTCATGGTGCAGATACTTTGCCTCCTGCAAAAGTTCAGGGGTTGTAGTGAGTAAATTCTTAAGAATACTTTCTTTAAGATACAAGTTTTTAGGGTCTGAAAAAGGCTTTTTCTCAATCACCCACGATAATCTTTTAACCATATAATCCATTAAAAATGCATCCGCATGAAATGATGCGATACGTACAAGCGCTAAAACAATTGGATAATGGTTATCCTCTTGATAACGCATTAAAGGTTGATAAAGACGTTTATAATTATTCCCAATGACTGTACATAGTCTTTCATGATAAGCATCGCTTGAGCCGATTAATGAATCAATCACGGTATATAAATAATCTTCTTTAAATCCGTATCGTAAATGCTCGACAATTCTTAAACGGATTGATTCATTCTTCTCTTTTTTAAAGCGTTCAAACAATAACTGATAAACCTCTTCAGTCCTTAGCTTGGAAAGATAATAAACTGCCATTCTTCTTTTATAAGGCCTTAAGGCATGTAAATGACTGTACTGCCTTTTAATAAAACGACTAAACCGAATGTCTTCAATGATCGCCGCTCTTACTGGTTCATCTAGATGAATTTGTTCATCGACTTCGATTAAAGCGTCCATTAAAAACTTATTTGATACAGGACGTTTTATTGATTCATTATCTAAATATTTTTTAAACAAATATTCTCTAGTTTTTTGAGTTCTTCTTAGTTTAAGATGATGCCTTCTTTTTTGTGTTGTTATTAACAAGATAAAAAGAAGAATAATAAAAAGCATGACACTAAAAACGCCAATAAGGATTTCTATCATGTTAGCACAACCTTATTTTTACGGTAACGCTTAATATGGCCGATCAATTCTTCTGGCATGATTGGTTTTTGTAAAATTAGATCAACATCTAAATAATTACAGCGTTTAATCACTTCTAAATTTTTATGATGACTCACAATAATAAACGGAATATCTTTAAAATTACGGGATTGATTAATCGTTTGTTTAAACTGAAACCCATCGAGCTTACTTAAATTAATCTCAGAAATTATAATATCAATATTATGGTTTTCAAGATATTGATACCCTTGATAAATATCTTTAGCAATTAGCACATCGTAATGGACACGCTTAAAAAGCTTGACCATTAAGTTTTGATAGGTCTCATCTTCATCAACCAATAAAATTAACCCTTCTGTATAAACATCTTGATCACTGTGTTTGTCAATCACTTGATCAATGCCTTTTAACTTTGCGCGTTCAAGGCGCATCTGCGCAAGCTCAATAAACTGATTCACACGTTCTGCCTTATCATAGCGTTCATTTAACTCCTCAATAGTCACAATACTAATAGAGACACTAATCTTTTCAACAAACAAATCAGATTCTTTTATATGATTACTAATTGTCTCAGCCGTTTGAATCACGGCTGATTCATCAATGGCATGTTTATAGATAAATAATCCCGGTCCGTTTTGTTTAAAAATAAGACTTTCTTTATGCTTAATCGATTCAATCACATGAACCAACCGTTTTAAAGTTTCATTGCCTTTATGCGTTCCATGTTTTTTATTAATCGCTTGTAAGTTATCAATTTGAATCAGCAGTAAGCTTCTTGTCATGCCTTTATCTAACGGATCATTAATATGACTCAATAGATGCCCTATCATAAAATGTTGATTATAGAGTTTGGTAATTGGACATCTTAATAATAAATCAGTCGTTTCACTGATTTTTGATTCTAACTGTGTAATCTCTTCTTCTAAAGCTTTTTTACTCGTATCTAAGCCTTTGATTTTAGACTGCATTTCAACCCATTTGGTATTATAAATGGTTGGTAAATTTATGTTATACATTTTATGATACTTTTTGACTAAAGGTTCTAACAGTGTTAGCCATGTGATTCCCTTTTTTTGATAAATAGTATCAAAAAAAGCATGCCATAACTTATATTTTTTTAAGGTTGTTTTTTCAATTTCTAAATGAGGAAACATCCCTAAATGGATGTCGGTATCTTTAAAGACATCTAAGATTGTCTTACGGTGATACTTACTTTCAAGCCGTTTTAACATATGATTACAAATGGTTTCATAGTTATAAGAAACATTCTTATTATTCACGTGGTCAATGACTTGATTGGTGTTATAAAAATCATACCTTAATACACTTGAAAACACCGCATGGATAGACGTTTTTTCAATTGCACACCCTAAACGCGGATAAATCTTATCAAACATTAAATGTTTGATTTTACGCATCGATTCTCTTAAAAATTCTACACTAGGTAAGGTCATTTCATGAAAATGGTTAATCGCAGCAATCACACTTTCTACTTTATCATTAGGCTCAGCCTGATGAGAAAATAGGTGCGATGAAAACAGTATACTTCCCGTATTAAAAAACGTTACAAAGCCTTCAGGAAACGGCATAAAAGGCATCGGGATGAACGATAAACTATCTTCATCCCCGATGCTTAATTTATAGTTTAGCCCTTCAATGGATAATACCTCAACATCAAGAATATCTTTTAAATAAGAAAGCCCGGTTTCATAAGCAATCACTTGCCCTTTAAACCCCTCCTCTTTTAACACCTCAACAACAGGCACATTTAAGTAATCATTGGACTGTAAAATAATATAATCGAGTGCATGAATAGCGACATGTTCTAACACACCCTCTAAAAGCGCTTCTTTATGGTGCTTTGCACCAGGGTCAATTAAAACATTTGTTTCATTTGTCATTAATAAATACGAAAATCGTTTCACACTTTTTTCAATCATGATTGGTTCAATTTGATAAGTCATAAAAACAACCCCTTTATACCCTTTAATTATAGCATAAGCCCCATGTATTTTAAAAAGCCAAAAAAAAATTGGAACAATGTTCCAATTTTTTAAGTAACAGCCTCACTTGCTTTAAACCAGTGTTTTGTTTTATTCGCAATTTTTACTAAGATTAACATCACCGGTACTTCTGTTAACACCCCGACAATCGTCGCAAGCGCGACCCCAGGATTAAGCGGAAACAACGCAACCGCTACAGCCACGGCTAATTCAAAGAAATTAGAAGCCCCTATCATCCCTGCTGGTGCTGCAACATCATGTGATAATTTTAAGTGTCTTGCGGCCAAATACGCAATAAAGAAAATCAAGAATGTTTGGATAATTAACGGAATCGCAATTAACCCAATATGAAGCGGGTTATCGATGATTAAATCACTTTGTAAAGAAAAGATTAAAATAAGGGTTAATAAAAGCCCAATAATCGTCACTTTACTAAATTTAGGAATGAAACGCTCGTTATAGTATTCAAGACTTTTTGCTTTAACCATAAAGTATCTTGTCAGTGAAGCCGCAACAAGCGGGATCACCACAAATAAAAACACCGATAAAAATAAAGTTGCCCACGGAACAGTAATGCCGCTTACACCAAGTAATAAGCCAACAATTGGCACGAACAATATTAAAATGATTAAATCATTGGTCGCGACCTGGACAAGTGTATAGGCAGGATTTCCTCTGGTTAACCCACTCCAAACAAATACCATCGCTGTACAAGGCGCAGCCCCAAGTAAAACAGCACCTGCTAAATAATCATTCGCAAGATCTAAAGAAATGATTGATTTAAAGACTACCATAAAAAAGAAATACGCAATTCCAAACATGGTAAAGGGTTTAATCAACCAGTTTACAACCCATGTTAGAAATAACCCCTTGGGTTCTTTTCTAACATCTTTAACTGATGTAAAGTCTACCTTTAACATCATCGGATAAATCATTAACCAAATTAATAATCCAATGGGAATATTCACCGACGCTACTTCAAACTGATTTAAAAACTCAGGAATTACAGGGATAAAATACCCAATACTAACCCCAATCGCCATACATACCAATACAAACACTGTTAAATACTTTTCAAAAAAACTAATTTTCATACATCCAACCCTTTCTTAGACACATTTAATCTCACCTTTACTTTCTGCTTTAATTTTTTTTAGCTGTTCTAAATACGCAATTAACTGATCAATTCGATCCATATTCACATGATGTTTTTTCCAGTTTCCTTCTTTAAATGCCTTAACTAACCCGGACTCTGTTAAATGTTTTAAGTGATAAGACATTGTAGGCTGGGTAATGGTTAACTTATCAATCAACGTACACCCACATGTTTCACCCGTTAACAATAATTCTAAAATCATTAGACGGTTTTCATCAGATAAGCCTTTAAATAATGTTGCCACTTGTTCTTTCATTCTTTCACCCCTTTATAGATACTTATCTATATAGATACCTATCTATATAGTATAAGACACTTTTACTCTCGTCAACACACACTTTAAATAAAACGTTATCATTACGCTTACACCATAAAAAAAGAGTAAAGCGATCGCTTTACTCCCACTCAATTGTTCCTGGTGGTTTTGAAGTAATATCATAAACAACACGGTTTATCCCTTTGACTTCATTAATAATTCTTGAAGAGACTGTTTCTAAGAATGCGAAGCTAAACTGACTAATATGCGCCGTCATAAAATCTGTGGTGTTTACACTTCTCACTGCAGCAACATATTCATATGTTCTATTATCTCCCATCACCCCTACCGTTTTGACTGGTAAAAGGGTAACAAAAGCCTGTGAGACTTCATCATACAAATCATGCTTTCTCAACTCTTCAATAAAAATCGCATCTGCTTTTTGAAGAATACTGACCAGTGATTTTCTTACTTCTCCAATCACCCTTATTCCTAGTCCAGGGCCTGGAAAAGGGTGACGCGATACTAACTGTTTAGAGAGCCCCAGTTTTAACCCAAGTGCTCGAACTTCATCTTTAAATAAGGTTTTTAAGGGTTCGATAATGGTAAATGTATGGGTTTTTGGAACCCCGCCAACATTATGATGACTTTTAATCGTTTTACTAGGACCATAAATACTGATTGATTCTATCACATCAGGATAAATGGTCTTTTGGGCTAAAAACTTTACATTTTTATATTTAGCTTTTTCTGATTCAAAAATATCAAAAAAGACTTTACCAATAATTTTTCTTTTTTCTTCAGGATCACTGATTCCTCTTAATGCTTCAAAGAACTGATTCTTTGCGTCAACTTTTACAATATTGATATCATGCATTGCTTTATAATTATCAATCACTTCAGTCGCTTCTTCGTGTCTTAAAAGTCCTGTATCAACAAAGATACAAGTTAACTGTTTCCCAATCGCTTTATGTAAAAGCAAAGCCAACACACTACTATCGACCCCACCACTTAATCCTAATATGACATCGTCATCTTGAACGGTTTTTCTAATTGATTCAACACTGCCTTCTATAAAGTCACTAATGTGCCAGTCTTGTTTCGCCTGGCACACTTTTAAAACAAAGTTTTTAAGTAAGACATTTCCAGCTTCGGTATGGGTAACCTCAGGATGAAACTGAACCGTGTAATGAGGTTTTATCTTATGTTTGGTAAAAGCGATACTTGAAGCGGTTTTACCTATTAAATGGAAGGTATCAGGCAGTTTAACAACATGATCCCCATGTGACATCCATACAGTTGATGAGACAGGGATATCTGTGGTTATGATATCACTTGAGGTAATGTTTAAAACACTTTTTCCGTATTCTCTTAACGGGCTTTCCTCAATCTTAGCCCCGTGATAAGTCATCATTAACTGCATCCCATAACATATCCCGAGAATCGGGATATCTAATGCGAGTAACCTTTCATCAATTGAAGGGGCTTCTTGATCATAAACACTACTAGGCCCGCCTGATAAAATAATCCCAATCACATTATCAGTATCTACCATTTCATACTGAATGGTATGAGGCACAACTTCTGTATAGACATTGAGCGCTCTTATTCTTCTTGCAATCAGTTGGTTATACTGACTGCCAAAATCAATAATGAGTATTTTTTCCATTAGTGTTTTCCCCCTTGATAATTTGGGGCTTCTCTTGTGATTTGAACATCGTGGGGGTGAGATTCTCTCACGCCACTTCCGGTAATTTCAATAAAAGTTGCCTTATCTTTAAGAGTTTTAATGGTTTTAGCCCCAATATAACCCATACCACTTCTTAATCCCCCGCAAAGTTGATAAAGGGTATCTTCAACCTCACCTTTATAAGGCACACGTGCCTCAATCCCTTCAGGCACAAGTTTCTTTTGTTCCCCTGTTCCTTTTTGAAAATAGCGGTCACTACTTCCGCGGTTCATCGCGGCTAAACTCCCCATCCCAACATAGGTTTTATAACGTCTGCCTTGATAGATGAGTTCTTCACCAGGGCTTTCTTTAGTGCCTGCAAGTAAACTTCCAAGCATCACACTATCAGCACCAGCTGATAGTGCTTTAACAATATCACCACTATATTTAATCCCACCATCAGCAATGATGGTAACATCCGAGTTTTTTAACGCCTCATACACATCCATAATCGCTGTTACCTGAGGACTCCCAACCCCTGCGACAACTCTTGTGGTGCAGATACTCCCTGGTCCTACACCAACTTTAACTGCGTTAGCACCAGCATTTTTTAAAGCAAGCGCAGCTTCTTTTGTCACAATATTACCCGCAATAATCGGCAAGCTAGGAAACTGCGCACGAATTGATGCGACTGTATCGATAACACCTTTACTATGCCCGTGCGCACTATCAACTGTAATCACATCGACTGAGGCATCCACTAAGGCTTTAACACGCTCTAAGGTATCCTCACCAATCCCTACAGCCGCTCCGCACAGTAAACGCCCTGATGAATCTTTAGCTGCATTCGGATAAGCTAAAATATTATCAATATCTTTTGAAGTAATTAATCCTTTAAGTTTATACTCTTTATCCACGATCAAAAGCTTTTCTAACCGGTGATTTCTTAAAATAACCTTAGCCTCATCCAGTGAGATATTCTCACTAGATGTAATTAAATGTTCTTTAGTCATCACTTCAGATATTAAGGTATCATCTAACGCACGGTAACGCAGGTCACGGTTTGTAACAATCCCTTTTAAATACCCTTCATCGTCAATAATAGGAATGCCTGATATTTTATAAGTACTCATAATATCCTCAGCATCTTGTAAGGTATGTGTTTTACTTAACGTTATTGGGTTTTTAATCATTCCACTTTCACTACGTTTTACATAATCTACTTGTGAGGCCTGGTCTTCTATACTCATATTCTTATGAATAAACCCGATTCCCCCAAAGCGTGCCATACTGATTGCCATTTTTGATTCTGTCACAGTATCCATTGCGGCTGAAAGAATCGGGATATTTAGGGTTAATCCTTTTAGTAATTCAGTATGCAGTAATACCTCACTTGGAATTACCTCGCTTTCTCCTGGTAAAACAAGCACATCATCAAATGTTAATCCTTTTTTCATACAGTGTACCTCCAATAAAAAAATGGTTTTTTGCCTACGCAAAAAACCATTAACATTAAGTTTTTCACGTAGTCTTAGATTTAAGGTCTAAGGTAGAAACAGTCTTCCATATCAAGACATTATACGTTTAAATTAATCCTATCATAGCAAATC
>Ga0194136_1001647_pt1 | contig 11100 bp, 7 predicted proteins | sample TARM_MetaG_T3A_1_FD_134023 | JGI IMG/M metagenome (GOLD analysis project Ga0194136, IMG submission 134023) | Freshwater microbial communities from Pennsylvania, USA, analyzing microbe dynamics in response to fracking - TARM_MetaG_T3A_14 (version 2) | ecosystem: Environmental > Aquatic >...
ACACAGGAGGACACCGATGGCGCAGCTCACACCGATGATGACCCAATACCTGCAAATTCATGAGGAGGTTCCTGATGCCCTCCTTTTCTTTCGTATGGGCGACTTTTATGAAATGTTTTTTGACGATGCTCTAACAGCTTCCCGGGAGTTAGAAATAGCTCTTACTGGTCGGGATTGCGGGCTGGAAGAACGGGCTCCGATGTGTGGGGTACCCCATCATGCCGCCCAGAATTATATTACCCGGCTGGTGGAAAAAGGCTACAAGGTCGCTATCTGCGAGCAGATGGAAGACCCCAAGGAAGCCAAAGGGATCGTCCGTCGGGAAATTATTCGGGTCATTTCTCCGGGTACCATTTCCGAAGGAAAATTACTGGAATCAAAGAAAAACAATTATCTGATGGCTCTCTTTCTGGAAAACAATACCCTGGGACTGGCCAGTCTGGATGTCTCGACCGGGGATTTTTATGTTACCCAGATCGAGGCTAAAACCCGGGAACAATGGCTGTCTCAGCTGTCCGACGAAATCGGTCGATTATTACCGGCCGAGGTGATTCTTAATCCGGCTTTGTTTAAAGATTCCCAAGCACTGGCGATGATCGAAAACAGTTTTGGGATTCTAGCCAGTCTTTATCCGGAAAAATACTTTTCGGTCAAAAACGGCAGTACACGGATTATCGATCAGTTTGAGGTCTTTGCCCTCGGTGCCCTGGATCTGGAACGCCGGGATCATGCCATCGCCGCTGCCGGGGCCTTGTTGCTCTATCTGGATGAAACCCAGAAACGGGCCCTGACTCATATTAAAACCATTCGTTATTACAACAGTAAGGATTATATGGTGCTGGATTTATCCACTCGGCGCAATTTGGAGCTGACCCAGACGCTTAGAACTCTGGAAAAAAAAGGTAGCCTGTTAGGGGTGCTGGATAAAACCGTCACTGCCATGGGGGGGCGAACCCTGCGGCGCTGGGTCGAAGCGCCGCTTTTAAATCGTGACAGTATTCTTGCCCGACAGGGTGGCGTGTCGGCTTTTTACAATAATGCAGCCCATTTGCCTGCCTTTAAAAGCATGATGACCAAGGTTTATGATCTGGAACGGCTCTGCGGCAAGCTATCCTTTGGGACCATCAACCCACGGGATCTATTGGCACTTAAACAATCACTGGGGGCGCTGCCTCTGATTCGCGATTTTGTGGAGCTGTTGGGCTCACAGCAATTGCGCAGTCTGTTTGACACGAATGACTTGCTCAATGATGTCTGGGAGCACATTGAAAAAGCCATCGATGACCAGGCCCCGCTGGTTCTTAAGGATGGTCATGTGATCAAAACTGGTTATCATCAGGAAATTGACGAATTTCGGGAAGCTGCTGAAAAGGGTCAGGACTGGATTCGCGATCTGGAATGTCGGGAACGGGAGCGCACCGGAATTAAAAATCTGAAGGTGAAATATAATCGGATTTTTGGGTATTTTATTGAGGTAACCAAAAGTAATTTTGATCAGGTGCCGGAAGACTATATTCGCAAACAGACCCTGGCTAATGCCGAGCGGTACTTTACCCCGGAGCTAAAAGAGATGGAAAACAAAATTCTCGGTGCCCAGGAGGGCTTACTCCGCTGTGAAACCCAAGTGTTTTCGGAAATCCGGGACGGTCTGCTTGCAGAGATCCCCAGAATTCAACAGAAAGCTAGAGAAGTAGCGGAGTTGGACGCTATTTATTCGCTAGCCACCGTGGCTTTGCAGAATCGCTACGTTTGCCCGGAAATTACTGAAGACAACACCCTGCTGATCCAAAACGGTCGACATCCAGTGGTGGAGGATATGATTGGGACCAATTTTTTTATCGGCAATGATTGCACCCTCAATCAGGATGATCAGCGGATGCTGATCATCACCGGGCCGAATATGGCCGGGAAGTCCACCTTTATCCGCCAGGTGGCGATCATTACCCTGATGGCCCAGATTGGCTCCTTTGTCCCGGCGGATGCCGCCGCTATTGGGGTGGTCGACCGGATTTTCACTCGGGTCGGCGCCAGTGATGATCTGGCCAGCGGTCAGAGTACCTTTATGGTAGAAATGACTGAGGTGGCCAATATTTTAAAAAATGCCACCAGTCGCAGTCTGGTGATTCTGGATGAAATCGGCCGGGGTACCTCCACCTTTGATGGCATCAGCATTGCTTGGGCGGTGGTGGAATATCTCCATAACCAGGACAGCATTGGGGCTAAAACCCTGTTTGCCACTCATTATCATGAACTCACTGAACTGGAGACCCTAAAGCCCGGGATTAAAAATTTCAGCATCCGGCTCAAGGATACCCCGGATGGGGTGATCTTCTTACGAAAAATAATCCCTGGACCAGCCGACCAGAGCTATGGTATTGAGGTGGCCAAACTAGCCGGTTTTCCGGTGGGGGTAACCAGGCGGGCCCAGGAAATTCTGGGTCACCTGGAATCGGGGGAAGATACCTACCGGCAGGAGCTGCTGGTGAAAGAACCTACTGTTTTAGAGGGTGGAAAAGGTGCCCAACTAAACTTTTTTGATGTGACCAAGGGCATGACTGCGGAAGAAGAAGCGGCCCTGGGGGTAATCAGGGAAATGAAAATCGACGAAATGAGCCCTATGGAAGTCATGATTGTGATTGATCAATTGCGAAAAAAAATTTAAGGTGATCGGAGAAAATATGAAAACCAAAGAATTAAAACGGATTGTTAGACGTTTAATGAATGACAAAAAATATCGGAATATGACCTTTGATCAATTGTCGGACTTTATCGGTCTTTCAAAAAAGAAGGATCGACAGATGCTGTCTCATGTCCTGAAAGAGCTTGAAATAAAAGCTAAAGTTGAAAAAGATAGTAACGGGTGCTATCAGAAAACCGATGATTGCCCCAAAATTGTAGGAGTCCTTCGCGGCAATCAGCGTGGTTTTGGTTTTGTTATTCCTGACTATACTATTTTTTCTGAAGATGTGTTTATTCCTGAAAAGTATCTCCATGGTGCTCTGGATATGGACACGGTCTGGGTGCGACTTACCTCCAAACCGGGGGATAAAAGACCAGAAGGGGAAGTGGTGGAAATCATTGACCGGGGTCATAAAAAAATTATTGGACGTTATGAAAAGGGCAAGGGCTTCGGTTTTGTAGTACCGGATAATGATCGCCTTTGTAAGGACATTTTTATTCCCGAACGCCGGGGTAAGAAGGCGATTAACGGTGATAAGGTGGTTGCCCAGATTGTCTCGTGGTCGGATGTGGGAAAAAATCCGGAAGGAGAAATCCTGGAAATTTTGGGAAATGAAGATGAACCGGGTATTGACATTCTTTCTGTATTGAAAGGATATGATATCCCCATGGATTTTACAACGGATGTGGAGCGGGAAACGAATCAGATAAATGACCGGATTGGCTCTGAAGAACTAAAAAAGCGAAAAGATCTCCGGGACGAGCAGATCTTTACCATTGATGGTGATGATGCCAAGGACTATGATGACGCGGTATCGATCCGGAAAAAGAAAAATGGTAACTTTGTACTAAGCGTTCATATTGCCGATGTCAGCCATTATGTTCGACAGGGCAGTGAGATTGATAAATCTGCATTGGATCGTGGTACCAGCGTCTATGTGGTCGATCGGGTGGTCCCGATGTTGCCTTTTAAACTTTCTAATGACGTCTGTAGTCTGGTGCCAAACAAGGACCGGCTAACCTTCAGTTGTGAAATGGAAATCGACAAAAACGGTCAGGTGGTGGATTATGATATTTTTAAATCAGTAATCTGTTCCAAAGCCCGGATGACTTATAAAAAAGTCGATGCCTTACTGGAAGATCGAATCGATAAGGCGGCTGATCTAAAACCGTTTCGATCGGATCTGGTCTTAATGGAGGAACTCCACGAAATTCTGCGTGTGAAACGCCGGCTAAATCGGGGCGCCATCAATTTTGACTTTCCTGAAGCCAAGATTATATTGGATAAACTCGGTTTTCCGGAGGAGGTCATCATTGATGAACGACTAATATCGCATCGTATTATTGAAGAGTTTATGCTGGTCTGTAATGAAACCATTGCTGAACATGTATCCAAACTGGATGCCCCTTTTATTTTTAGAAACCATCCCGAGCCGCATCCGGAAAAACTGGCAGCTTTTCGAACCTTTATCAATCGATATGGGTTTAAACTGGGAAAAAACGATGATCAGGTCCCATCGGGCCACGATTTCCAGCAACTGGTTACCAATATTGCCGGTAAAAATGAAGAGCGGGTCATCACCTTGCTGATGCTCCGAACCATGCAACAGGCTGTTTATGAGGGACACAATCTGGGCCATTATGCCCTGGGAGCAAGCTTCTATACTCACTTTACTTCACCGATAAGGCGCTACCCGGATTTGTTTGTCCATCGCTATTTAGCGAAGGCAATTGCCGGTAAAATTAACAAAAAGTCCCTGGATTATCTGGAAGCGAACATTGAATCTGTTGCTAAACAAGCCTCGGAAACAGAGCGTCGCTCCGAAAACATTGAACGGGAAATTACCAAGCTCAAGATGACCGAATATATGACGCGGCACCTGGAGGAAGAATTTACCGGTCGAATCAGTGGAGTTACCTCCTTCGGTTTTTTTGTTGAACTGGAAAATACCATCGAAGGGTTAGTCCGGCTCCAGGATCTAAAAGATGATTTCTACAACTATGACCCTGAACTCCATCAGCATATTGGAGAGCATCGGGGAAAAATATTCAGACTAGGCCAGGAAATCAGAATAAAAGTGGCAAAGGCCGACGTGAGTTCCAAACAAATCGATTTTGAACCTGTTGAATAATTAAGAAAACTATGCTATAATAAAAAACTAGCTAAGAACAGAGGAGTTGCACATGGGAGAAAATATTAAAATTGTGGCCAAAAATAGAAAAGCACGTCATGATTTTGCCATTGAAGATACCTATGAGGTGGGTCTGGTTTTGGCCGGGACGGAAGTGAAATCCATCCGAGGCGGAAAAGTCAGCCTGAAGGAAAGTTTTGCCGATATCTATAATGGCGAGATTTTCGTTTATCAGATGCATATTGATCCTTATGAGCAGGGGAATATTTATAATAAAGATCCTTTGCGCATTCGTAAGCTCCTGATGCATAAACAGCAGATTAGAAAACTGGTTGGGCTGAAGCAACGGGAAGGCTACACTCTGGTGCCACTGACGCTTTACTTTAAAGATGGTCGGGTTAAAATGGAACTGGCTTTGGCCAAAGGCAAGAAGCTTTATGATAAGCGACACGCCATTGCCGAGCGGGATTCTGACCGACGGATTCAAAAAAGTATGCGGCATAATGGCTAGTTAATTATTTGGGGGCGTACTGGTTTCGACGGGGGTTTTGAAGCTTGAGTAGCGAGTCGATGTTGCCAATCATCGTTAAAAATGGCGCATAAATATAAACGCAAAAACAGAAAAAAGTTACGGGTTAGCTTTAGCAGCGTAATACGCTCTAAAGTTTAATACTAAGACTTCGCAGCATAATTAATGCTGCACGCCTCCCATCTCAACCTGTGGTTTTGGCTTAAGGCGTTCATTGAAGCAGGGAACCGTTTTTGGTAGTGTCTCGCACCATTAACGATCAAGAGGCTGGTTCCTCTTTTTCTATGTCATTGGAGAATGAGGGGAATGAGAAAATAAACAATGACTGCACTCGGAGAAGCTCCTGTGAATGGATTTTCGGACAGGGGTTCGACTCCCCTCGCCTCCACCAAATTTGTACGTAAAAATTGATACAATTAAGGCCGCCTTATGATGAGGTGGCTTTTGTATTTTTTGAAATAAATGGCTTTGTGAAGCGGTTTGAAAACTAATGATGATTAGATAATAAAAAAACAGTTGGCAGTCGAAATTTTGATTCAACGCATAGGTGTGGAAAATTTTTTTAGCAGAATAGGGGTGTGCAAAAGGGTGCATTTTTTGGCAGGGGTGTGCATTTTTATGATTGAGAATGGTGACACAAATTCTGGCACCATTGGCACCAATAAAAACGCTGAAAATGAGGAACAACAGATTCTTGGAATCTAAAAAATAAATCATTCTCTATTGAGGCTGTCTTTTGACGAGGTGACTTTTTATAACACAAGTATTTGTAATTATAATAAATTACAAATACTTGTGTTGTAATCCGATCTCAATTCTGATATAATCCTAAATATAAAAGTAATTTATGAAAGGCACAAAAATGAAAAAGTTAAGTATGCTTGTTGATTTTGTCAGTGGAACACCTCAATTTAGAATTACCGAGAGCATTGATAAACAGTCGCCGATCTACAACTTGTATAGTCAGACCGATTTATTGGAGGATTTAGTTGGTATCCCAGCTGAAGATGATGGTAAAAAACGCCTTCGTACGAGGGATGATGTAAACACACTTTTTACAGGTGATGTTCTTTTCAGTTTGATTTCTGGGAGTGCCTCAGTCATCAGGGAAGAACATAGAGGCTATCTATATACTCAAAACTATGTCAAATTGGTTCCAAAAGAGAAACTCAACGGACAATTTCTTGTTTATTTATTAAATGAAAACAGCGCCATCAAAAAACAATTGCTTAACGGTTTACAAGGGTCGAAAGTTCTAAAATACACACTTAAACAAATAAAAGATCTCGAAATCCCAACATTACCCTTTATAGAGAAGCAAAAAATAATTGGCGAAATATATTTTAAACAATTGCGGTTGCAGGCATTAAAAAATAGGGCAGCTAAGCAGGAAACGATGATACGATTGCACCAACTGGGGGAGGTAATGAAGCATGACAGAGAATCAGTTTGAAACAGAATTAATCGAGTATATCACCAGCGGAACAATCACCAATCCTGAAAAAAACAGTACCATTGATGCAAATGGGGTGGAAGAAAAGCCGGCTCATTATGTGGTGAAAACGAAACTGTGGAAATACGAACAAGATATCAAAACGACCGAAGCATTGTGGGATAATTTCAAAACAATTCTTGAGCAGCACAATCAGAAAACCCTGAATCTGCCCCTCAGTGCGGTGGAATTTGGTCAGGTCAAGAAAATCATTTCGGAGCTTCGGACTCCCTACGAAGGCGGTCAATTTTTATACGGATTAAACGGGGTCTCACAAATTGAAATTGATTTAGACGATGGCCGTCATGTTTTTCTAACAGTTTTTGACCAAAAGCAAATCGGTGCCGGCGATACGGTTTATCAGGTGGTCAATCAGATTGAGCGTCCAGCTGTGATCACCGGCAAGCAGAAGCGGCGTTTTGATACAACCCTACTGATCAATGGGCTGCCGATTATTCAAATTGAAGAAAAATGTGATACCCATGATGTCAATGAAGCCTTAAACCAGATGCATCAATATGCGGACGAAAATCAGTTTCGAGATATCTTCTCCACATTACAAATTTTGGTGGCGATAACGCCCAACAACGTTAAGTATATGGCCAATACCACCGCCGATAAGTTTAATAAGGATTTTGCCTTTAACTGGCAGCGCAAAGAAGATAATACTATTGTCCGCAACTGGAAAGAGTTTGCCGATGCGATGCTGAGCATCCCCATGGCGCATCAAATGGCCACCAACTATATGATTTTAGATGGCACCAGGAACAAACAGATGCTTAAAGTGATGCGCCCTTATCAGGTCTATGCTACCCAAAAGGTGATTGATGGCATCAAGCAGATTGATTTTGATGCCGGCAATAAAAAAGTGGGTTATATTTGGCATACCACCGGCTCCGGTAAAACCATCACCAGTTTTAAGACGGCCTGGCTGGCTTCCCGGATGCCGAAGGTCGATAAAGTCGTCTTTGTAGTCGACCGGATTGCTCTGACTAAACAGACCGATGAAAATTATCAGGCCTATGATCCGGATGGCGATGTCAGCGATGTCACTCGATCAGGAACGGTACAGGGCACCGAAAATACTAACGATCTTAGCCGTAAATTAAAAAGCAAAGACAATCATATTATTGTCACCTCGGTTCAAAAACTGGGGACTCTGGTTAATCGTAAGACCTTCAAGGCACCTGATAAAAACATCGTCTTTATTGTTGATGAAGCACATCGTAGTACCGGGGGCGAGAATTTTGCGACGATTCAAAAGGCCTTTAAGCGATCCGCCTGGGTCGGTTATACCGGGACACCGATGTTTGATGAAACCACGACGGGTCTCAGGTCCGAGGATATTTTCGGGCCGCTGCTGCATGCCTACACCATCCGGGAAGCGATAGCCGATCGTAATGTACTCGGCTTTAAAGTCGATTTTGAAACGACTATCAATGAAACGCAAATGAAGACGGAGTATTTACCGGCCTTTTATCAAAACCTTTATCCCCACTGGACCGATGCCCAGATTCAGTTGAAAATTGACAATCTGACTGACGAAGATATTGATGATACCATCAAACCCAGCTTTTATGATGAGAATCCCGAGCACATTGCTTTAGTCGTTGAGGATATTTTTAAAAACTGGCGCAACCGCTCCAATGAAGGCAAATATAACGCCATCTTCACCACCCATGTCGGCGGCGGCAAAGCCAGCACCCCGATGGCAATGCTCTATTTCCATGAGTTCCAGCGGGTTAATTTAGTAAACAAGGAAAAAGGCAAACAAACCCTCAAAGTCGCTGTAACCTTCAGCCTGAACACCTCAAATAATGAAACCCAATTGGCCACCAACAAAGGCTTATGTGAAGCGATAACGGCCTACAATCAGGAATTCGGTACCAGCTTCGGGATGGATGATGTGGCCAGTTATACCCAGGATGTTACCAGCCGCTTAAACCGCACCGCCACCGACAAGAACTATCTCGACCTGGTGATTGTGGTTGATCAGCTGCTGACCGGTTTTGACGCCCCAGAGTTAAATACCCTTTATGTCGACCGGACCTTAAGAGGGGCCGCCTTGATTCAAGCTTATTCACGCACCAATCGGATTGCCGATATGCAGGAAAAACCCTGGGGCCGGATTGTCAATTACCGCTGGCCAGCCCAGAACGAACAACTGATGAACAAGGCCCTGGCCATCTATGCCAATAAAGATTCAGCCAATTTGTCTGAAGATGAACGTAAAAAAACCATCGAAGATGATGGGATCATCGCCAAGCCTTTTGAAACCGTGTTTACAGAGGTCAAAGATGTGGTGGGACAATTAAAAGAGCTGACCGACGCCTTTCAGGCGCTACCTCCCAGCGAAAAGCAGAAAGAGCAAATGCTTACGCTATTAAGACAGTATAATATGGGGATGTCCAAGCTGAAACAATATGATCCGGAAACCGTAGACGGTGAAAAAATCGGCTTTAATTACGATGCGCCGGATGATTTAATCGCAGCCCTGGGGATGACCTCGACCGAAGAAACGATGTTGACCACGGTGTTAAGCAATGAGTTGCGGCAACAAATCGCCAAAGAAAAAAAAGTTTCCTTCTATCAGATCGAGCTGCGGATGACCCATGTCAAGGATGTTAAGATCGACTATGATTATTTGACTGAACTATTAGAAAAATTACTCAACCAGGTCCATGACAAAGAGCACCAGGCAGCGGTTGATACCAAAGCAAAAATCGATCAGTTTGCCAATGGTCTGGATGACCGAAACTATGCCAGCAAGATTAAAAATGCCGCCAAAACCATTTTTAACGGCCATTACACCGTTGAAAACTATCCGGCCCGATTAAGTGAGAGTGATCCCGTCATTCAAGCCGCCAATGCGGTTAGTCTCGATCGCCAGTTTCAGGATTTTCGCATTAAATGGGGCATCATTGACGTCATCACCAGCGCTCAGATGCGGGAACTATTCAGCCGTCACCGCTATGGCCAGCAGGATCTCGATGATAATGGACAGATTCGGGACATCATTGCCAATGCCAGCGGCGATTATCAGACCCTGGCCCACGATGAAAAAGTCCAGGGTTTGTCCAAGATCAAGTACCGCAATGGCTTGCGGGAAGCTCTGTATGAATTAGCGGATGAGCTGACAGAAAGCTAGGGAAAAACATTGGAATTTTCGAATGACTGGATCAGGACGATTATGAAAAGGAAGGTACAATGAACGAGATACAATTTTTACTATATGAATCCGATGAGAAAATTGAAGTCGTAATGAAAGATGAAACGATCTGGGCGACCCAAAAAGCGATTGCTGGTTTATTCGATGTTGGTGTTCCGGCAATAAGTAAGCACCTTAAGAATATCTTTGAGTCTGGCGAACTAGACGAAAAAGTGGTTGTTTCCATTTTGGAAAATACCACGCAGCATGGCGCAATTGCAGGAAAAACTCAGACCAAAGACGTTAAATTTTATAATCTTGATGCAATTATTTCGGTGGGCTATCGTGTTAACTCCCAAAAGGCCACGAAATTTCGAATCTGGGCGACCGATGTCTTAAAGGACTATATAAAAAAAGGTTTTAAGATCGATGTCGAGCGAATGAAACAAGGTGAAGCGGTCTTTGGCAAAGATTATTTCCGTGAGTTGCTGGAAACGGTTCGCTCCATCAGAGCCAGCGAACGCAGAATTTGGCAACAAATCACCGATGTGTTTGCCGAGATTTCTTACGACTATGATAAGAAATCAGATATTACCAAAAATTTCTATGCAACCGTTCAAAACAAATTTCATTTTGCCATAACCGGTAAAACAGCCGCTGAAATTATTTATGACAGCGCTGATCAGGATAAAGAACACATGGGACTGACGACCTGGAAAAACGCCCCGGATGGTCGAATTTTACAGTCCGATGTGACGGTTGCTAAAAACTATTTATCAGAAAAAGAAATCAGAAGTTTGGAGCGTAATGTTTCGGCGTATTTTGACTATGTGGAACGGCTTCTTGAAGATGAAACCCTCTTATCGATGCAGGATTTTGCGACGAGTATTGATGAATTCCTTAAATTCAACCGGTATGAAATTCTAAAAAGACACGGCCATATCTCACACAATACGGCCAAGCAAAAGGCGATCGGTGAATACAAAGAATTTAATCAACATCAAAAGATTGTTTCTGATTTTGATGAGGAAATCAGAAAGATCCAAGGGGGCGGCAATGAGTAAAAAAAAGAAGATGGTGCCGCAGTTACGGTTCCCGGGGTTTAGCGGGGAGTGGGAAG
>Ga0194136_1001648_pt1 | contig 11099 bp, 13 predicted proteins | sample TARM_MetaG_T3A_1_FD_134023 | JGI IMG/M metagenome (GOLD analysis project Ga0194136, IMG submission 134023) | Freshwater microbial communities from Pennsylvania, USA, analyzing microbe dynamics in response to fracking - TARM_MetaG_T3A_14 (version 2) | ecosystem: Environmental > Aquatic >...
CGCGCGGACATCATCCTCGTGATGGACTCCGGACGGATCGTCGAGCGCGGCACCCACGACGACCTGGTCGCTCACGGCGGGATCTACCACCGACTGTGGGCCGCATGGTCCGCCGGCCGGCGGGCGACGGCCGTGGACAGCACTCCGGGCCCGGCCTAGAACGGGCCCGACCGGGGTGAGCGACGTCGGGAAACCCGGCGAGCGAGCGCGAGTTGGACCACACTGCAGGGGAGGCCGTCCCCGACTCCCGGTCCGTACGCGCGGAACGGGGCGCCCATCGGCCCGCCCGGGCTCCGACACCGTCGGTCCGACCTGGGGGATGATGGTGGGCGGCCAGATGGCGCAGTTCCACAAGAACACGATCAGCCCGAAACGAGAAGAGTCGACATCCATGACCCAAGGTCCCCAGAAGATCATTTACACCCTCACCGATGAGGCCCCGCGACTCGCGACCGAGGCGTTCCTCCCGGTCCTCCGCACTTTTGCCGAGCCCGCCGGTATCGCCGTCGAGACCAGTGACATCTCGGTGGCCGCGCGCATCCTCGGAGCGTTCCCCGAGCGACTCACCGACGAGCAGAAGGTGCAGGACAACCTTGCCGAGCTCGGTCGTCTGACTCAGGACCCGGACACCAACATCATCAAGCTGCCCAACATCAGCGCCTCCGTCCCGCAGCTCACCAAGGCGATCGCAGAGCTGCAGTCGCAGGGTTACGACATTCCCGACTTCCCGTGGGACCCGCAGACCGACGAGGAGAAGGAGACCGCCAAGCGGTACTCCGGCATCCTCGGAAGTGCGGTCAACCCGGTCCTACGCCAGGGCAACTCCGACCGTCGTGCCCCGAAGGCCGTCAAGGAGTACGCCAAGGCCAACCCGCACTCCATGGGCAAGTGGTCCATGGCCTCGCAGACCCACGTCGCGCACATGACCCACGGCGACTTCTACGCCGGCGAGAAGTCGATCATCCTCGACCGTGACTGCGATGCCCGCATGGAGGTCGTGACGCCCGACGGGAAGACCGAGGTCCTCAAGACCGTGCCGCTGCAGAAGGGCACCGTCGTGGACTCCATGTTCATGAGCAAGAAGGCTCTGCTGGAGTTCTACGAGGAACAACTCAATGACGCCAAGGAGACCGGCGTCATGTTCTCGCTGCACGTCAAGGCCACCATGATGAAGGTGAGCCACCCGATCGTGTTCGGGCACGCCGTCCGCGTGTTCTACAAGGACGCCTTCGAAAAGTACGGCGAGCTGTTCGATGAGCTCGGCATCAACGTCAACAACGGCATGGGCGACCTGTACGCAAAGATCGACACCCTGCCCTCGGCCAAGAAGGAAGAGATCATCGAGGAGCTGCACCGCTGCCACGAGCAGCGGCCGGAGCTCGCGATGGTCGACTCGGCCCGCGGCATCTCCAACTTCCACTCCCCCTCGGATGTGATCGTCGACGCTTCCATGCCCGCGATGATCCGCATCGGCGGCAAGATGTACGGCGCCGACGGCCGCAAGAAGGACACCAAGGCGGTCATCCCGGAATCCACCTTCGCGCGGATCTACCAGGAGATCATCAACTTCTGCAAGACCAACGGCGCGTTCGACCCCACCACCATGGGCACCGTGCCGAACGTCGGACTCATGGCGCAGAAGGCCGAGGAGTACGGCAGCCACGACAAGACCTTCGAGGTCGAGACCGGCGGCGTGGCCAACATCGTCGACGCCGCGACCGGTGAGGTCCTGGTCTCTCAGGAGGTCGAGGCCGGCGACATCTGGCGCATGTGCACTGTCAACGACGCGCCGATCCGTGACTGGGTCAAGCTCGCCGTGGACCGTGCCCGCGCCTCCGGCATGCCCGCCGTCTTCTGGCTCGACCCGTACCGGCCGCACGAGAACAACCTGATCACGCTGGTCAACAAGTACCTCCAGGATCACGACACCGAGGGCCTGGACATCCAGATCATGTCGCAGGTGCGCGCCATGCGCTACACCCTCGAGCGCGCGTGGCGCGGCCTGGACACCATCTCGGTGACCGGCAATATCCTGCGCGACTACCTCACGGATCTGTTCCCGATCCTCGAGCTGGGCACCAGTGCCAAGATGCTCTCGATCGTGCCGCTCATGGCCGGCGGTGGGCTCTACGAGACGGGTGCCGGCGGTTCCGCGCCGAAGCACGTCCAGCAGCTGGTGGAGGAGAACCACTTGCGCTGGGATTCGCTCGGGGAGTTCCTCGCGATCGGTGCGAGCCTCGACGACCTCGGTCGCAAGTACGACAACCCGAAGGCCACCATCCTCGCCCAAGCGCTGGACACCGCGACCGGCAAGCTGCTGGAGAACGGCAAGTCGCCCTCGCGCGTGACCGGCGAGCTCGACAACCGGGGCAGCCAGTTCTGGCTGGCGTTGTACTGGGCGCAGGAGCTGGCGGCGCAGACCGAGGACGCCGAGCTCGCAGCGCGGTTCGCCCCGCTCGCCGAGAAGCTGGACGCCGACAAGGACAGAATCCTCGAGGAGCTGACGGTTGTCCAGGGCCACTCGGTCGATCTCGGCGGCTACTACCAGCCCGACACCGAGAAGCTGAAGGCTGCGATGCGTCCGAGCAAGACGCTCAACGACCACCTCGACAGCGCCTTCGCCTGATCTCCCGCTGAACCCGCACCACCCCACCGCGCCCCCGCCGGAGTGATCCGACGGGGGCGCGGTGTGTCGTGGGACGAGGACTACGACGACGACTCAGCTCATGTCACTCGCCGAACGCCGAGCTCAGACACCGCATCGCAGCCAGGGTCTTGGGCACGCCGATGTACGGCATGAGGTGCACGAAACACTCGGCGACCTCTTCCTTGGTCATGCCGGCCACCTCGACCGCGGTCCGGATGTGCCCGGTCAACTGGGGCTCGGTGCCGCCCATCGCCGCGAGGGCCGCCATGGTGAGCATCTGACGGTCGCGCAACTCGATCCCCGGCCGCTGGTAGGTGCCGCCGAACACCGCGCCCACCACCCAGTCGGAGGCACCCGGCGCGAACTCGTCCAACTGCTGCTTCCAGGCGGCCGCTCCCTCCGGTGACTGCGTCTGCTCGACGAACTGGTCGCCCTTGTCCATGCTCAGTTCCACGGGTGTCCTCCTCGACGATTCGGAAAGTGCCTGGTCAGGCTAACAGTCGCTGCCCTTGTCGTCGGGAGGGTCGGGAGCCGGGCCGGAGTGTCGCAGGGCTGTGCGATAGTGCAGTTCGGTCCTGCCTCCCGAGGTGCGGAGCGGCTCCCCGGTCAGCTGTGTGAAAGGTGTGTCGGAATTCGAGAGCCTTGGTGGTGTCGGGCGCGCTCCTGCTAGTGGCGGGGTGTTCGTCCGGGCAGGTCGGACAGGACGCGTCGGAACAGGCCGAGGGGTCATCCTCCTCCGCCACGGAGACCATCACGGTCACGGCGTCCTCCCCCGCCGCCGTCCCCGACGCGCTGACCAGTATCGATCCCTCCTCTCTCGCCTCGCAGCACCATGCGGGAACGTATGTGTGGAAGTGCTCCACCGGCGGTCAGTACGTGGGCCTGTGCGTGTCCGGGGGCGGGGCGGTGACCTGCACCGGTGTGCCGGGGGCGGAGGCTCCAGATCTCACCAAGTATTTCCCGGGCCGTCCCGGCGCTATGGAACTCGGCCCGGCAGGACTGCGCTATACGTTTGTCGAGGGAGTGCCGCCGGTGTCCGCCCGGCTCGAGACCGGTCAGTCCGTGGAGTTCGGCGACCTGCGGTGCGCCAAGCCGGACGCCGCCACCCTGGAGTGCAGTTCCGGCGGCAACTCGTTCACCATCAGCGGCCCGGGCCGGGCCATCACTACGGCGGGCACGGTGCTCGCGGAGCGGGACTACTCCAATCATCCCGACTCCGGATCCGGCACCACATCGTCGTCCTCCACGACCGCCGCCAGCGGACATCCATCGGGCTACATGGGTGCCAGCGGTATGGTCAGCGGGGTCCGCACGGCCTCGGGCGCTCTGGTCACCGCCTCCGTTCCGCCGTGTGACGGCAGGGGGATCCTCATCCTCGACTCGTACGTGGAGTCATCCGGTCCCCAGGAGGGCATCGCCGCGCTCCTGGACCGTCACCCGGGTGCCGAGTTCGCCATGCCGGGCCGGTGCCCCTCGCTGCGCGGCAGCCTGGACGGCGCCCGTGTCTATCCCATCTTCACCGACCACGGACACGACACCGTGGCCGTGTGCCGCGACAAGGCGGCCCGCGGAGGCAATGCGCGGCTGCTCACCATCACGGCGGAACACATCGACCCCTGCTGATCCTCGGGACCTCCCCGAGACCCCGAACGCTAGAGACCGCGGGTGAGCAGCCGATCCCAGGTACCCGGCATCGGAGCAGACACGATCAGGTCCGTCCCGTCCGGCAGCGGGATCAGCATCGTCGCGGCGTGCAGATGGAGGCCGCGTGCGGCCGCGAGAGGCCACGACAGTGTTGAAGCGGGGATCCCCGTATCGGTCGTCACCGGCGATCGGGTGCCCGGCGTGCTGGAGATGCACGCGGATCTGGTGCTTACGGCCGGTGAACAGATATCCGGCCACCCCCGACTCACAGCGTCATGCCTCGGGCATCGGTGCCGTGATCACCACCCGTGCCCTCAACGACACGCCAGACCTCTTGCCAGTACCCGGCCAGCGAATCGACGGTCTCGTGCGCGTTCAATCCGCTCGGCTGGGGCACCGCCCAGAGCGCCACACCGGCCGGCCAGCCTCGAATCGCAGACGCATCCTGTGGGCCCGTGGTCGCCCGCGGCTGCACGAAGGCCGCCCGGTAGGCGGTGATCCCCACGATCGCCACGAGACCGGGCCTCAGGTCGCGGACCCGCGAGATCAATCGTTCCCCTCCGGCGCGGAGCTCATCGCGGGAGAGTTCATCGGCCCTGGCGGTGGCACGACCGACGAGGTTGGTCACCCCGATCCCTCGCGAGGTGAGCTGACGTTCGTCCGGGGCCGAGAGTCCTGCGGAGGCGTCCACGAGCTCATCGGTCAGACCTGCACGGTGGAGTGAGGGCCAGAAGCGGTTCCCCGGGCGGGCGAACGGCGCGTTGACCGCAGCGGTCCACAATCCGGGGTTGATTCCCACGATGAGCAGTCGGAGACGCGCCGGCGCGACGGGCAGCACATCGTCCATCGCGTCCGGGTCATCGGTGGCGAACCGGGCCAGATCCTCGCGCCGCGGGCGAGCGCCGCCCATAGGGGAAGGACGTCGCGGGCTCCCGGCAGGCGCCGGAGGACCCGTCACGACTGCACCGTCTTCGCGGCCGGGCTGCACGGGGAGCACCGCCCGGTCAGGGCTTGAGGATGTACTGCAGCGTCTCCACCACCTGATCGGTGGTCGTACACCACGCCTGTGCCTCGGCGTCGACCTCCTTGAGCGGGTGGATGATGTCGGCATCGTGGAGAGTCACGTAAGGCTTGCCGAGCGCCGCGCAGTGGCCCGCGTCAAAGGCGGCGTTCCACTGCTTGTACTTGTCCCCGAAACGGACCACCACCATGTCCGCCTGCTCGATCAGGGTTCGTGTGCGGATGGAGTTCACCTTGGCCGACTGGTGGTCGCGCCAGAACTGGTTCCCGGTCTCCCCCAGATGGTCCCCGGCGGCGTCGCTGGCCGGATGGTCGGTGACGGGGGCGGTGAACACCACATCCAGACCAGCGGCTTCGGCACCGCGCCTGATCTCCTCGCGCCAGTCGGTGTGGATCTCACCGGCGAGGTAGACGGAAAAACTCATGACTCAGTCCTCCTGTGTGCGGTGGCGCCGGTTCTCGTCACCAGCTCTGAACGCCACCTTCCCTGGACGCTAGTCGTTGACCCGCACCCAGCCGAATCCCGGTAGGTCAGCTGGCCCGGGGACCCCGATCGGCAAGACCCGTGCCGAACTCCAGGAGTTCGTCGAGCGAGTGCGCACTCAGCGTCGCCTCACTCTCGTCCATGACCCCCATGTCGACTTCTTAGATGCGCCCGTCCCCCTCGTTGAGCAGGATTGCCGTACCGCCTCCGTCGTCGCCGATCATGAGGTATCCGGGCATGTACTCCGACACTTCATAGTCCGCGTTTCGCTGGACGATCTCCTCCACCTCGAGGATGCTCAGGCTGCTCGGGGTGAATCCACCGTTGTGCACTGTCACCAGTGCGACGTAGGCCGCGGGTAGTGGCCTTCCGTGCTCGTCTTCCGCCAGCGCGATCTCAGCGGGGGTCGCCGGCGGGTTCCATTCGAACGCTGAACTCCACTGATGCTGGGACGCCATCTGCTTCCGCCGATCTCTGTCACGCCGGTGTCGCCGCGAACCGACTGCTGCTCCCCCAGCACGTTACAGAGGACGATTGCGCTGCACGGTGGGCCGCGCGACTTCCCCGCACGCCACCTCGCCTGCGGCAACTACCAGCAGAACAGCCCCGCTTCCCATGGAGGAAGCGGGGCCGTCATCGTTCGTCAGCATCAGTGGAGCGGGGAACCACGCGGGCCACCGACCCATCGCGGCACTACGTCGAGGACGTCATCCCTGCGAGAGAGCCTCCGCCACGGAGGTCGACGGGCGCCCGATGAGGTCCTGCAGGTCGGTGCTGTCCGAGTAGAGGGCGCCACCGGCGATCACCGGGTCCATCCCGGCGAACATCTCCGCGACCTCGGCGGGCAGACCGAAGCCCTTGAGGGTCTCCCCGTACTCCCCGACCGCCTGGTTGACGTACTGGACATCGGCTCCGATCACGGTGCCCACCGCGGCAGCGATCTCCGGGTAGGTCACAGCCGGCGCTCCGGCGAGCTCATACACCTTGCCGACGTGCCCGTCGGTGGTCACCACCACCGCAGCGGCCTCCGCGTAGTCGCGACGGGCCGCGCCTGAGACCTTCGCATCGCCGGCAGCTCCGAAGAATTTTCCGACCGCTCGTCCCGAGTCGAGCGCGGACGCGTAGTTCTCCCAGTACCAGCCGTTGCGGAGCAGGACGTGGTCGATTCCACTGTCGGCGAGCAGCTTCTCGGTGCCACGATGCTCGGGGGCCAGGCCCAGCTCGGAGGTGTCGAGGTTGAGCAGGCTGGTGTAGGCGATCAGCGAGACCCCGGCGGCCTTGGCGGCATTGATGATGTTGGTGTGCTGCGCGAGGCGCTGGCCCACCTCACTACCCGATACCAGGACGAGTCGATCGACGCCCTCGAGCGCCTCGGTGAGTGCCGCCTCGTCCTCATAGGAGGCGACGCCGAGCTTCAGGCCCTTCGCGGCAAGGGGCTCCGCCTTTGCTTCGTCACGGACCACGGCGACGATGTCGGACGCTTCGACGCCGCGGGCGAGCAGAGAGTCGATGACCAGACCGCCGAGATGGCCGGTTGCTCCGGTTACTGCGATACGCATGGGAAGAACTCCTTGGGTTAGTTGGTTGGTGATTCGTCACCCACTTTGCCACTAACTTTCTATTAGCGCAACCCATTTGTTAGCAATTACGTATGCCATGATGGCGGGTATGACCTCCCCTGACCACGCGCCCCACGAGCCCCTCCCGGCCGACGTGTTCGCCCGGGGCTGCTCATCCCGGGGAGCCCTGCAGCACCTCACCGGCCGGTGGGGCGCGCTCACGATCGTGGCGCTACGGCTGGCCGACGAGCCCCTGCGCTTCAGTGAGGTCCGGCGCCGCGTCGACGGCATCAGCGACCGGATGCTCTCCCAGACTCTGGGCGACCTCGAACGGGATGGCATGGTCGTCCGCACGGTGCACAGCACTATCCCGCCGCACGTCACCTATGCACTCGCCCCGCTCGGCCTCCGGGTCGCCGATCCGCTCCAGCAACTGACGGCGATCATCGAGTCCGAGCTCCCCAGCGTCCTCGAAGCCCGGGCCCTCTACGACGAATCCCACTGAGCCGCCGGGCCGAACCACTTCGAAGGCCCTACAATGCTTCTCCCCTTGCGGAGAGGCTGTTTCGACGGCTGTAAAGTCTTCCTGGCCGTGCGATCCGCGAGGCATATTCGACCGTCTCGGCCGCCGGCCCGATCTGGCCGATCTGTGGGTGCCATCGCTGGCCGATCTCCCTCCGTCAGGGACCGCAGCCGAGGTCCGCAGGAACTACTCCTCCCTTCCGGCGTGGTGGCTGCGGCCGGTGCTTGTGTATGTGGCGCTGTTCATGACGATCGTGCCGCCCGAGGTGTTGCGCCGCCAGCGCGCCGCGGTGACGGCGTGGATCGACGAGGTTCTGGAGGCCTCGCAGCGCGACAGGGCCATCCGCCTCGGCGACAGCTTCGCCGAGCGCGATGTGATCAGTGGCGTGGAGATCTTCGGTGAGCCGATGCGCGGCGTGTGGGTGTGGCGAAAGCCGTCGATCATGCCGCACCTGTACCTGGGATGGGCGCTGGCGGATCCGCGGACGGCCGAGACCTTCGATGAGTCCGACGCGGTGTTCCTCCGCAGGACCCCCAAGTCCCTTCGACGCAGGTCCCGTCTCGAGCATCAGGGGTAGCTGTCGCCGGACCCGGAATCCGTGGCCGCGATGTTTTTTGACGACGACGACTTCACCGGCGGCCACGTCGACCCGAACGGCTGCAGCTGCCGGCACCCCTTTTCACGCGTCCCGGCTCGGCGCACCGGTCTCGACACCTTGCAGGGCTTCAGGTCGCTTGCCAGACTGTGCCCATGACCGCCGACGAGGCTTTCCCGATGCACGTCTTCGATGCGTTCGGGGTGGATCCCTCGATGTATCCCGAGCTGATCGGGGGCGCTGTCCGGGTCATCGAGAAGTGTCCTGCGAACGGACCGATCACCGTGATGACCGCCGGCGTGTCCAGACTCCCGACCGACTCGGGTGAGCGGGTCGAACTCGCCGTCGAGGTTCTCGACGGTCAGCAGGGGGCGGCGCAGGTCGCCCTGTAGATCGTCTGTGACGACATCGCCGCCCACCGGCGCGTGCCACCCGTCGAGGCGCCGTGGCGCAACGACGGCCCGTTTCTCAACGGCACCGGGATCTCCGCGATCATGGCGACGGGATCGCGCTGGGGCTCGACATTTGACGAGGTCCGTACCGAGGGCGGCACAGTCGTCGGACACATGCGCACCCTTCGCCTGCTCACCGATGCCGAAGCCGGGTTCGCGGCGACCAACGGCTGGGATGCGCTGGTCGACGCCGCCGGATCCGTCGATGCCCTCCTCGACGTGACCCGGGAGAGCACCGTGGCATCCGGTGGAGCGAGCGGATTGCCCGTGTTCCTGTCGAAGCTGCACGCCCAGCACCCGCCGCGGTGGGTGACGTTCGTCGGGGACAGCATCGAATCGGTGACCGGACTGGAATCCGAGGAGTACATGGACGACGCGGCCAACCACGAGATCTGGGACGTGTGCTCGTTCACCGACCGGTTCCGGTGGGGCGCCGATTTCCTTGCCGTTGCCCGCCCCGGTGACACCGCACTGTTCACTGACACCTCTGGCGTGTACGAGCTGGAGGTCGACTGACTCTGCGGCGAAAGGCGCCTGAGGACGAGCGGGGACAATGACACCATGGACGATCTGCTCATCGCGCCGGGGCCCGGGGCACCACACGGCCTCCGGATCCCGGCGGTCGAGCTCGTCGAGCAGTTCTCCCGCTCCTCCGGCCCCGGCGGCCAGGGCGTCAACACCACAGATTCGCGGGTCCAGCTCAGCCTCGATCTCGCCACCACCACTGCACTCGAAGAGACGCAGCGGGCCCGGGTGCTGCGCAATCTCGCCTCTCAGCTCGACGACACGGTACTGACGATCGCGGCCTCCGAGGAGCGTTCCCAGCGGCGGAACCGGGCCGCGGCCCGCGTCCGTCTCGCCGGGCTTCTTCGTGAGGCCGTTGCCCCGGCGGGTCCCCGTCGACCGACGCGCCCGACCCGGGGTTCGCAGCGCCGCCGACTGGAAGCCAAGAGCCGGCGCGGTGCCATCAAGGAGAACCGCCGACGTCCCGACTCCGACTAGGCCCGCCCGGGCGTTCACGGGCGTCGAGCAGGTCGATTCCGTAGTCGGCCACGACGGCCCGCATCTCGGCCAGGTAGCGCTGCGCCTGTTCGGTGAGCGGGATTCCGGAGTGGCTGATCCATCCGATCTCGATGCTCTGGTCCACTTCGAGGGGGATGGCGACGATCTCGGGATCCAGGTCGTCACTGATGATGCCGGTCGAGATCGTGTAGCCGTCCAGCCCGATCATGAGGTTGAAGATGGTCGCACGGTCGGACACCCGGATCTCCCGGGCACTGGAGAGTGTGGAGAGGCTCTCCTCGGCGAAGTAGAACGAGTTGTTCGCGCCCTGGTCGAACGTCAGCCGCGGAAGGTCTGCGAGATCCTCGAGCGTGACGTGGTCCCTGGTGGCCAGGGGGTTCTGCCGGGAGATGAACACGTGCGGGGTCGCCGTGAACAGCGGGTGGAACACCAGCCCGGAGTCCCGCAACAGCTTGTCGATGACCTTGCGGTTGAAGTCATTCCGGTAGAGGACTCCCACCTCACTGCGGAGTGTCCGGACGTCCTCGATGATGTCCCACGTGCGGGTCTCCCGGAGCGAGAACTCGTACTGCTCCGCGTCGCCGGACCTGACCATCCGGATGAACGCCTCCACGACGAACGAGTAGTGCTGTGCGGATACCCCGAGCAACCGCCGTGAGGGTGGCTGGCCGAGGTAGCGCTGCTCCAGCAGCGACATCTGTTCGACGACCTGTCGGGCGTAGCCGAGGAATTCCGCGCCCTCGTCGGTCAGCGTCACTCCCCGGGCGGACCGGGCAAGCAGGGTGCGCCCCACCCTGGATTCGAGGTCCTTCATCGCGGCGGACATGGTCGGCTGGGCGACGTAGAGCAACTCCGCAGCGCCGGTGATCGAGCCCTCCGCGGCGACCTCGATGAAGTAGTGCAGCTGCTGGAGTGTGATACCTCTGGATTCCCGGCGCATAGCTACAGCCTATAGAGATCCATAGCAAACGTTAGTTACCCGATACCTGAACTGGGACTGCAGGATGGGGATACAGAATTTCCGCAGCGCCGAGCCCGGCCGACCAAGCCCTGAATTGGACGTACATGTCGAACGAACTCACGTTCAGCATCACCACCACCCGCTTCGACGAGAACTACTCTCCGTCGGAGAGCTCTCGGACCACCACGAAC
>Ga0194136_1001653_pt1 | contig 11089 bp, 9 predicted proteins | sample TARM_MetaG_T3A_1_FD_134023 | JGI IMG/M metagenome (GOLD analysis project Ga0194136, IMG submission 134023) | Freshwater microbial communities from Pennsylvania, USA, analyzing microbe dynamics in response to fracking - TARM_MetaG_T3A_14 (version 2) | ecosystem: Environmental > Aquatic >...
TAGAACAAAAATATTAGATACTAAAAATAGATTTTTGAGAACAGGATATTTTATAGATATTCAACCTGATGTTATGAGACATGGAGATGGTGTTTTTATTAGATACACTTTTGTTGAAAATCCAAAGATAAATGGAATAAAGTTTGAAGGAAATAAACTTATTTCAGAAGAAGAACTGTTTCCTTTATTAAGGACAAAAATTAGTAATATCTATAATATAAATGATTTAAGAAAAGATAAGGAAAGTATTGAAAAAGCTTATTCAGAAAAAGGTTATGGCTTGGTAGAAGTTTCTGATATGAGATTAGATGATAATGCTAATTTGGTAATTCAAATTTCTGAAGGAATAGTAAGAGAAATTAGATTTAAAAAAATAGTGAAAAAAGAACAAGGGCAAAGAAGAGACCCTAATAAAATTGATATTAAGACAAAAGATTATGTTTTAGAAAGAGAAGTAACTTTAGAGGTAGGGAAAGCTTTTGAAACAAGCAAATTTGAACAAAGTATAAGAAATTTATTTAGATTAGGATATTTTAGAAATGTTAGTCAAGAAATAGAAAGTATACCAGGAGACCCAGATGGGAAAATTGTTATATTCTTATTAGATGAGCAAAAAACAGCACAATATAACGGAACTATTTCTTATGGTTCTGCTATTGGATTAATAGGTAGTATGGGAATTGAAGATAAAAATTTCAAAGGTAAAAATCAAACATTAGGTCTAAGTTTTGAAATAGGTGAAAATCAAAGAAGAACTTATGAGCTTAGCTTTAATGACCCTTGGATAAAAGGAACTGAACGTCTTTCTTATGGCTGGAGTGTCTACCGAAGAGAATATACAGATGATGACCAAGAAATAACTAAAGAAGGATTTAGACTAAGTGCTGGAAAAGGTATTACAGATAATATAAGAGTTAGATTAGGTACTCGTGTAGAGAATATAAAAGAAAAGGAAACGGATGACAGTGGAGCTTATGAATATGATACTGTAAGTTTGATACCATCTATCGTATATGATACTAGAAATAATTTTTTAAGACCAACTTCTGGTTTTTATGCAAGTTTATCTGTTGAATTTGGAAGAGTTCTTAAAGAAAGTAATTATATTATAAATGAGTTGGAACTTAGGAAATATCAAAAAGGTATTTTTGATAAAAATATATTTGCTTACAGAACTGTTTTGGGAGTAGCATCAGATAATTTGAGAGATTCACAAAAATTTAGAGTTGGTGGTGGAAGTAATTTAAGAGGTTACGACTATGGTGATTTTAAAGGAAACTATCAATTTTATGCAAATTTAGAGAACAGAACTAATTTAGATGATAATTTTGATTTCGTATTGTTCTTTGATATCGGTAGAGCATGGGATCAAAGTGATGATAGTAGAGATAAAACAGATTTATTGTCAGATATAAAATATACATACGGAGTAGGATTGAGAATTCAGACACCATTAGGGCCACTTAGATTTGATTATGGCTGGCCAATGAATGATAATGAAAAACAAGGTGGACAATTTTACTTTAATATAGGGCATTTATTCTAAAATAATATACATAATTTATAAGGAGGAATTTTTAATGAAAAAAATATTACTTACACTAGCTTTTATGCTGGTAACTATGGGAACTTTTGCAGATGAAATAGGTATCGTAAATGTACAGGCTTTAATGTATAGTCATCCTAAGGCTCAAAATATAGCACAAGAATTGAAAGCTAAAAAGGAAAGTTTAGAAGTGGAAATTAATAAAAAAGGAGAAGTATATTTATCTAAAAGACAGGATTTAGAAGAAAAAGGTGATAAAGCTACAGAACAAGAAAAAATGGCTCTTGCCAAAGAAGAAAAAGAATTAAAATCATATATAGCTAAATTACAAGCAGAATTAGATGAATTTGAAAAAACTAAAACTAATAGTTTGCAAGTTGAAATAATGACTGCTATTACAGAAATTAAAAAGATAAAAAAATTAGACATTGTACTAGATGGTTCTATTGTAATTTTAGGTGGTACAGATATAACTAAAGAAGTTGCAGATTTTTTAAATAATATAGAAAAAATTAGCTTAGACTAGGAGTATATATGTTTACATTGGATAGATTAATACTTGCCTTAGGAGCAAGTGTAGAAGGTAATTTAAAAGAAGTAAGGGGTTTAGCCCCTTTTGATTATGCAAAAGAAGGTTTTTTAACTTTTGCGTCTGATATAAAATATTTAAAAAGAATAAATGAAACAAAGGCAAGTGCGATATTAATACCTAATATAGACACGAGTCTTCTACCTAAGGATAAAACTTACTTAAAAGTGGATAAATCTCCTAGAGAGTTAATGCCTATTTTATTAGATTATTTTAAACCTAAAACATCAAAAATGGAAAAAGCAATAGAAGATAGTTCTAAAATTTCAACTACTGCCTTTGTATCTCCTGTAAATACTTACATAGGTCATAATGTTGAAATAGGGGCTAATGCCTATATTTATCCTAATGTCACTATTTTGGAAGGAACTGTAATAGGTGAAAATACTATAATATATCCTAATGTTTGTATAAGGGAATTTTCTAAAATAGGAAATAATGTTATTATTCAACCTGGTGCAATAATTGGTTCTGATGGTTTTGGCTTTGTTAAAGTCAATGATGAGAATGTGAAAATAGAACAAATTGGTACAGTAATTATAGAAGACAATGTTGAAATAGGAGCTAATACTTGTATTGATAGAGGTGCCATAGGAGATACAATTATAAAAAAAGGTTGTAAGCTTGATAATTTAGTTCATATTGCACATAATGTAGTTATTGGAGAGCAAGGCTTAATTATAGGTCAAGTGGGAGTTGCAGGCAGTACTACTATTGGTAAAAACTTTGCAATTGGAGGACAATCTGGAGTCAATGGGCATATTGTAATAGGAGATAATGTGTCAGTAGGAACTAGAAGTGGTGTAACTGCAAGTACAGATTCAAATATTATTATATCAGGTTATCCTGCTATTGACCATAAGGAAAATTTAAAAGCAAAGGTTGCTTTTAAAAGATTACCTGAAATTTTAAAAAGATTAAAGGCTTTAGAAGTTAAATTAAAATAAGGAGTTTAAAGTGAATAAAATTATAAAATTATTTTTTATATATTTAGTTATAATATCTTCTGTATATTCTTCTGCTTCTTTTACGGGACTTACAGGAGGAATAGATTTCCCCAGTGCAAATATATTAATTAATAGGCATTACACTGTTCAAGGAATTATTTCTTCTAATGATGATGATTTAACTATGGATATTGTTATTGAAACAGGATTTATTCCACAGGTAGAAGCAGGGATAAAATTAAGTACAGCAAAAAATAAATTTGATCAAAGCTTTTTACAAGCAAATTTTAAGTATCAATTAGTTCCCGAGGGGAAAGATAATCCTGCTGTAGCCATAGGTTTTACTGAATTTGATTCTTATGAAATACAGGGAGATAAAAGCAAGGAAAATAAGGGTGACAATCCAGAAGCTTATGCTTTCTTGGTATTAACAAAAAGTTTTAGTGAAAATAAATATAATTTTAGCTTAGGCTTGAATTATTCACAAGCTGAAAATGCAAAAGATACTAATATATTTGCTATTTCAGATATTGCATTAATGAATAAAGTAAGATTATTAACAGAAGTTTATACTTATGATAGAAATTCTAGTAAAAAAGTTAATTATAACTTAGGAGCAGAATTTTTTACAAGAGAAAATTTAATAACTAAGGTTTATTTTAGAGAAAGAAACCATAGTATAGGTGTATCAATTTATTATTTTACAAACTAAAAAAAGAAGCCCTTATATTTTTTTGAGGGCTTCTACCTTATTTATATAGTTTTCTATCTTAAACCTTTTCTTTAATCCACTTTCATTCATATATCTTACTTTGCCAAAAATATTTCTTTCAAACCAAGGTCTATCATGCTTACCAAAACACCAAGCTATTCCTGTATATGAATTGGCATCTCTTCCATCAAGAGCATATTTATTATTCAAATAAATTGCTATATTAAAGGCTTCTTCTGGGAAATTAGACCATTCTAGTATTTTTTTCCCCCAATACATTCTCATATATCCATGCATTTTACCAGTAAACATTAGTTCTTCTTGGCAGGCATTCCATACTTTATCGTGAGTCAAGGCTTTTTCAAATTCTTCTTTTGTATATATATAGTTTCTTTCATCTAATTTATGCTTGTCCAATGTATCAAAAATCCAATCTGCCTTAAGACCTTTATAATTATCATAATCTGTGTTGTAATAACAAAAATTAAAGGCAAGCTCCCTTCTAACTATTAGCTCTTCCAAAAAACTTAGTTTACTTTCAAAATTAGAATTTTTCTTCTTAATTTTTAAGGCGATTTCAATAGGACTAATCTGCCCAAAATGCAAGTAAGGAGTTAAGTTAGAAGTGAAATCTAAGTCTGCTTTATTCCTATATTCATTATAGTTTTCTAATTTATTTTCAATAAAATTATCTAATAGTTTAATAGCTTGGCTATAGCCTCCTATAAAATGTTTTGATTTTTTTACGCTACTATCAATATTTAGTTTTTTTATTAAACTATCTATGTCTTGAATATTTTCAGTAGTTAAATTCAATTCAAGACTAGAAGTGTTAATTAAAGGTATTTTAAAAGAAAATAAATTATCATCTAAATTCTTATGTATTTTTTTTCTTATCGTATAAGCAGCATACTCCTCTTTATTACTAGTTATTTCTATGGGAATGACTAAGTCACTTTCTATTTCCATCATAGATATATGCACTTTATTACTTAGTTCTTCTCTCCAATATCTTTGAATTTTTAAATATCCCTTATCAGCTACTAATAGACTAGATTTTTTAGCTAAATTATATACTCCTTCTATTGGACTATCTATATTAATAATAAATTTAATATTTCTTTTTTTTAAATTAATTTCTAATTCTTTTAATCCTTCTAACATAAAGGTATAATGCCTTTCATTTGCTTCAGGATAAGTAGTTAACATAAAAGCTATAACTAAAGGCAAGTTTAAACTATTTGCTTTTTCAATAGCAAAAGCTAAGGCATGATTATATTCTATTCTTTGGCTTTGTTGCATCCAGTATAAAACATAAGTTCCATCTTCATTGATTTTATTATTATTCAAATATTTAATTCGATTATCTATCATACTTATCTCCTTAACTTATTCTATTTTCCTTCCGTTCCATGTACTTTTTGCAGGTTCAGCATCTCCATAGTTCCATTTTCCAGTAAAAGTTTCACCATCATCACTAAATTCAAATATTAATTTTCCATGAGCATTTGACTGTTCCCAAGTACCAGTCAATATATTTTCATTAATTTTACCCTTAATTTTACCATTTCTAAATTCATAAGTACCATTAATTATATTATTTTTTTGTGTAAGGATCATTTTATTAAAATTGGTTTTGTATATCCCTTCAATATTAAGATAGCTACTTAATATCTCACCGTTCCAAGGTATGCTAGGTATAGCGTCATTATAATTCCACTTGCCCACAAAGTTTTTGCCATCCTCACTAAATTCAAATATAAGCTTCCCCTTTGAATTACTTTGTTCCCAAGTACCGATTAAAGTATTGTCCTTTATAATTCCAGTTATTTTACCATTATTAATTTCATAAGTAGCGTTAATAGTATCATTATTTTGTTCAAATAAAACATCTCTGTAAGAGCTTTTATAAAGTCCGTTAATTTCTAGGCTTTTAATTGTTGAAATATTTAAAATAAATATTAAAAATAAAAATATAATTTTCATAATAAAACCTCCTTTTTGTTATTATACCACAAAATACCTGAATTTCCATTTTTAAAATTAAATTAGTATTTATAAAAAAATATGGTAAAATATAAGAAAAATAAGAAAGGTAGAAGGTGATAAAATGAAATTTTTAGGTGTTATTCCAGCAAGATATGGTAGCAGTAGATTTGAAGGGAAACCTCTCGCTAATATTCATGGCAAAACTATGATAGAATGGGTTTATAAAAGAGCATTACAAAGTAATTTGGATAAAATAGTTGTTGCTACTGATGATGAGAGAATAGAAAAAGCTGTAAAAGAATTTGGTGGAGAAGTAATAATGACTAGCAAAACGCATGAAACAGGTACAGATCGTATTGCAGAAGTAGCTAAACATTTTAAAGACTATGAAGTTATTGTTAATATACAAGGTGATGAACCTCTTATAAGTAGCAATGTAATAAATTTATTGATTGAACCATTTAGAATAGAAAAAAACTTGCAGATGGCAACTTTAAAATACAAACTTGATTCAATGGAAGATGTAGATAATGTAAATAATGTAAAAGTAATTACTGACAAAAATAATTTTGCAATTTATTTTTCAAGAAATCCTATACCTTTTCCAAGGAATTTAAATATAGAAAATTATTATAAGCATATTGGTATTTATGCATATAAAAGAGATTTTTTGATTGAATACTCACTTATGCCACAAACAAGTCTTGAATTAAGTGAATCTTTAGAACAGTTAAGAGTTCTAGAAAATGGATATAAAATTAAAGTTATTGAAACAAAAGAAAAAATATTAGGAGTAGATACTCCTGAAGATTTAAATAGAGTTATTAATTATATAAAAGAATACAATATTAAAATTTAGTAACTACTCAGATATTTTCATATTTAATCACAAAGAAATAAGAAAAATAGAAACACAAAGGCAATTAGAAATTAGTAGTTAGGAATTAGGAATTGAAATGCTTTTGCCACCAATTAACACAAATAAACACCAATAGTAATTTAATTAGTGAAAATTGGTGAATATTTGTGGCAAAAAAAGCTTTAAATTTAATCACAAAAAAAAGAGAAAAAGAGAAACACATAAAGAAAATATTTAATAGTTAATAGTCAAGAATTAATAATGGTTGTAGGGTGTTTGCCGTTGGCAAACCCTTTGAATTATCAAGTGAAAATCAGTGTTCATCCCGTGGTAAAAAGCTTTGTCTTATTGAAACTTATTGTTTTTGTGCTAAAGTTTTATCCATGGCTAAGTAGTTACTTATTTTTAATTAAATGTTTCTAATAAGGTAATAGATAGAACCAATGTATTCCCATAAAGCACGAACTAAAATATCTAGATTGCTGAATCTAGGCATAAATGAACTAACATTATACTTACTATAATTACTTGTATAGTTGCAAGGGGCTGGAATAATTTCTAAATTTTGTTTTTTAAAACTTTGGAAACTTCTACCCATATGGCTTGCAGATGTAATAAGTATAATTTTAGAATATCCTAACTTTTCTAATATTTGCTTTGAATATTTTGCATTTTCCCCTGTTGTTCTACTTTTCTCCTCTAAAATTATATCGCTTTCTTCTACTCCTAAATCTAACATAATTGTTTTATAAATATCAGCTTCTGACCGTTTTCCAGAGAATACCACGCCACCACTTATAATTATTTTTTTAGGATTAATATTATAAAGTCTAATAGCTTCTACCACTCTAGCAAGAGCTGTTTCTGTAGGAGTTCCATTAGCCCTTAAACTAAGAGGAGCATTATCATAAGAACCACCACCTAATAGAACATAAATTTCACCTTGCTCTAATAATTCTCTTGTAATAGGTTCATATTTTTTTTCTAATGGTTTTATAAAAAAATCTTTGCTAGGTTCAATTGAGAATAAATAAAATAAAAAAGCTATAAAAACTAGTATTTTACTTATTATACTTTTTTTCAAATTTGAATGATAAATATACAAGGATAAAGCTATTAAAATTATTACCATGAACATAGGAGATAAAAATAAATTACTAATTATTTTTTGCACTAAAAGCATATTAACACCTCTTGTAATTTATTTTCTAAAATATATTTTTTGGCAATTTCCCTGTCATCAAAATGTATTTTTTCATTAGCTATAATTTGATAAGTTTCATGACCTTTTCCAGCAATTAAAATTATGTCATCTTTTTTGGCAATTTCAATGGCTCTTTTAATAGCCTCTTCTCTATTTACTTGTTTTTCATAAAAAACATTAGAATTTTCAAGACCTTTTTCAACATCATCTAAAATTAATTTTGGATTTTCTGTTCTCGGATTATCACTAGTTAATATAATATAATCACTATATTTTGAAGCTTCTAGAGCCATAAGAGGTCTCTTTGTTTTATCTCTATCTCCACCTGCACCAAATACTGTTATTATTCTAGTTTTCTTAATAGAATCTAAGGCTAATAAAATATTTTTTAATCCGTCTGGTGTATGGGCATAATCGACTACTACCATATAATTTTGACCTGCTTCTACAATTTGGAATCTACCTGGAACAGCAGATAAGTTTTCTAATTTATCACAGATATTTTTAAATTCAAAACCTAATTGTAATGCTCCACCAACTGCTCCCATTATATTATATAAATTAAATAAACCCATTAATTTTACGTTTTTTACGTAAGTATCACCTTTGTAAGTTAATTCTATTTTCATATGGCTTAAATTGTACTCTAAAACTTTTCCAGATAAAATAGCCTTTTCTCCATAAGAAATTCCTTTGAATTCATTAGAAAGAATTTTTCCATTGTTATCATCAATATTTATAACTGATTTTCTTTTATCTTTTAGTTTTAGAAATAATTTTCTTTTAGCTAAAAAATATTTTTCCATATTTTCATGATAATCGAGATGGTCTTGACTTAAGTTGGTAAAAACTGCTACATCAAAATCCAGCATATCAACTCTAGCCATTTCCAAAGCATGAGAACTTACTTCCATTACAAGATATTCAATATTTTTTTTAAGTGCTAAATCTATTATTTTTATTATATCTAAACTTTCTGGGGTAGTATTAACTGCTTCAAAAACTTCATCGCCTACCTTGTACTCAACAGTTCCAATTCTAGCAACTTTACCAAGTAAGGACTCTAAAATATAAGTACTAGTTGTTTTTCCATTAGTACCAGTAACTCCTATTATTTTTATCTTTTTTTCAGGCTTATTATAAAAGTTAGAAGCAACTTGACCCATAATTTTTCGTGTGTCTTCAACTTCAATATAGCTTATGTCCTTATGTAATATTTCTAATTCTTTAGAGACTACTATCATTTTAGCACCATTTTCAATTGCCATTTTAATATATTTGTGTCCATCAAAATTTTTACCTTCCAATGCAAAAAATATATTGTTATTTTTTATTTTTCTAGAATCGTATTCAATTCCTGTGTATTCTACTTCTTTACCTTTGTTTAAAATTTTATAATTAATTCCTTGAAATAATTCCATTTTCCCTCCTAAGTTAAGGATTATTTTACTATACTTATGCTAACATATTTTAATATTATTTTCAATTAAAAAGAAAGAAGCGTTTAGCTTCTTTCAAATTAATATTTAGATAATTTCAATTGAAAAATTTTAGTATCTAAAGGTTTTAACATGAAATCATTAAAACCAAAACTTTCAATATCTTCTTTTGTTAAATTAAAATTAGCAGATGTAAGGGCAAAAATTAAAAGTTCTTTATTATTTTCTCTAATTTTCTTTGTTAATTCAAAACCATTCATCACTGGCATTTCCAAATCAGTCACTAAAAGGTCAATATCATAATTTTCTATAATATCTAGTGCATGTCTTGCGTTGTTAGCAGTAGTTACTTCAAAACCCATATTTTTAATTTGATTTGAAAAAATCTTTAGCATTAATAAATTATCATCAACTAAAAGTACATTTTTAATTCTATTAGAATATACTTTTTCTGTGTTTTTTCCAAAGTCAGCATAATCTTTATCAGCATAAATAGTTGCAATATTTTCAAATGCTTCCTCGATTGCTATAAAAGCATCAACAATATCAGGGTCAAAATGGCTTCCTTTACCTTCTATAATAATATTTTTTGCATCATTATGATTCATGGCATTCTTATAGACCCTTTTACTAATGATGGCATCATATACATCAGCAATAGCCATAAGACGCCCAATAATTGGAATTTCTTCCCCTTTCAAGCCTCTTGGATAACCTGAACCATCCCATTTTTCATGGTGAGTATAAGCTACATCATCTGCAAATTTTAAAAAAGCATTATTATCTAATTTAGAACGAGCTAAAAAAATAGTATCATGTCCAAAAGTAGTATGTTTTTTCATTATCTCAAACTCTTCTTCACTTAATTTTCCAGGTTTTAAAAGGATATTATCTGGAATACCAACTTTACCAATATCATGAAGGGGAACAGACAAATACATTAACTCTATTGCATCTTCATTTAAGAAATCAATAAATTTTTTTTGTTTTCTTAGTTCTAAGGCAAGGGCTTTTACATAGTTTTGAGTTCTCTTAATATGCCCTCCTGTTTCAGGGTCTCTGTATTCTGCCAAAGTACTCAGACTTTCAATCATAACAGATTGAACTTCAGATAATTCTTCAACTTTACTATCAACAAGCATTCTAATAGATTTATTATTGATATTAGGAAAAATATGGTTGTGGATTTTTTTATTTATTTGAATTTCACTAAACGGGAAATTAATAAAATCACTAGCACCTTTTTGCAAAAATTCATCTAATGAGTTATCCTTTCCATTTTCAATAACAATAGTACTTATTTCAAAGAAAATATCATTTTTTAAATTGCTTAAATGATGTGCTATTTCAAGATTATCATATCCACTTTCTAGTAAAACTAGTGAAATATTTTTACTCCTTAAATAATTTTCTACTTTTTTGGCACTACTTGCCAAGTATAATTTATAGATTTTAGAATCTATAAATAAAAATAAATCAGCTAAAATTGTTTTGTCTTTAACATAGACTATAATATTTTTCATAATAATACCTCTTAACTTTAAGAATAATCTTTATTATATATCAATACTATATACAAAGTAAAGTATAATTTCCTTTAAATAATTTTAATTGATAAAAAAATTGAATCATGATAGAATTTATCAAGAATATAAGGAGGGGATTATGAAATACGAGGTTTTAATATTTGACGCTGATGATACTTTATACGATTATAGCAAAGCAGAAATATATGCTTTGAAAAATTTGTTTAAAGATATTGGGATTGATTATAATGAAATATATCAAGAAATATATAATGAAA
>Ga0194136_1001655_pt1 | contig 11082 bp, 7 predicted proteins | sample TARM_MetaG_T3A_1_FD_134023 | JGI IMG/M metagenome (GOLD analysis project Ga0194136, IMG submission 134023) | Freshwater microbial communities from Pennsylvania, USA, analyzing microbe dynamics in response to fracking - TARM_MetaG_T3A_14 (version 2) | ecosystem: Environmental > Aquatic >...
ACCGACGGCCAGTCGGCCCGCATCCTTCTGACCGTCCAGCTGCGTGATCAGCAGCAGCGGCCCGGGATGTCGGCGCAGTACGCGCTGACGATGAAGGCCCGCGCGGGTCGCTGGGAAGTCGCGGCCATGGATCCCGTACCGCAGGTGCGGGCGCCATCCCCGAGTGCTGTGGCCGGTACAGCGTCGCAAGGGCAGTCCGGCCCGTCGTCCTCGTCCGCCCAGATTCCGGCGTCATCGACGCCGACCGCTCCGGCCACACCGTGACCGCGAGTTCATCAGTTCACCCATCGTTGAAATCGAGGTCCCAGAGATGAGCGTCATCACGACTCTTGCTAGCCCCGACACTGTCGTCCTGGCCGATGGTCTGCTCGGCACGATAAACGTCAAGAGCGAGGAGGCCAAGGAGACCATTCGCATCGTCTCCGGCCTCGTGGCCCTCGCCTTCCTTGTGTACCAAGCCGCCGCTTCGCGGATGGCCATGGGCCGAATCATCGTCTCCGCACTGGCCGCCGGCGTGTTCCTGTGGGTGGTCTTCAACGTCACCGAGGTGAAGGACAAGGTCGGAGAGGACCTGCAAGCGATGCCCGCGCCGAGCGTCGTGGTGCCGCTCGAGCTGCCGAGCCAGCCCTTCTGAGGACCCGACGCCCGACCCCCGAAGCTGACCTGACCCCAGGAGGTCCCCGACATGGCCGAGGAGTCGCAGTCCCCCCAGGACATCGCCAAGGTCTACACCGCCACCCGACGCTTCCCGCAGCTGATCGGGCGCACCAGCGACGGCACCCGAATCTGGGGCGGCCCCTACACCTACACGCAGGTCTTCGGCGGCGGTGGCGCACTCATCGTGCTCTGGAAATCGATGGCGCTGTGGTCCACCGGTGGAGCCCTGATGGACTGGGCTCTGGTCCTGTGCCTGACCGCTGGGATCGTGTTCGCGCTCGGAAAGCTTCCGCTCGGCGGACGCAATCCGTTCTCGATGCTCCAGGGCCTCGGCAATGCCGCGGTGGCGGGCAGCCCCCGAGAGGTCGGGGGAATGACTATTCGGCCGAGCAGACCCCGGGCGGTGTACTCGGCCGTCCGAATCCTCACACCACTGTCCCCGGACGTAGTGCCAGTGACCGCACCCGCGGACACCGGGCAAGTCGACGCGACCGAGCCCATGCCGGCGACGAGTCGTGAAGATACCCCCGCGCCGTCCACCGTGCCCGCCTTGCAGCTGAATCCCGAACCAGAAGAGGCCGAGCCGGCACCGCCGCGCCTGGTCGCTCTCAACGGTGAGGGGCAGGGCCGACGCCCTTCCGCCGGGCCGCGCACCGCTGCGGCGCAGACCTCAGTCCAATCCCTTCTCACCATGGCGCAGCAGCGCAAGGAGGCCTGACATGTCCGCCGTCCGACAGCCCACCACCAAGATCGCTTACAACCTGCGCTGGACGCGCTCGGGAGTGGTGTGGGCCGACTATCTGCTCACCGGAATCGACTACGGATACCGCAGTAAGGACGACAAGAAGGCCGCACGGAACTTGCACCGAATGCTCGCGCGCGCTTTGCCCGGCGAGTCCCTCCTGCGTGGTGTGTGCGCGTCGTTGAACCCGCTGGCGGTCGTGGAGCGCATGGAGCGGGGCATCGATCTGGAGGCGCATCCTGCATGGAATGCTGAATGCGACGCCACCGTCGACACTCTTTCAGATATCCGTCCAGGCCAGCGCCTGTACTGGCTGTCTATACCCCTGACCTCCGGTACGTGGCGGGATCAGGCGATCACGGGTTTCAAATCTGCAGTCGAGGCAGGCGCGGAGATGCTCGGAGTGCCCGCCGCTGCAGTTCCGGACGCAGAGGTCGAGCGCCGTCGCGAGCAGGCGGAACGGATCGTCCAGGCGATCCCGGCGCAGTTCGCCCCCACTCCCGCGACTCCGGCGCAGATGGTGTGGCTGTGGCACCACGACCTGCGCCGGGGCCTGAGTTTGGATACCGATCTGCCTGATCACTCCACGACCGCCCAGGGGACCAAATCGCCCGCCTCCTTCACGAGGGCTCGGTTCGATGAGGGCGCGCAGCTGGATCGACCCGAGGAAGGGTGGCGGAGCAAGGTGCCGACGATGGAGACGGTGCTACGGGTGGACACCCCCTGGTCGTTGGACCCGCCGCAGCCGTCGTACCAGGTGTTCCTGTGCCTGTCGGATCTGCCGTCGGGCGGAACCCTATTTCCGGGGTCGGAGTTTCTATCGATCTGTGACGACATGGCTGGCTTCGATGCCGACTGGGCCATGCGCCTGACCGTTCGCAGCTCCGAGGAGGTTCGAGCGAAGAACCGCCGGTCGCTGATCAACTTGAACGAGCAGTTCAACCAGCGTGAGGGCGAGATGAGCCACGCCGGTAACCACCTCGCCGCGGTCGCCGACGACCTCGCCGAGTACGACGCTCAGCTCGAGGCCGATCGCATGGAGGTCGAGGTCGAGTGGACGACGATCTTCTCCGTCGGAGCCCCCAGCGCCAAGGAAGCTCGCAGGGCGGCGCTGGACCTGCAGAAGGAGTTCGAGGCCTCCAACTACTCGTTGGTGGCCCCGATGGGCTTCCAGCAAGAGCTGTTCTGGGCGTGTGTGCCGGGCTATCCCACCCCGAAGATCTGCCGCGAGTTCCGTCAGAACACCACCTCGTACCACTGGTCGGCGTACGTGCCGTGCGTGCGCAACGATCTTGGCGACGCGTCCGGGCCGCTGTTGGCGATCAACATCTCCAACGCACGACTGGGCGTGGTTCACCACAACGTTGAAGGCAAGGCGGCTCGCGATGTGTCCGGCTCGATGGCGGTTACGGGCAATCTTGGGTCGGGGAAGTCGGTGCTTCTCAAGACGGTAGCGGCGAACCTCATCGACCGTGGTGGACAGGCGGTAGTCATCGATTCCACGCCCCTGGGTGAGTACGAGAAGTGGGCGAAGTCGATCACCGACGCGACCGTGGTCAACGTCGGCGAGCCCGACGTGTCCCTGGACCCGCTGCGGATGTTCGTCGGCGATCAGCGCAAGGCCGCCGAGGTGGCTGGGTCGGTGCTGCTGCCCATGATGGGTCTGGATCCGGCCGACGACTTAGGCTCGGCACTGTCGCAGGTACTCTCCGCCGACTACCGGTCCGAGGCCGGCCTGGACAGCTTGGCCGACGTCGCCGATCACCTGGCCGAGCCCGGGTGCGAGATCGAGGGGGCCAAGGACCTCCACCGCAAGCTCGCGGTGTTCATGCGCGATAGCTCCACCGACGTGCTGTTCCGGCGGGACCTGCCGGTGCTGGTACCCGAAGCACCCGCGATCGTGTTCCGCACGCACAAGCTGTCCCTGCCCACTAAAGACGAGATGCTCTCGGAGCACCTGTTCCGCCGGCTGTCGATCTCCACTCGAGTGGGGCACATCATGTATCAGCTGCTTGCGGAGTTGGCGCGGGAAATCTGCTTCGCCGACCCGAATCGGTTGGCGGTGCTGCTGTGCGATGAGGCGCACCGTTTCACCAGCTGGCAGCGCGGCACGATGATCCTGGCGGAGTTCGTCCGGGACGGCCGTAAGCACGGTGCCGCGGTACTGCTGGGCAGTCAGGACCCCGAGGCCGACTTCGGTGACGAGACGATGAGGGGTTTGATCCCCACGCGGGTGGTGATGCGCCAGACCGACGAGAGGCTGGCCCGCAAGTGCCTGCGCTGGCTGGGTGCGGGCGACGATCCGGTCTTGCTCAAGGAGCTGATGGAGCAGACCTCTCCGGCTAACGGAGTCGACGGCTACGTGGATCCGTCTCGCCGCGGTGAGGGGTACATGCGTGACGCCATGGGCAACCTGGGTCGGATCAAGGCGCTGGCCCCGTCGACGAAGGCTCGGTTTGATGCGGTGACGACAACACCCAAGGAGCGGCCGGGTGCGGTAGGCCGGCCTTCGGTTCTGGTGACGCGCTCATGAGGGTTTTGCATGTGCTGCGCCGGGCGGCGGAGTCCACGTATGGGCGGCTGGCCAGTGTGCCGGCGCTGATGGTCGTGGTCCTGGTCGCCGGCGCTGGGCCGGCGTCGGCGGCCCCCGAGGAGGGCGGTGGGAAGTTCGCCACCCCGTTTGACTTCATGGACATCAAGGACTCTCACGGGATCTCGGTGTGGCGATACATGCTGTCGATTGACCAGGGGTCGGCAACTAAACCGCTGGCGGTGTTGTGGTCGTTCTGGATCGACGGAATGTGGAACGTCTATCGGGGGTTGATGGCTGCCTCGATCTGGTTCGTCGGCTGGGTCCTCCAGTTCGAGTGGCTGCGCATGCTCCTCGGTTTCCTAGAGCCGCTGGGCGAGTCGATGCAGTCGCTGATCGACCAGACGGGGCTGCTGCCGCTGTTCCTCGCAATCGCGGCGTTCATTGCCGGGTTGTTGATGCTGCAGGGGCGCAACGCCACCTTCGTCTACGACATCGTCCTCGCGTGCGTCATCGCCGCGGCCGCCACGGGATTCATGGCGGATCCGGTGGGCAAGATCGCCGGAGAGAACGGGTACATCACCCAGGCACGTGATGGCGGCCTGGAGTTCGCCGCGAGCATGACTGAGGGAGACGGCTCGCCCGAGCAGATGATCCAGACGATGCAGTCGGAGATGGCGGACGTCCTCATCCGCCAGCCAACTCAGCTAATCAACTTCGGGCGGGTCGTCGATGTTGAGGGTGGCGCCGACTGCGTCAAGGAGTGGGACACCGCTCACCAGAACGTCGAGGGAAACGATCGGGACACGATCAAAGACAACGTCGCCAAGTGCGGTGACAACGGCAAGGCGATGAAGGAGTACGCCGACAATCCGAGCGCGATGGGCGCGTTGACCACCGGGTTCGTACTGTTCGGCGGATTGTTCATGGTCCTGCTGTGCTTCCTGCTCGGGCTGGCGGTGATGGCCGCCGTGTTCTACTGCGCGTTCGTGTCGATCAAGCTCATCTGGGACATGCTCTGGGGGATCCTGCCCGGCACCGCCCGAGGAGGGTTGTGGCGATCGGTGGCCGGGGTGTTGCTGGGACTGCTGTTCATCGTGACCGCGGTGGTGTTCTTGATGATCTACCTGCAGCTGATCCGCTCTCTGTTCACCACCACGCAGGGCCAGAGCCTGCTCCAGCGGGTTTTCATCATCGGGCTCGTGGAGCTCATGGGCTCCTTCCTCTTCTGGCGACTGGTACGCGGTTTCCAGCGCCAGCGAGACGGCCTGGCAAAGGCGATGGGCCGGCGACCAGGCAGCAAGCCCACCGCTCTTCCAGCACGGCAACCGGTGAACCTGGCCAGCAAGGCGCTGCGGACCTACAGCGCGGCGAAGGTGGTCGGCCACACTGCGGCGGCATTGTCCACCGGGGGCGGCAGTGCTGCGGCGGCCGCAGTGGGAAAGACGGCCGCGACAGTGGCCAAGACGGCGGCCTCCCCGGCGGCAGGGGACCGGGGACCAGCACCTGTGGTGCCGTCGGATCGGGGCGCCTCGCCCGTCCAGCACCTGCAGGTGGTCAATGAGGGCCGGATGGAGCTCACCCAGGGGCGTCGCGCGCTCGAAGGTCCCAATGGGGAGACGTCGACGACCGGGTCCACGTCATCGCCCGAGCCCAGTCCAGCGGGTGGAGGTCGCACGGCGGCCACGTCCGCGCGGCCACGACTGGAGCTTCCTGCGGGTGTCGACGGTGAACAGGGCCGTCGTCCGGGACGCGGGCAAGTGCCGGTGGTGGCGGAGATCGTGGACGAGACGGCCCCGAGGGGGAGCACGTATGTGCAGGCCGAGCGCCTGCCCCACCAGAGTGCGCGCGACCAATACCGGCATCGCAGCACGAGCAGCAATGCCGGCGTGAACCGCAGGGTGCATTCGATGACCGGCGCCGGCAAGCGGGTTGCCTGAGAGGAGCAGGCCGATGTCGAACGCGGAAACGCAGGGCGGGCAGGGGCTGGTCGCCAAGATCGGCACCGGGGGCCTGGTCCTCGGTGGGGGACTCACTGTGGTGTTGGCGGCCGCAGTTGTCACGCCGCTGATCGCCGTCTTGGCAGTGATGGGGGCGTCGGAGCTGTGTGGACCTGGAGGCAGTGCCGGTTCGCCGGGGTCCGTGACTTCGATCGAGGCCACCGGCCAGCGGGTCTGGCCGCTGGCCGAGGGCACCTACCAGGTATCGGGGGAGGCGGGCCCAAGGTCTAACCCCGTCACCGGCGGATCGGAAATGCACGGTGGGATTGACCTGGCGGCGCCGATGGGCACGCCGATGTATGCCGCGATGGATGGCAACGTCGTCGCGGCAGGGCCGGCGTCGGGCTTTGGCTACTGGGTCGTGATCGACCACAACGATGACGGCAAGCCGGTCTCCACGGTGTACGGCCATATCCAGACCGAACAGGACCTCAAGGTCAAGGTCGGGGACCAGGTGCACGCCGGCCAGGTGATTGGACTGGTGGGCAACGGCGGTACCTCTACGGGCCCTCATCTGCATTTTGAGTACGTGCCCGGTGGGCGCTTGCAGGGCAACCAGCCGGTTAACCCGCGGGGTTTCCTGGACCAGGCCAAGAAGCTCACCGCTCCGGGGGCGCAGGAAGGCGGCGCGGAACCGGCACCGACGACGACCGCTGCTCCACAACTGGTCGCCGATCAGACCCCCGACGGTGCGGCGGAAGACTGCGGTTTCGGAGGTGCAGGAGGCAACCTCAAACCCGGATCGGTGCCGCCGGAGTTCGTCAAGTGGCTGCAGCTGGCGGCCAAAGAGTGCCCTGAGTTCACCGCCCCGCTGGCAGCCGCACAGATCAAGCAAGAGGGCAACTTCCAGCCACACGGCGCCAACCACGCGGGCGCCAGCGGCTATACCCAGTTCATCCCGGGCACGTGGGCGGTGTGGGGCTTCAAAGTGGACGAGCAGGGCCGAAAGGTTGGGGCCGCCGGCGGTGGAGATCCCAACAACATCGGGGACGCGGTGATGGCCCAGGCCCGCTACATGTGTGCGATCTTCGCCAATCAGAAGCCGTTGATCGCGTCGGGGCAGATTAAGGGCGATCCGGTCGAGCTTGCCCTTGCCGGGTACAACGCGGGGGAGGGGGCGGTCATGCAGTACGGCGGTGTCCCGCCGTACGCGGAGACGCAGCACTACGTGAAAATCATCCGGCAGTACGAGCAGGAGATGTCCGCCCCTGGCGGCGAGGGGGCGTTCCAGCCCAACTCCAACGGGCCGCTGGGCGATCAGATCGTGGCCGCGGCCATGACCTACCTCGGGCAGCCGTACGTGTGGGGTGGTGGAGATATCAACGGTCCCACCACCGGCGTGGCGCACCCGCAGAACCCGGGAGGGCCGGGGCTGGACTGCAGCGGGCTGACGACGGTGGCGATTTACAAGGCCTCGGGCGGCAGGATCACCCCACCGCGCACAGCCGAGGCCCAGCTCGGCTGGACGACCCCGGTGGCACTCGACGCCATTCAACCCGGCGATCTGCTGTTCTCACCCGGGCACGTGGCTATCGCCGTCAACAGCACCACCATGATCGAGGCGCCGACCTTCGGGCAGAGCGTCACCACAGCACCAATCCGGCCCGGAATGACCGCGGGGAGAGTCAAGGCATGAATCGACACAGCAGGGGTGCCGCACTCCTGACGGCCATGGTTGTCATGGGCAGTGCGCTGGGAGGATGCGCTCGTGACGATGCCGAGCTGCCACCGGAGGAGACTGCGACGCAGGGCTACGCGCAGCAGTCGCCGGCTACGGTTGTCAGCCCAGATCAGCCGACTACGCAGGTCCCACCGGGCGGGGACGCGGGCGGCGAGGATCCACGTCAGGATTGGCAGTGGGTGATGGTGCGGGCCGGACAGGCGTTATTCACCTGGTACCCGGTCACTGACGCCAACCGCGGTGCGGCTACCGAGCGTGCCGCTGAGTTTTTGGCCCCGGAGCTTGTGCACGCGACCCCGGAGATCCAGCCCGGTCAGCAGTGGCTGCAGTGGCGCGAGGAGGGCGCGGTGATCAACGCGCAGGCCCGGGTGCTGTCGGAGGCGCACCCCCCGGACACCGAGACCATGGTGTGGCGGGTGGTGGAGGTCGTACAGAGCAAGACGACGGGGTCCGGTACCCAGCGAGTGGAGCCGTCAACGACGGTGTGGATGACCTGCGAGCGGCAACCGGATGGGACGTGGAGGGTGAAGGATTTTCGACTGATGTAAAAGGCTGAGGCGAGGGGCTGGTCGACGGAGTTCGGCTGGCCCCTCTGCTGTATCAACAGCACGGGTAGATGCGCGACATATGGGCATCTGCTATTGCCGTGATGCGCCAATAGTGCGCGTGTGCTGCGGGGATGCGGACAGGGTCTCGTGGCCCCGCCGCTGCGTTACGGGCGAAGTACGGCCAGGATCGGGTCGACTGACGGCCGCGCCGTTGCCCTCAGGCGCCGCGAGACACGAGTATCATTCCGACCCGGCAACGGGGCGTTTAGGCTCATCCGCTGCGACCTCCGGCCTCGCGTTGAGCCTACCCCCCGGTGTCAAGGGGAGGCCGCATCGGCTGCCATATGCGCGAGACGTGCACGCCTAGACGGGGCCCTACGCGCGCCGCCGTCGGGACAGTAGGCCGACGCCACCGCGACACGCACGAGCCACGCGGGCAGCAGCGCGCCAGCATGCGCCAGACACCGACTGTGCATATCCCGAGCAGCGCACTGCCATACGCGCGGAGGGGTCGACAAACAATCTGGCGATTCGATGTCACAACCTCGCTCCGAGGTGCACCTGCCCTAGTGCAGAAGCCCCCGAGATCGGAGACCGCAGATGGTGCATCCCGCGACAGACAGAGCGATAGCCCCACCCCGTCCCCGCGGCAACATGCTCGAGCCGCGCTCCCGCGCCTGGCCGGCGGTCACGGCTCTGAGTGGTGCCGCCGCGGTTGCGGTCGGAAGCGGTGCGGATCTCGTCGGCTACGGGCAGTGGGCCTTGCCCGGGGCCGCCGGTCTAGGGCTGGCGTCCGCGGCGTGCGCCGTCCATGGGCTGCGCACCCGCCACCGCGATATCGTCCATGACCGCGCCGTTGAAGCTCTAGCCCCCGTCTTGGGATGGCCAGCGCCGAGTCGCGCCATCTTGCGGGTGCGCCGATGGGGGCCGGGCAGGCGCGGCACCCCGACCGAATTTCAGCTCGCGTACCACGGCGCCGGCATGGCGGTGGATCCAGGCTGGCAGAGCGTCGTGACTGAGACGGTCCGCCGCCTGGGCTGGGGATACTTCGAGCTCGCCAGGCACGACCACAGCAACTGTCTGCTCCGGTTTCGGCTGGCTCCGGCCCCGGAGAAGGGCGAGGGGTACGAGACCAAGGCCCGCGTCGAGCGCACCGTCAAGGCGCTATTCGGTCCGACCTCCAGTGTCACCGACCTGCGCTTTAACGATGACGGCGAGCTTGCCGCGTTCGATGTCTCCCACGAAATCGCACACAAACTCGCGCCTAGCGGCTATCGAGACCGCCTCGAGCGGGTGGTGTCCCAGACCTTTCCCGGAAGGTGGCGGGCCCGATGGCAGATGGAGCAGGACACCGTCACCTTCGAGCAGCGCCCGACAATGCCGCAGAGCCTGTGGAACCCCGAGGCGCCTGTGCCCGACGGGGAGGACCTCAAGAGCTCCTACGAGAAGACCGCGATCCGGTACGCCGTGGACGAGAACGGCGTGGAGCACGTCTGGCAGCCCGCCATCAACCCGCATTTCCTGCTAGTGGGTTCTACCGGTACGGGAAAGACCGCCACCGGACACTCCATCGTCATCGAGTTCACCAGGCACGGATGGCCGGTGTGGATCGCTGATGCCAAGGGCATCGAGTTCCTGGCTTTCCAGGATTGGCCCAACGTCCAGATCGTCGGCACCCATCTCGAGGAGCAGATCGCCGTGATCCATCGGGCCTGGGAGTTGATGGAGTACCGCTACGCGCAGGTGGTATCCGGCCGCGCCAAGATCAGCGATTTCGACCCCCTCCTGCTGTTCGTCGACGAGTTCGCCGACTTCAAGAACAACTTGAGGGACTGGTACGGGCAGCACAAGATCAAGGGTGACCCGAACCAGCCCCCGGTCCTGGCAGAGCTCAACTCACTGGCTCGCAAGGGGCGAACAGCTCGAATCCATATGGTCTTAGCGACCCAGCGACCGGACGCCGACATTTTCGGCGGCGGTGAGGCCCGCGACAATTTCCGGCAGCGCCTTTCGATCGGCCGGCTCTCCCCGGACGGCGCCACAATGATGTGGGGCTCGCCGTCGATCGGGACCTCGATACCGGCAGGACTGCGAGGCCGGGGTACGTCTATCGCCCCGAATGGTGTGGCGATGGAGGCGCAGTCCTACCGAGTTCCGGACCCGGCCAAGACTGATGATCCCGACGAGCTCGCCCGCCTGGAGAGGCTGCGCCCGACAGAGACCCGCCACCCCCGGCTCCTGATCAAGAAGCCGTTACCGTCTCGTGAGACCGTGCTCGCAGTCGAGGGCAAGGGCGCCGACTACGACGACGACGAGCTGGTTGCCGCCATCGAGCCGAGCTACCGGGACTGGTGCGCCGCAGAGTGGGTCCTGGCAGAGGAGCACCCGCACCTGGATCCGGTCATGCGCCGACGCGAACTCGTCGAGTCCGGCCGACACGATCCCAATGCAGGCTCCACGTTGGCTCTTTTCGGGCTGAACAGGCGCCACCACGTGCAAGGCCTGGTCGATGCCGCGGAGCACAGCAACCAGCAGGTCCCCGCTCGGCCGGCGCTGCACATCGTCCCCGATCTCGAGGATCCCGCCGAGGACGTGCTCTCTGACTGGTCCGGATACGGCGATGTCCGTGACGTCCTCGCCAGTGAGCTCACCATCGGAGACCTCGTCTGCGTTGACGAGGTCTCCGAAGAGTGGGGGGTCATCGACACCGAGCCCGGCGAGGACTTCGGCGATCCCGACGATCTGCTCATCACCTGGCGCGGTCTCGGCGATTCCGAGGGCACCACCACCCTGTCGCCCGGCGAGTATGTGCGCGCCCGCCGTCCCCTCTAGCAGGAAGGATTCCCGATGCATACCACTCTGAAAGCAGCATGGATCACGGGGTGTCTCCGATGACCGGGCCGAAGGGCGGCCACCGCGGTGGC
>Ga0194136_1001658_pt1 | contig 11077 bp, 8 predicted proteins | sample TARM_MetaG_T3A_1_FD_134023 | JGI IMG/M metagenome (GOLD analysis project Ga0194136, IMG submission 134023) | Freshwater microbial communities from Pennsylvania, USA, analyzing microbe dynamics in response to fracking - TARM_MetaG_T3A_14 (version 2) | ecosystem: Environmental > Aquatic >...
ACGGTCTCGACGTCATGCCACAAAGCACAAAAACAAATCCCTTGCCGATATCTATCAACAATCTGATTTCGGCTCTAATCCATCTGGCGTTCAACACTGATCAAACAAAAGATTGAACGTGTAATTAGTTGAAAGTAAAAAGGCTCATGTGAATTCACATGAGCCTTAAATATTTTAGAGCTAAGCTTTGTTTACCGATAAACAAGAACTAAAAATCGGCTTTCTTTACATAGTAGGGGTTAGAGTATTTACGCTCTGGTCCAAATTGAGAAACCACTAACTTATTCCATAAATTCTTGTCAAATTGTGCTTTAGGAATAGCGGGGTAAAGGGTTTCAACTTCTTCCCAAGCGTAAACCATTAATTCTTTTTTCTTTATCTTATTGTATTTATTAACGATATCGTTGTACTTACGCATCCACTCTATTTTGTACTGGCGTAAAGCGGGCTCTGCCTGCTCGAGGGGTACACGAGACAAATAAACACGTTTGTACGACACTTTCTTATCAATCATGGTGAGCATAGTTGTTTGAATGTATTTGCCATGATGAGTGATAGAAATATCGTCTTCAGAGAAAGGTGTCAGGCACCAGCCTCTGGGTAGAAAATCTGGTTTTTGGAATTGCTTGTTTCGAACGATGAGTGCATCGTGCAACACAATATCCGAGGTGCCACGAAACGTCGCTTGCCATTTAGCAATACGAACCTGAATAGAACCCGGCAGACGATAAACGTTAGTAAACTTATCTTGATTCATTGGCTTTCACGATCTTTAAGTAATGCTGTAAGAAGTTAATACGAAAGTTATTGCCATTTCGAATATAAGGTATCGAAAACGATCTACACCTTGGGTTGAACTCATTTGAGTGTAAATCAACTTATACTCTTCTCAACTGAATCTGCAATAAGGTTGATGGTATTCACTTAGGCAAATCACATTCGCTAAGTAATTTAATTCAGCAATGTCTCTATGGTTTGCAAATTCAAATCGAGTAGAGAATTTCTCGCCGCTTACAGTGAGTTAGCCACTCGGGCTGCGAGGGCGCACATTCTACAACGGTTTATAGCTCAAATGCGAGTCTAAAAATGCGCATTTTTTCGTCTAATTGAAAGAAAATATATATAGAAATGAACGATGAAAGAGTGTTTAAGTAAGGCTTGTTTACACAAAGGTGGGATTTTAAGAAAAACTGAAGCCACTTAACGAGACGTTTAAGACGGCTTCAGTTTAGATTTTGTTAGTGAGAAATGAGCGTTAAACCATGGGGTAAGGCATCACCAAAAATACGCTTAGACTCTGTTTCACTCAGTTCACTGACATTTTCGACCAACTGTATCCAAGCTTCAGGCGCGCGGCTTTGCTTGAGTTTCTCAAGAACCAAAGTTCTAAAATCGTCTGAGATATCCAGCGTTCTATCGCCAGTTTTACGGCAAATCATCACTGCTGCAAACGCGATCATTGGTTCTTTCAGCCAGTCTTTGTCTAGCAGTTTTGGTAGCCATTGCTGAACCTGCTCACGAGCAACGACATTGTGTGCACTGCCATACAGAGGCGTACGAGACAACAGACGACCGACAGCCCACCAATGAGCTTGCTCAAACTGAGTTTGGTTCAGGGCTTTATTAATAAACCAAGTTGCCAGTAGAACTTTATCTTCCACGTCCAGATGTTCTAACGAAGCGGCTAAGCGAACCATGGCTTCGTAACCTTTATCTTGCGCTTCTTGCTGAGATTTCGGATTTCGTGAAGCACCGGGATGCAGATACTTAGCAATATCCGCCAGCAGTGTCTCTTGCTGCTCTTGGTTTAACCCGCCCGCGATACGACGCCAGAATACCCACCAGTCGCTCCAGCCTTGGTGGTTTTGGAACTGAATGCCTTGTTGGTATAAACCCCAAATCTGTTCGATTCGCCAACTGTCTGTGGCATCACCAAAACCTGGTCGCAATGCAAAACCGGCTAATCGTAACCAGTTCTTTTCATGTTGTTCAGAGCGACGACGACGTTTTCTTCCCTGTGCCAAAGTATCAAATAGGGAACGCAAAACGGAAAAATCCCACTCGTCGCGTTTACCTAGTAGTTTCTCCAGATCTTTGTTCAAGGTTTTCACGGCTTTGCTATCAGCGCTGTTTTTATTACCGCTGTATATTTGCGTCACCAGTGTTTTCGCCTGTTCAAGTTTTGGATTCGGCTTGTCTGATTCTTCATTGTTCTGAGCTTGGCTGCTGTTACGTACTTCAAACTCCATTAGCCAGCGTTTGTTCTCATCGCTGGTGGATACACACTCCATTTTCAGTGTGCCGACTTCGGTCAACTGGCAAGCAATAAATACCTCTTCGCGTTGCTTTTGGTTTGCCTGTAATTGAATATTGTCGTCACCCTGTAACGTAGTGATGTAAGGTGGCAAAGGCTGGAACTTATCTGCATCAATCTCAACGAGTACACCATTTTGTATTCTGGTGTTGTCAGCGATTTGATCGTGCGTTGAGGTAAGCAGGTTAAAACGAACGGGCATACCTAGCGTTAGCGAGAAACGACGACTGCTTAGACGAATTTCTTGACCTTCTTCCGTTCCTTTCGCCAACAGGCACAACGCTTTGCCCATGCTGTTTTTTTCTTGCAAATGAAGGAAATAAGAACGGGCAGAGCCACCACCGATTTTCAGTTGTGCGCCACGGCGTGCTTTGGCAAAAGCCACCGCGCCCAAAGCTACCGACCAGTCTGGATGAGGGTTGTCCAACTGTGTAATGGCTTCACCACGCCAGTGACCCAGCAGGTTCAGCATGCGTTCTGTGATTAAGTCACTGTTAAAAACACCCCCGTTTAGCAACAGGCCAACAGGGATTGAAGGGGGGCTAAGCTCAGTTTGGTTTAGTGCCGCTTTGGACACTTGCTGATGCTGAGTAAGAAACTCTGCTACGTGTTTACTGACAGCAGGGTCGGCGACATAAGGCAGACCAAACTCCATCATCGCGCTACGACGTTTGTTTGGCAGTTCAGAGAAATCAGACACAGGGAAGAAACCATCTAAAGCAATCTGGTGAACTTCTTGTTTGGTTAAGCTGACGCTCTTTGTACCGCCAAGCAGTTTTGAACCGCTGCCCAACATGGTGATTTTCACTGTCTCTGGTGCGTTACTTGAGAGCAAGTTTTCTTTCGCTTGTCGGGTTTGCTGAATAAGCTTTGTTAATCCCGCCGCTGTTAGCTTCTTACTTTGATTAAATCGGCTTTCTGCTAAATGAGCTAGCGCTAGGTCGAGGTTGTCACCGCCAAGCATTAGGTGTTCACCAACGCCAATACGGTTTAAAGTCAGCTCTTCGCTTTCAAACTTCGCTTCAATCAAACTTAAGTCGGTGGTGCCGCCGCCCACATCACAAACCAAAATTAGTGGAATTTCTGACAGCTGTTCATTCGCAGAATCTTTATGGCGTGAATACCAGTCATAGCAGACCGCTTGTGGCTCTTCTAACAGAATTATGTTGTTTAAACCAGCCAGCTTCGCCGCTTCTAAGGTCAGGTTTCGCGCGGTTTCATCAAATGAAGCTGGAACGGTGACGACTACTTCCTGAGCTTCCAGAGGATTACTAGGATGTCGGTAGTTCCAAGCTTGGCGGATATGGTTGAGATAACTGGCGCTTGCTACTACGGGGGAGACTTTTTCGACATCAGCTGCACCAGCCCAAGGAAGAATGGCTTCAGAGCGGTCCACACTTGGATGAGACAACCAGCTTTTTGCACTTGAGACTTGTCGCCCTTCGACCTTTGCTCCTAAATCTCGTGCCCACTGGCCAATAATAGCGAGTTCGGTGTCGCCTTCGACGGGGTGGTTATCCCAAGGCAGGGTTAAATCGCTGGCCGCAATTTGACCCGGTGCAGGGTGATATCTAAATGAAGGTAACAGTGGTTTACGAACCACTTCACCGGGACCTATTAACTGATCAATAGGAAAGAGTTCTACAGCGGCATGTTCGAGATCATCCATCAGTTCACAGAATGCGACCACTGTATTAGTGGTACCTAAATCGATCCCGACAAGAAAACGCGGTGCTGCCATAATAATAGAAACCTCGTTATATATTCAGATATACCCTTCCTACTTGAAGTTGCAGCGGTGTTGGATTCGCTCGTTCACCCCAATCACATAGTTATCTATGCTCATGGGGATTCACTCACTTGCCGCCTACCTGCAACTTCAGGTAGTTTGGGTATAGATAAACGGCATCGCTAGGGATGCCGTTTAAAGATTAATGTTGCTGCTGAGAATCTTCGCCTGATTCTCTTACATCGAATTCAACATGCCACTTTTGGCCGTTGTCCGCTGCAATCGCTTCGAGATAAAGAGTTCCCAACTCAGTCACTCGTGAAGCAAGAGTCACAGGAACCACTTCTCCTTCACGACGTCCTTCTGAAACAGGCAGTGTAACTTGAATTTCAGGCAATTCTTCCAGCTCCTCTGGTGCCCAATAATCAAGGTGAGTACCTGCAATATCATCTCGGCGAGTGGTTGAACCAAAGAACTGGAAGTGAACCGGTTGACCAATCACAAGACCAAACTGTTGGCTTGGAACTTCAACATGCGAACCTTCTTCCATGCCAAATGGTGCAACACAAAGAGCTTCCATTGGCGGAGCCATACCCGGAATAGCAGGCATGGCACTTTCAATACCGACGTAATAAGCTGAAGCAATACCACCACGAATTCGAACACCTTGTCCACGACGCACGTTACCGTAGTACGCAGCACCGCTTGCAACAGCGAGATCTAGGTCAAGACCAGTAAGACGTTTCGCCTGAGGAGCTTGCGCGCCGCTTAGCCATTGGTTAATGGTAGTAAACAGTCGGTTAGCTAACAGATCAGACTTAAGCACACCACCGTTAAACAAAACTGCGTTTGGCTTGATGAAATTTGCCACTGGTGCAGCCATGCCCGGAATTCCCGCCATATTGAATGGCGCAGGCTCACCATAGCTCTGACCGCTGTTATCACCGTGGCCTTGAGCATCGGCTTGTTTTGACAAGAAAGCGGCAATGTGACGAGTAATACCGGCATCTTGTGCATACGGCAGACCCATATGAGTCAAAGCGCCACGAGATTTTTGCACAGGGTGATCGGTGATAGCAACTTGCGGGAAGAAACCATCAACCAATGTTTGCTGTACTTCTTCTTTGGTTAATTCCGTTTTTAACGTCGCGCCCAATAGTTTAGAACCGCGACTTGGCACCACAATCGGTACAGATTGCAGTTCAGAATCTTTCAGAAGCGCTTCTTTAGCATCGCGACAAGCGTGCGTCATTGCCTGTACTTGCCAAGGCTGGAGTTCTTTGCCTTCATGAGCAAGTTTCATTTTCAAACGGTAGGCAAGCGCGAGATCCATGTTGTCGCCACCCAGCAAAATATGTTCACCAACCGCAATACGGTTCAGTGAAAGATTGCCCTGATCTTCCGTGACTTCCACCAAAGATAAGTCAGTTGTACCGCCACCGATATCAACCACCAGAATCACTTCACCCACTGACACTTCATTGCGCCATGCATCACTGCTGTTGTTAATCCAGCTATAAAGCGCTGCTTGTGGCTCTTCTAACAGGGTTAAATGGGTGAACCCTACATTACGAGCCGCTTCAGCGGTAAGATCACGAGCTGCTGGGTCGAAAGATGCAGGTACAGTAATGGTGACATCTTGTTCTGAAATTGGATGAGTAGGGTGCTCATGATCCCAAGCTTGCTTAATGTGCTCTAAGTAAAGCTCAGTCGCACGCAGTGGCGAAACTTTCGCTACATCTTCAGGGCTACCTTGAGGTAGAAACGCATCGCGACGGTTCACGCCACCATGACACAACCAAGATTTCGCACTGGCAATCAGACGAATCGGCGTTTTCACACCAAGATTACGCGCAATTGCGCCAACCAAGGCTGGTGGTGTATCTGTCCAAGGAAGCTTTCTGGAAGCCTCTGACATTTCATGTTCATGAGGCTGGTATAAAAACGAACCGAGCTGTTCGCGGGTTTCAACAGTACCCGGTGCTGTCATCTGAGCGATGCCCATGACTTTAACCGCTGGGTTTTCCGCTTGCGTATCAACATAAGCGAGAACGCTGTGCGTGGTTCCTAGGTCAATACCAATACTGAATTTTGCGTTTTGTTCCATTACAGCTCAACCTCTGCCGGAGCAATAATTGAAGCATCGTAGTTTTCAGCAAGTTTTGGCAGCGTCATAGAGTCCGCTTTCCAACCTTTATGAATCAGAGTGCCAGTGAATGGCGCAGAGCCAGAAACATTGCCTACCAATCTAACTTGCTGAGCATTGAAGCCTTCTTCCAACGTGATACGACTTTCTTCGTCTTCAGTGCGTACAGGAGAAAGAGAAACATACTCTTTTAACACTTTTTGACCACCAGCGTGGATTACACGAGCAGCGGCACCGACTTCTTCGTCAGAAAAACCAGCTACGTCTTCTTTTAGGAAATCAATGAGACGCGCTTCTTGTTGGAACAGAGAAAGCAATTGCATTGCAGAGTCTGTATTGGCTGTTGCCAGTTTTGATTCAACTTCGACCACTTTCTCGACGATTTTTTCAACTTCGACAACTTTTTCCACTTCGACGATCTTTTCAACCGGCTTTTCCACTTCCACAATTTTTTCTACTGGTTTCTCAACCACTTTCTCGACCACTTTGGATTTACGAGATACGGCAATAAGTAGAAGCAGAACGCTAGACGCGGCTAAACCAGCATGAAGGATATCGAAAGTGGTTGGAATGGCGTTTAAATCGAAGTTCATGATGAATTCTCTATAGATGGATGAATGCAGAAAATGTTGAGCAAAATTACTGCACGACTAGATAAAAGTTAGCAAAAAAATAGGGGCGAATCTTACCATATTCAAGGATTAAGGCTTACAGAAATGCGGTTTTCTCACTATTAATCTCGTTCAATAGACTATCTTTTAAACACTGTTGAAGAATAAGTAGGCAAATGAGTTCGCTGCGCGTGGCTTACGCGGGCTAAATTACGTTTGAGCGTCGAGTTTTCACTTTTGTTCAGGTAACATAGCGGCTTTTCAGTTTTAGATTTTCAGCTTTAAAAGAAAGGGACCAGATTTACCAATGAACTATAACCGTGTTGTTTGCTTCGATTTGGAAATGTGCTGTTGGAATGAAAACGGAGTGGGCACGACTGGCGAGATCATTGAAATAGGGCTGGCTGAAATTGATTTATCGGCAGGAGAGATCGTAAAACGCGCTCAGTATTACGTTAAACCTGAACATGACGAAATTTCGCTGTTTTGTACCGAGCTAACCGGTATAACACCGAAAAAAATAGAGAAGCAAGGTCGCCCATTGGCTGAAGTGTTAAAGTCGATGGTGAAGAATTTTGGTGGTCCACATAAGATTTACGCGTCTTGGGGAAGAGATGATCAAATCTTGATCAGTGAGTGCCAGCAAAAGGGGATTGATGTGCCGTTTAAAGAGTTCCTTAATCTCGCCACCTTATACCGTATTCAAAATCGCCTCAAAGATAAGCGTATTGGTCATCGAGCTGCTCAAGAAGGAAAAGGAATTGAGTGGGAAGGTCGCCAGCATTCAGGATACGTGGATGCTTACAACTTAGCGAAGCTCGCATTAACTATGCTTTAAAAATATGCTTTGAAAATTGCTCATCAAAACAGTTGAGCATCAAAACCGCTGGTTATCAAAACAAAGGGCACTGAAGTGCCCTTTGTTGTATCTGTCGCGGTTTATTGCTTATTGGCCGTCATCAGTTTCGCGCGAATAAACTGCTGATGGTCTACGTAAAGCAGTTCGGATGCTTTACGAATGACGGCATCTTCCAATGGGTCAATTTCGCCGTCAGCGTGGGCAACTTCCCACATCGCTTTTATCAGTTCAAAACGTGTTTCTTGTGAAAGCTCACGTAACTGAGAAGTGAAATCGTACAGTGAGGCAGACTGTTTAATTTGTTCTTCCGCTTTGATAATTAAAGATTCAGCCTCGGCTTCATTTAAACCTAATAAGCGTTGAACCAGATGCAGTTTGGCTTCCTGCTCCTTGCTATCTGTTTGGTAGTCAGCGCCCGCAACTTCACTCAATAAGCATGCGATCGCAAGATTTGGGCTCTGTTTTTGCTGGCTTAGGTCTTGGCCATCGAGCAACTGTTTGAACAAAGAGGTAATTGCGTTGAACATAATGAAATCTCACTCACTTATATATTTCATCTATTAATCTTAAAGACCGATTTTAAGCCAAACAGTTCAATCGGGTTTAGCCATATCAGCGAGAAAGGGATGACTAGTAATCATCATCGGAGACAAAAGGTTCAATCAATTCAATAAATTCTGAGCTGGTACGCTCATGAGCCATCACCAGTAAGGTCAGCAACATTTCTGCTTTGGTTTTGATGCCTTTGTCTTCTTCACGCAAAAGGCCTTCAATTTGGCTGCGAATCATCTCTATTTCATGTTCGACAAATCCTCGGCCTTCTTCTTCGCCTTGATCTTCTTCTGGTGCATTGTCGAATTCCAGAAACAAGAAATCGTCATTAAGATGCGTACTAATCAGGCGTTCTGGCAGCCAATCTTCACCCATCACAATATCTGGGTCGAAATCTTGCGGAAGTGAGTCTAGTAATGCTTTAAGTTCTGATGCTTTCAAAATGTGGTCTTATTGGTATTCCAGTCTGCGTATATTAACGGCCAAACGTCATGAAAACTAAGTATTCTTAACCTCATTCTCTTAATAAATGTGGGGCGTGCCACTAAATTTGTCCAATTTAGGCAGTACCTATAAAAAAGCAGCCCTTGATGGACTGCTTTGAATGCACTGAGTTATGGACTACTGGCTATGTTGTAGCTTTATCCCCTTCCTACTTGAAGCTGCAGCGGTGTTGGCTACGTTCGTTCACCCCAATCACATAGTTATCTATGCTCATGGGGATTCACTCGCTTGCCGCCTACCTGCAACTCCAAGTAGTTTGGGTATACAACGATTGGAGATTACAGTGCGATAGCTTCTAGTTGAGATTGTGCTGATTCAATCCCTTTAGCCGCTGGTTCTTCGCCCATGTTTAGGGCTTCTGCGTATACAAACTCAACGTTTGTAATACCAACAAAACCTAGAATCGTTTTTAGGTAAGGCGTCACGTTGTCAGTTGCAGAATCTTTGTGGATACCACCGCGAGTGGTGATAACAACTGCTTTCTTGCCTTCGATTAGACCTTGAACGCCTGTTTCTGTGTACTTGAATGTCACACCAGCGCGAGCAATCAAGTCAAACCAGTTTTTAAGCTGAGTTGGAATTGTGAAGTTGTACATAGGTGCTGCGATAACAAGTGTATCTGCCGCGTTGATTTCAGCGATTAGAGCGTCTGAAAGTTCAACAATTTCTTTTTGCTCTGCAGTCAGATCATCCGTAGCGCGAAGTGCTGTTGCTACTGATAAATCAAGTACTGGAAGAGGAGAAGCAGCCAGATCACGAACAACGAGTTTATCTTGATCGAATTTGGTTAGGTAAGCATCAATCAGTTTACTTGATTGAGAGTAATCACCAAGGATGCTGGATTTAAGTGCAAGTACTTGAGACATAATTTTTCCTTTACTGGAGGTATCACATTGATGGTTACATCATAATGAGAGCTATGACACATAAGAAGCAGGAATATTTGCATGACTCATTCAAAAAAATTGAATAAGAGGAATTGCTAATCCTGACCGCACTCTGTGATACAATCCGCGCAGTTTTGTTAATTAAAAGAATAGGTAAACGCTTTGACTCAGTCACAGCCAAATACAGAAACGAATAACTCAGCAAAAGCGAACAGTGCAGAATCTCTGAAGAAAGCACTGAAGCAATGTTTGCTGAAAGATCGCTTTCGATTAAGCAAGCGTATTTCGGGCGCAAGTAAAATCAAAAAAGATGCTGCTCGTTATGCCGTGTTTGATGAAATCGCTTTAGATATCGCACAATCTATGATGGTCGTGCAGCAGCGAATCAACCAGAAAGTCACTATCGAATACCCAGAGCTTCTTCCCGTCAGTCAAAAGCGCGACGACATTGCGAAAGCGATTCAAGAGAACCAAGTGGTTATTGTTGCTGGTGAAACAGGTTCAGGTAAAACCACTCAGCTACCAAAAATTTGTGCTGAGCTTGGTCGAGGTAAATATGGCCTGATTGGTCATACTCAGCCGCGTCGTCTTGCTGCTCGTTCGGTAGCAACCCGTATTGCAGAAGAGATGGAAACCGAACTGGGCAATTTCGTCGGTTATAAAGTTCGATTCAACGACCAAATTTCTGATCAAACACAAATCAAGTTGATGACAGACGGTATTTTACTGGCTGAAATTCAGCACGACCGTTTTCTCAACCAATATGACACCATCATTATCGATGAAGCGCACGAGCGCAGCTTAAATATCGACTTTATCCTCGGTTATTTGAAACAGTTGTTGCCGCGTCGCCCTGATCTGAAAGTTGTCATTACCTCGGCAACGATCGACCCTGAACGTTTCTCAAACCACTTTAACAATGCACCTATCATTGAAGTGTCTGGACGTACCTATCCGGTGGATACTCGTTACCGCCCATTGTCGAGCGACGAAGATAGTGAACGTGATCAGCTTGAAGGCATTTTTGAAGCAGTAGACGAGCTTTGCGATGAAGGCTTAGGCGATATTCTGATCTTTATGAACGGTGAGCGCGAAATTCGTGATACGGCGGATGCGTTATCGAAACGTAACCTTCGTGATACTGAAATCGTTCCTTTGTATGCTCGCCTTTCAGCCGGTGAACAAAACAAGATTTTCCAACCGCATGCTGGTCGTCGAATTGTATTGGCGACCAACGTGGCGGAAACATCGCTTACCGTACCGGGTATCAAATATGTGATCGACCCAGGTACAGCGCGTATCAGTCGTTACAGCTACCGAACTAAAGTTCAGCGTCTTCCTATTGAACCTATTTCTCAGGCGAGCGCCAACCAGCGTAAAGGCCGTTGTGGTCGTGTGGAAGAGGGTATCTGTATCCGCCTGTACTCCGAGGAAGATTTTAACTCGCGTCCGGAGTTCACCGATCCTGAAATTCT
>Ga0194136_1001659_pt1 | contig 11070 bp, 11 predicted proteins | sample TARM_MetaG_T3A_1_FD_134023 | JGI IMG/M metagenome (GOLD analysis project Ga0194136, IMG submission 134023) | Freshwater microbial communities from Pennsylvania, USA, analyzing microbe dynamics in response to fracking - TARM_MetaG_T3A_14 (version 2) | ecosystem: Environmental > Aquatic >...
TATTGTCAGATATTTATGACACGGTGCGGACTTTACGTCCAGTACCAGACTAATGTTTCTTTTAACGTTGCGTTTTTATATTATTTTTATATATTCATGTAACATCGTCAGTTGGCACACATTTTGGACTAGTCTGCACATAACGTGTCGAACTGTCGACCAAAACACATGCCGTTGTGTCGTTGTGAAGTTGAAACGTTGTGAAGGGAAAGCCATTCAGGAGGATAGTAATGTCGTTGACCAAAGAAGGGAGTTCCGCTCGAAGGTGGAGAGCCATGCTGCTGGCCGGGTTGGCCGGTGTGGCGCTGACTTTCGGTGCGGGGCTGGCGATGGTGACAACCGACAGGGCAGCTTTCTGCGGCAGTTGTCACGCCATGGAAGAGGCGGCGCTGACGCACAAGCAGTCGGTACACGCCAAACTGTCATGCAACGAATGTCATGCGCCGCATAACCTTGCGGCCAAAATTCCGTTCAAGGCAGTTGCAGGCACAAAGGACATCTATGCCAACACCTTGGGAACCATTCCGGATCTTATTCATCCTCAGGGAAATACCCTGAATGTGGTGCAGGCAAACTGTGTGCGCTGCCACTCAAGCACCGTGATGACCGTGAATATGGGAAGCAAGGATAACTGCATGTCCTGCCACCGCCATGTGCCCCACACCCCAAAGAAGCCAATATCGACGAGGAAGGCTGCCGATGCTTAAGAAATTCTCTGCCGTTGCCGGTGTTATCGTCGTGGGTGCCGCCATTGCGCTCACTGGTTGTTCCGATGCCGTGGAACCGGTCACTCCGACCTACAAGACAAATCTGGACAAGGCTGAAATACGCAATTCCGAATTCGGAAAGGTGTTTCCGCTGCATTATCAAACCTACCTGCGTAACGATGAAGACAAGATCATGACCGAATACGGCGGGTCCGTGCCGTATAACAAGCATGACAACGTGAACCCGCTGCCCAAGGGCTACAAGCACGCACAGCCCTACCTGAAGAACCTGTGGCTCGGGTATGCGTTCAGTTTTGAGTATCGTGCCGCCCGTGGCCACACCTATGCCATTGAAGACATTCTCAATATCGACCGTATAAACCGTTACAGCGAGAAGGGCGGCCTGCCCTCCACCTGCTGGAACTGCAAGACGACCATGATGCCCGAGTTCATCGAGAAATATGGCGATGATTTCTGGAAAAAGGACTTCAACGAGTTCCGTCAGGCCATGGATGTGAAGGACCATGCCATCGGCTGTACCAACTGCCATGAAGCCGAGACCATGGAACTGCAGCTGTACAGCGAGCCGCTCAAGGAATTCCTGAAGGTGCAGGGCAGGGAATGGAAGGACATACCGCGTAACGAAAAGCGCGCCCTCATGTGTGGTCAGTGCCACGTGGAATACTACTTCCAGAAGCCTGAATTCGGCGCGGCCCAGCGTCCTGTGTTCCCGTGGACCGAAGGGTACGATCCCGAGAACATCTACACGTACTACAAGGGGCATGGCGATTCCAAGATCAAGGGATTTGAAGGCCAGTTCTATGACTGGATTCATCCTGTCTCCCAGACTCCCATGCTCAAGGCCCAGCACCCCGAATATGAAACCTGGATCAACGGTCCGCACGGCTCCGCCGGTGTTTCCTGCGCGGATTGTCACATGACGTACAAGCGTCTCGACGGCAAAAAGAAGATTTCCGACCATCAGTGGACCTCCCCGCTGAAGGACCCGGATATGGCTGCCTGCCGTCAGTGCCACACCGACAAGACGCCTGAGTACCTCAAGGGCCGCGTGGTGGATACGCAGGAAAAGGTGTTTGCCCAGCTGCTCATCGCTCAGGAAGTCTCCGTACGGGCGCACGAAGCCATCCGCCGTGCATCCGAGTACACCGGGCCCAAGCCTGCAGACTATGATGATCTCATGATCGAAGCCCGCGAATGGTGCCGTAAGGGCCAGTTCTTCTGGGATTACGTTTCTGCCGAGAATAGCGTTGGTTTCCATAACCCGACCAAGGCTCTGGATACTCTTGCCAAGTCTCAGCAGTTCAGCCAGAAGTCAGTAGATGCGGCCGTCCGCGCTTCCAACTTCACCATTGCGAAGGATCTGGCCGGTGACATCAAGACTCTTGTTCCGCCGATTATGGAACACAGCCGTGAACTGATGATGGACCCCGCACATCTGCAGACGCACGAATGGCTCAAGTACCTCAAGCCCTTCCCCAAGGCGCAGCAGGTATGGGACGGCAACAAGCGCCTGATTCCCGCTCCTGAAAAGAGCTAAAGCAGGAAACAGAATATGATTGGGCCCCCGCAAGGGGGCTCTTTTTTGCAGAGGGTAGAGCAGGACATGACTGCGGACACAAAAAAAGCGGAAGAATTACCTTCCGCTTTTTAGTGCAACCAGCATGCAAAATTAGGCTTTGATGCTTCTTGAGATGAATCGTACCATTTCGTCATAGAGGCTCGGAGGAGCATACGGCGTCAGCAACTTGGTACGAATTGCACCAACCAGGTTACACTGGATGGCGGTTGCGGTTTCATGGGGAGGCAGGTCTTTCTTTATGGAACCGTCCTCAATGCCGCGGCGTACGTGGTATTCCAGTTCGCGGGGAACCTGATTGAATTTTTCGTACATGGTGTCGCGGTCGGTCTTGGTTTTCATGTCCGAATAAGGGGAGCAGCGGACCAGAACCATGAAATAGGAATCTTTCTGAATGGAGAATTCCAAATACTCCCGGCTGAAATTGACCACAGATTCGTAGCCGTTTTCACCGCGTGCGCACGCCTCGCGCAGGTGGATCAGAAAGTTGTCCAGAACATCCAGCCCTGCGGCAAGAAACAGCTTTTCCTTGTTACCGTAGTGATGGGTAAGAAGACCCAGCGCAACCCCAGCGCGTTCGGAAATCTTCTTGAAAGTGGTTTCAGCGTACCCGTACTCCCCGAATAGCTCTTTGGCTGCCAGAAGCAGCGCATCCTTTTTCGTCATTGTCATACACTTGGCCTATCTTTTATGTGGTTCAGGCAATATCCGGATGCAGCCCATTGCATCCGACGGAAGAATTGCCAATCAAGCCTTAAGTTATAACACTGTTTGAGCACCCAAAAGTCCATTAGCTCACAATAGTCGAACAGTCAATCAACAGCTGCAATACTCTTGCTTTCCTGCATAAAGTGTTACTTGCATGGATTAGCGCCGAGTACTTTGTTTTGCTGCAGTTGTATCTTTGCCGTTTCCTCAAGCTGCGCAGGACAGAAATTATTCAGATATGAGACAATGCTGTTAGTCAGTTGTCAGAAATGGCTGCTCCGAGGTTCTCGTAAAAGAAGAGCCCCCTTGCGGGGGCTGAGAGAGAAGAGGAGCGTGTTATAGAAAAATTCTTAACAACCTGACTGCGAGCCACCTGTTGCTCTGCCTGATGATTGCGGAAGGTATCAGAGAGAACCAGTTCTTGCCAAACTGAGCGCTCAAACAGTCGATGGCTAAAACTAGTCCCCGCACGATCTTCTGTCAATATAAAATGGGGTTGGTGAGATGAAAGAATAATCTGAAGAAAACGCAATGCCCTGAATATACAAGGGGTTTAGTGAAAAATATTATTGCAGAAAATGATAGTGTTTACGCGCACAGTGCTCGCGCTGCGTCGTGATCATGCGGCAGTGCAAGGCGGGTTAGGTCCACTCTTTGAGTGATGCGCTAATAAAATCGCATACATGCTGATGCTCGGCCTTGCCGTTGCCTTCAATGACCATGGGGTCGCCGAATCGCATCATGACGGGGTGAGAAACCGTGATCGGCCCGAAGTCTTTGATAAGCCCGCCGGTACCCCACGCATTGGTTTTCAGCGCAAGCGGCACGACGGGAACCCCCGCCTTTTTCGCAAGCTTGATACCAATGGAATTGAAGGTTGCAGGGTTCAGCTCGTCGCTGCGCGTCGCCTGCGGAAAGACCACGACGGAGATGCCTTTTTCAAGGCGCTGCACTCCACCTTCAAGAACCGCTTTAAGGTCTTCTCGCGGGTTGGTCCGGCCAACGGCAATGGGGTCTCGCGAATGCATCACCCATCTGAAGAAGGGGTATTTCATCAGGCTCTGCTTAACGACAAAGGTTACATTGCGGTAGGGTTGTATCACCGCGGGGAGCACAAACGTCTCCAGTGTGCTCATGTGGTTGCCCACGAAGACGCAGGGGCCATCAAGCCGGGTAAAGGCCTGCAGGTTCTCGAAATGAAAGGTGCCACCCACACGCTCAAAGGCGCGTACAATGGCCAGACTGCTTTTGACCCATTCTTCGGGGGTGAGTCTGTCGTACTTGGCAAGACGGGATGCTGCCCCGACAATGGCAAGCATGGACGGATAGAAACACAGATTGGGAAACAGTCTGGCTATGGGGTTGGAGGCATTTTCAGGAGTAGTATAGGTATTGCCGTACATTACTGGATAAACAGCCATGGCCTTTCCTTCAATCGTGTAAGAGGTGAGCATGCATGCCCCGTCCGTCAGGGTTCCATTCCCCGGTTCTGTGGTGGCCGGTGCGTGGAGCAGGCTGTGTAACGGTTCTGTAACAGTCCGGACGGCGCGAAAACTACGCGCTCTTGCCTGCAAATGCAATCATCCTGTCTTTTTTGAGAAGCATCTGCCCGAAGACCTTGGCGCTGTAAGGATTTTGTCTTCTGTGCTGGACAAGCTGCGCTTTTCACGGCAAAAGCTTCACAAGCCTAATGATGGCTGAAATTTCCAACTTCGGAGAGCTCATGAGCCAGAACGAACCGGATAAGATTATTTATTCGATGATGCGCGTGACAAAACGTCACGGACAGCGCGAAGTGTTGAAAAATATTTCCCTTTCCTATTTCTACGGTGCCAAGATCGGCGTGCTGGGCCTTAACGGTTCCGGTAAATCTTCCCTGCTCAAGGTGCTTGCAGGTGTGGATAAGGATTTCGAGGGCGAAACCGCGGTTTCTCCCGGGTACACCATCGGCTACCTTGAACAGGAGCCGCTGGTTGATGAAACCCGCACCGTGCGCGAAGTGGTTGAAGAAGGCGTTGGCGACGTGATGCAGGTCATCAGGGAGTTCAACGAAATCAACGCAAAGTTCGCCGAACCCATGGAACCCGAGGAAATGGACGCTCTTATCGAGCGTCAGGCCGTTGTGCAGGAACTCATGGACAACAAGGGCGGCTGGGATATCGATTCCCGTCTGGAAATGGCCATGGACGCGCTGCGTTGTCCCCCTGCGGACACCCCTGTTTCCGTAATTTCCGGTGGTGAAAAGCGCCGTGTGGCCCTGTGCCGTCTGCTTTTGCAGAATCCGGACATCCTGCTCCTCGACGAACCCACCAACCATCTGGACGCAGAATCTGTCGGCTGGCTGGAGCGTTTTCTCCAGACCTTCCCCGGCACCGTCATTGCCGTAACCCATGACCGCTACTTCCTTGATAACGTGGCGGGATGGATTCTTGAGCTTGACCGCGGCCGCGGTATTCCGTGGCAGGGCAACTACTCCAGCTGGCTGGAGCAGAAACAGCAGCGACTGTCCGTGGAAGAGAAGCAGGAATCGGAACGTCAGAAGACCTTGCAGCGCGAACTTGAATGGATACGCATGTCTCCCAAGGGGCGTCATGCCAAATCCAAGGCACGCATCAGCGCCTATGAATCCCTGCTTTCCACTGAGTCAGAGAAGCATGCAAAGGATCTGGAAATCTACATTCCTCCGGGACCGCGTCTCGGCAAGTCCGTCATCGAGGCTGTGAATGTTCAGAAAACCATGGGTGAGAAGTTGCTCGTGGACAACATGAACTTTCTTATCCAGCCCGGTTCGGTTGTGGGCATTATCGGTCCGAACGGTGCCGGTAAATCCACGCTGTTCAAGATGATTACCGGTGACGAAAAGCCCGACGGCGGCGAGCTGAAGCTGGGCGAGACCGTAAAACTGGCTTATGTGGATCAGGGCCGTGACACCCTTGCCGCAGGCAAGTCTGTGTATGATGTCATCTCCGAAGGGTATGACACCATCAAGCTGGGTACGAGAGAAGTGAACTCCCGCGCATACTGCTCGCGTTTCGGCCTTACCGGTTCCGATCAGCAGAAGTCGGTGGACGTGCTTTCCGGTGGAGAGCGCAACCGTGTGCATCTTGCCCGTACGCTCAAGTCCGGTGCAAACGTCATCCTGCTTGACGAACCCACCAACGACCTTGACGTAAACACCATGCGTGCGCTGGAAGAAGGCATTGAGAACTTTGCCGGCTGCGTGCTGGTCATCTCGCATGACCGTTGGTTCCTCGACCGTATTGCAACGCATATTCTCGCCTTTGAAGGCGATTCTTCCGTTGTGTTCTTCGATGGTAACTATAGCGAGTACGAAGCGGACCGTAAAAAGCGTCTCGGCAAGGATGCCGACCAGCCCACCCGCATCAAGTACCGCAAGCTTACGCGCTAACGCGGTATATTGAACTGATTCCTGAAAGAGGCGGACATTGTCCGCCTCTTTTTTTTTACAAATTATAATTGGGTACAGCAATACAGCATGTATGGTGGAGTCTATAGTAGCTTAATACTTGCCATGTCGAACCTTTTACGGAGCGGAATGCTCAAAGGGGGTACGTATGCGATGGTACAAGCCGGCCCTGTGGACTATTGCAGGAGTGCTGCTGGGGTTCCCCATCTTCAGCATGACCTATTACACAATGGTTCGCACCTCCACGCCCGGCTTCTGTGCTTCCTGTCACGAAATCCGACCTGCATGGGAGGCCTGGAAAACCTCCACCCACGTCAACAATGCACAGGGGATAGTTGCGGACTGCATGGACTGCCACCTGCCTGCACCGCACGATACGGTGAACTTCTTCTACTCCAAGACCTATCATGGGCTGAAGGACGTCTATGCCCATGTCATGATGAGCAACCCTGTCGAGGAATACGACAGGGCAGCCATGCGTGAACGGGCATATGAAAGCTTCAATAATGAGCAGTGTCAGAAGTGCCACCGGAATATTCTGTATATCCCCGGAAACAGAGGAGCAATGCTGGCGCATCGTACCGTGTTGTATCCGCGTCCCGGTTACGAGCGCAAATGCGTGGATTGCCACAGGAATCTGGTTCATGTGGATCGTCCGCATTACCAGTACAAGCAGTTTTCACCTCCGTACAGGGCTACGGGACTCAAGCTCTAGTGAACAATCAGGTAACTGAGGAGGCTTTCCCGATGAAATGTATGTCGTTGAAGGGCTGGCTGTTGCTGATAGCGGTTATGCTGCTGGTTGTGCCGGCAGGCACCGCCAAAGCTGCTAACAACTATCCGAAAATGAAGGAATATCGTATTGAAAGAAGCATGCCGGATCAGGCTGTTGCCTGTATCGAGTGCCACCGTGTAACCACGCCCGGCCTGTTTGCCGACTGGGCGGCCAGCAGGCATGCCTCAGCCAACATTACCTGTCTTGATTGCCATCAGGCTGCCGATGAGGATGCCGATGTCTCCAAGGCGCATTTTGAGTATTACAGCCGCGGTGACATGCCTTACGGCAAGGCGCAGTACAAGATTCCCGTTGCGGCTGTGGTTACTCCCAAGGACTGTTCCCGTTGTCACCCCGACGAAGTGACTCAGTACAGCCGTTCCAAGCATGCAAACACCATTGAGATAATGTGGAAGATAGACCCGTGGCTCAACAAGGGCATGAACTCGGATAACGAGCGCAAGACCGGCTGTTACTACTGCCACGGTACCATTCTGAAGATTGAGAACGGTAAGCTTGATTCATCCACCTGGCCCAACGTGGGCGTGGGCAGAGTGAACCTTGACGGTTCGCTGGGCTCCTGTACCAGCTGCCACACCCGTCACCGCTTCTCCGTCATGGAAGCCCGTAAGCCGGAAGCCTGCGGCCAGTGTCACCTTGGTCCGGACCATCCCCAGATCGAGATCTACAAGGAATCGAAGCACGGCGACATCTATGATACCTTCGGCGACCAGTACAACTGGAATGCCGCCGGCGGCACATGGACGGCAGGTGTTGATTACCGCGCCCCCACCTGTGCTGCCTGCCATATGTCCGGTTCCGGCAAGGTCATGACCAGCCACGACGTGACCGAGCGTCTGTCTTGGGAAACGCAGGCCCCGCTGACGGTTCGTCCTTCCGAGTTTGCGGCTTTCCCCGCCAAAACCGACTGGAAGGTCGAAAGAGCGAAGATGAAGGATGTGTGTCTGCAGTGTCATGGCAACGCGTGGGTCGATGATTTCTACGTTGATTTCGACAAGGCCGTCGAAGAGTACAACGAGAAGTACTACAAGCCTGCCAAGACCATGCTGGACGATCTGTACGCAAAGAAGCTGCTGGATAACACCACGGTCTTTGATGAAGAACTTGAAGTGGAATTCTATGAACTCTGGCACCATGAAGGCCGCCGCGCACGCATGGGTTCCATGATGATGGCTCCCGACTACGCATGGTGGCACGGTTTCTATGAGTGCAAGCACCGCTTTAACCGCTTCATGGAAGGCGCAAGAGAGCTTATCAAGCACAACACGCCTGCATACCGTTATCCCGACTTCCCGAATACCGGCGGTGATACCACCAAGCCTCCGGCAATATTCGGCAAGAAGTAGAACCGAATCCGGGAGAGACTGGCAGTCTCCCCAATATCAAGCGCCCCCGACCTGGAGAGATCGGGGGCGCTGTATGTTTGTATGGCGGAAGATGGCTATTGGCCGAGAACCCGCAGATAGGAGCGGACCCTGCGCACGCCTTCAATTTCCTTCGCGTACTTGATGGACAGGTCGATCTCGCGCTGGTTGCCCACACGGCCCATCAGCAGGACATTGCACTGGATGACGGCAACATCCACGTTGGTGGACCAGATGCGGTCGTCGGAGATGAGTTCCTTTTCCAGTTCGCCGCGAATCATCAGGTTGTCTGTGGTGCCGCAGCCGTCATCCTTCACCTTGGGCAGAAGGTAGTAGGTAACGTTGGTCACACCATCCACATCCTGGGCAATGGAAATGGCGCGGGCGCGCTGTGCATCACTTTCATACTCACCATAGAGGTAGGCATGGCCCTGATACACATTGGCCCCTATGTCGAGTATGCTGACCAGCTTGTCTTCAAGAAAGCGGGCCTTGATTTCCGCCGTGATATACTTGTCGGTTGCAACTGTTTTAACATCCCGTTCATCAACGCTTGTTTTGTAGATGGCACAACCCGAGGAAAGTGTCATAAGCATGAGTGCTGCCAGAAGCAGTAATACGCGCTTCATCATGATATCTCCCGTTTTGATTCAATGTCCTGCTGCCTGCGGTTCATGCCCCCCCGGTCCATACCGCGCCCAGCGTCATAAACACCTACTACATCATCCGTTATGGCAACGGATCGCGCACGGCGGTAGTAGCGTACCAGATTCCGATAATCCGATTCATAGCCTTCGTAAACTTCCCAGCCTGCGCAGCGGTTCTGCACAAGATCCCGTGAAAGGCACATGCACAGCGGGTCTACGTTGGTGGGACGGAAAAGCTCCCTTCCTTCCACATGCTCAGGCAGGTAGCCATTGGCAAACGCTTTGCTTACATCAATGCGGGCGATCACGAGTTCCGCATCGGGATACCTGCCGAAGATGGCAAAGGCTTCGGGGGCCAGAGTGTTGTCGTCATCCAGAAAGATAATTCGTGTTCCTTTTGCCACCCGCAGCAGAATACGGCGTATGCCGTTACCGAAATTGCCCTGTGCGGGCAGGTTCATGAACCGCAGAAAAGGGTAGTCGCACACTTCTGGCCCTTGTACGCCATCATAGCCGACAAGCATCTCAACAGCCGAAGCATCAAGTCCCGCATGCAGCATCGCGGTATGTACACTTTCTATGGCCTGTGCAAGGGCCAGAGGGCGTTTGCCCGCGCTTGGCGTTATGATGCTGAATATGGGGCCAGTTGCCATGTGTGGTACCGCTTACGATTTTCTCTTGTTCAATTGCCGGAACCACGCCGCTATGCGGGGTTCCATACCATGTTCCTTGGGTTGGTAGAAATGTCTGTCTTCAAGCCCGTCGGGCAGATACTGCTGTTCCACGTGTCCTTCAGGATAACTGTGCGGGTACAGGTAGTTCTTGCCGTATCCCCAGTCTTTCTGAAGCTTGGTGGAAGGATTACGCAGGTGCAGCGGCACAGGACGCGGGCCGTTTGTCTTGATTTCTTTGGCCGCCGCAAGATAGGCCGCATAGGTTGAATTGCTCTTCTTTGAAAGTGCAAGATACACCACACATTCCGCCATGGGAATGAATCCTTCGGGCATGCCCACGAATTCTATGGCCTGCTGGCAGGCAACGGCAAGCTGCAGGGCCATGGGGTCGGCCAGACCTATATCCTCCGATGCGGAAAGGATGAGGCGGCGGGTGATGAACCGGGGATCTTCTCCGCCTTCAAGCAGGCAGGCAAGGTAATAGAGCGCGGCATCCGGGTCACTGCCGCGGATGGACTTGATGAGTGCGGATGCCAGCTCGTAGTGGTTGTCGCCGTCCTTGTCGTGCCGGATAACCACTTCGGGCAGGGCGGAGCGCAGCTTCTCGAATGTACGTGATTCTTCGGGCAGGGCCGCCACATATTCAAGAAGGTTGAGCATGGTGCGTGCGTCGCCGTGCGCAACGCCTGCGATGAAATCGTAAGACTGGTCTTCAAGTGTGAAGCCGCTGGATTCCGCGCCGCGCCGTGCAAGCTGGATCATCTCCGGTCTGCTCAGAGGACGCAGACGCAGCACGTGCAGCCGCGAGAGCAACTGGCGGGTAACGCTGAAAGAGGGGTTTTCCGTCGTTGTGGCAATCAGCGTGATTTCGCCCGATTCGAGCAACGGCAGAAAGAAGTCCTGCTGGGCCTTGGAGAAACGGTGCAATTCGTCCAGCACCAGCACATCCACGCCGGTAAGGGATTTACGCAGTTGCTGCAGTCCTGCCTCCGGCGCGCTTACGCGCAGCCAGTTTTTGCCTGTCTGTCGGGCAAGCAGCAGGGCCAGTGTGGATTTGCCGCAGCCGGGCGGGCCGAAGAGCAACAGGCTGGGCAGCCGGTTGGCATTGCCAAGGGCGGTTATGCGCGCCTTCAGATGTTCCTGGCCGACA
>Ga0194136_1001661_pt1 | contig 11054 bp, 9 predicted proteins | sample TARM_MetaG_T3A_1_FD_134023 | JGI IMG/M metagenome (GOLD analysis project Ga0194136, IMG submission 134023) | Freshwater microbial communities from Pennsylvania, USA, analyzing microbe dynamics in response to fracking - TARM_MetaG_T3A_14 (version 2) | ecosystem: Environmental > Aquatic >...
AGCGCTTTTTTTAAAGCCTTATTCAAAATATATCTGGATTGCGCTCATGCTGCTGGCCTGGGAATTGACGGCAAAACTCGCGCTGGTGAACCCTTTGGCGTTTCCATCGCTGGAATTGATTTTCACGGCCTTGATTGATTCGATCATCAATGGTGACATCCTGCTACAGATGCTTTTTTCCCTGGGCTTGATCGTAATCGGTCTTGGGATTGGTGTGGTGTTGGCTTTTCTGATGTCATTTCTGTCAGTGGTGAGTCCGGTGTTTGCCAGTTTTACCGACACCTGCGTTTCCATTTTTCATCCCTTACCGGGAATTGCCCTGTTGCCACTGATCATTCTCTGGATTGGTACTGGCAGTATGGCCGTTTTGTTTATCATCGTCCATTCGGTTTTATGGCCGATGATTCTCAATATGACTGCCGGCTTTAAGGCCATTCCCGAGGTGTATAAAAAAATCGGTCAGAACTATGAGTTTAATACCTTCCAGAGCATCCTCCGGATCTTTATTCCGGCGTCGCTGTCTTATTTGCTTGCTGGTCTTAAAATTGGTTGGGCCAGGGGTTGGCGGGCGGCCATCTCGGCCGAAATGATTTTTGGGGCATCTGGGGGTATCGGCGGGATCGGCTGGTATATTTTTAATAAACGGGTTTTTATGGATACGGCCGGTGTATATGCCGGGCTTCTGATAATCATTGCAGTGGGAATTTTTGTGGAAGATTTTGTCTTTGGGAAAATTGAGAAAAATACCATCAATAAATGGGGTGTAGCATGAAGCCAATCATTGAAATTCGTTCACTGAACAAATCTTATGAGGACTATCAGGTCCTTTATAATCTCAGCCTAAAAATTTGGCCGGGAGAATTGATCTGTGTCATTGGCCCTTCCGGCTGCGGCAAAAGCACGTTGCTTAACCTGATTGGTGGATTTGTCAAAGGTGATCAAGGAGAGATTCTACTAAATGGTTTGTTGGTCGAAAAACCCAGTCGCAAATGTATTATGGTGTTTCAGGAGTTTGATCAGTTGTTTAGCTGGCAGACAGTCCGACATAATATTGAATTTCCGCTGAAAAAAGCGCCGGATCGGCTAACGAATCAGGAAATACGAACCCGTGTGAACCATTATCTGGCGATGGTAAACCTGTCCGATTTTGGTGATTATTATCCCAATCAGCTTTCCGGCGGGATGAAGCAGCGGACGGCTCTGGCCCGGGCCCTGGCGTTATCCCCCCAATTATTGTTAATGGATGAGCCCTTTGGCAGTCTGGATGCCCAAACCAAACGGGATCTCCAGGACACCCTGCTGAAGATTAAAGAGAAAACCCGGGCCACCACAGTTTTTGTGACCCACGATATCCGGGAAGCTCTTTATTTAGCCGATCGGATTGTCGTGCTAAGAGCCGGTACCGTGGCAGCGGTAATAAAAAATCAGTCCCGCAATGTCAGTGAGACCCGGGTGGCCGAAATTACGGCCCTGCTTTCACCCTGAAAATATGGATCTGCCAGGGCTTCGTATCAATCAGGGGAGCCAGATTGGTGCCGTAGCTGCTGTTACTAAATACTGTGATTTCTTCGCAGTGCTCAGCAAGAAAGGTGGTCATTTCAGCAAAAATCGGGGTGATATCGCCGTACATTACATCATAGGCGGGATGATTTTTGGTGATAAAGGTCAGTTCATCATAATAGATGATGTACTCAATCTGCTGTTTGGCAATGTAGTCGGCAAAGGTCATTCCCCGGTCATCGAGGTATTGCAGATTGCGATAGTCAATTAGTTGGCCATCGGCAAAGGCATACTCGGCGTTTAAATTGCCGAGAATTTTCGGACGTCCGGGAATGGCAGCCTGGATTTGGTTGAGATAGACAGAATAGGGACTGGCTGTGGGTTGCAGCCCAGTTAGTGTCAGCACAGCGGTTATCAGGACTAACAGTCCGGGTAATGGCTTTTTTTTATTTTCTTGTAGCTTGGGTTTGCTTAACATTTGTTCGGGATAGCATTGGTCAGAAATCATTTCGAGTAATAGCACGGTTAGTAAGTACATGAGCGGAAAGACAAAGACAATGCTGGTGACATTGTATCGGCCGATTAGAAAAATCCCCAGATTAACCCCAAAAACGATCAGTAGGGGGAGCTTCAGTTTTTGATAACGCGGGCAAGATCGGTGCTTTGCTAAGAGCAGCAGGCTAAGTAACAGCACCAGCCCAAAGACGATCAGTTGAAAACGGATATTGGGCATATAATACTCGATGCTAAATTGGGTAAACAGGTGCCGATAAAAAATCAGAAAACCCTGTAACTTGCCCGGTAATCCATCACCAACTCCAAAATTTTTACCTTGCTGGAGATAGTGTACCAAATAATCCGGATCCATAATCAGGCTGATGCCGATAAAAAAAAGGGCAGACAGGGCTATTACCAGAACCACTAGAGTTAGATTCTTAAAAGTAATTTTTTTCTGATAGAGAAAGTAAAGATAGCACAGTCCGATGGTTAAAGCGACTATAAAACTGTTGGGATGGACGCCAATCCCTAAACCGACAATTAACCCCAGCCACAGATCATCCGTTAAGTGATGGGTAGCGATTCGGCTAATCAGGAAATAAAGGGCCAACACCAGAATAAAAAGAATAATAATTTCCTGCCGGGCCAGATGGGAGGCGTAAAGATACTGAATGTCCAGAGATAACAAGAGGGTGGCCAGCAGTGCTGTACCATCAGAAAGACAAAAAAGCCGGCTGAGCTGATAAAAAAAGTAAAGGGTTCCCACTGAAAAAAGCAGAGAAATTAGTCGGAAGGTAAAAATCTGATATCCGAACACCTGCATAAACCCGGCCTGGAGCAGATGAAACAGTAGCCGGATGGCATGGGGATAGCGCTCATAAATGTTAAAAAAAGGCTCAGTGACACCGATATCACCGGTTACTGCGATATGTCGGGATAACCCGCTGAGCCACGACTCGTCAGAATGAACATAGGGAAAAGTAGTTAGCAACACCAGATTGACAAGAAAATAAAGCCCCAGATACCAATAGATCGCCTTATTTGGCCGGGCCAGTTGTTTAAGTGATGTTTTTATTTTTAGCGCATTTTTTTTATGTTTATTATTGCTGCTTTTCATGAAAGGTACCTCAAATGGATTTGCAGATACAAGCCAGAACCGGCCAGTTGCTTTTAACTGAGTATAACACAAAGCTGGGAAAGGATCACGCGACAAACAGCAATTCTACAATTAGACGGTGCGGTCAGTCATGAGTGCAACGTTTTGTTGACTGCCATTAATAACATTAATACAGCATTACAAAGTCCGTGAACCAAACCCCTTGATTATCGGTTACAATGTTGTTAATTAAATAATTAACGATCTGGAGGAAAAGAAATGTTAAAGAGAAGTCGTATTTTTGTATTAATGGCCTTAATCGCCACCATGATGTTTGTCAGTGCCTGTACGCCGGCAACAACCGGAAGTACCCAATCAGGTGACAGTAACGAACCAAATGCAGTGGTGACAGCTACCAATGAGTATTTTGCCAACATGCCTGAAGACATCAATAAAATTGATCAGGTTGCCTTTATCGATAAGGTAAAAGCTGGCGAAGAGATGACTATCATCGATATTCGCAGTGCCGATGCTTATGCCGAGGGACATGTAAAGGGAGCCCTTAGTATGCCATGGGGTCCCAACCTGGCTGAAAATCTGAATAAGATTCCTGCTGATAAGCCGGTTATGATCTATTGTGTTACCGGACAAACCGCAGGACAGACGGTGTTACTTTTAAACCTGGCCGGATTTGAGACAAAATCGGTAAATCTTGGTTATAAGCTGGGGATTTCCAAGGTTGAAGGTGTTGATGCCGTGATTGAAACAACCCCCAACGCTTTTGATGATTCTGTGAAAACGGTAATTGATCCTGATATTCAAGAAGCCATTGTTGCTTATTATGCCGGTCTTAAAGATGTAGCAGATACCAAGTATGCCAACTACAAAATTACCGAGGATGATGCGAAAGCCGCGATGGACGCCAAAGACGAAACCATCACTTTCCTGGATGTCAGAAAAGCAGAAGATTTTGCCAAAGGCCATATTGAAGGCGCAGCCAACATTCCTTTTGGTAAAGGCATGGAAACTGAGTTTGATACCCTGCCAACTGACAAAACCATTATTGTCTATTGTTACACCGGACAAACCGCCGGACAGACCGTAGCGGGACTACGATTACTGGGCTATGATGCCGTATCCCTCAATTCTGGCGCTGGAACAGCTGCTACCGGAACCGCTGGTTGGGTGAACAAAGGCTACCCACTGGTTACCAATTAATTGATCATTCAGATACTAAATATGAAGTGGCATCTTGCCACTTCATGTTTGTTTTAACCTAATAGGAGGTAAAGTTATGGATATTTCCAATCGAGTCGACATTCCCAAAACAATTGATATAAGTAAAAAGCAACGCGTACAGCCTTATATTGGTCTGGTTTTATTAATTGCAGTTATTCTTTTCGGGGCTCTCAAAAGCAATGTGGATCAGAAACTGACCTTGTTTCTAATCACTGGTATAGCACTGGGTTACATTTTAACGCGGTCTCGCTACGGTTTTGCTGGCGGATTTAAACGGATTTATGTGACTGGCGAAGGCAGTCTCAGTACCGCACTGCTGGTAATGTTTGCTATTTCTATGGTGCTGGCCGCTGGAATTCAGTTTTCTGCCACGATGATGGGGATCGATCCCCCGGGACTTAGTTCTGTCAAGTTTTTAAATGTTTCCGTTCTATTGGGTGGTTTTCTCTTTGGTATTGGCATGATGTTAGCCGGGGGCTGTGCTTCTGGGACACTTAGTGACTTAGGCGAAGGAGCCGGCCGGTCGATGATCGCGATGACGACCTTTGTGCTGGGCTCTCTGCCCGGACTGATGGCCCAGGATGCCTTAAACAATTCCGCCATCGGACAGATTGGGATGAAGCTTTATCTGCCGGATGTGATGGGCTATGTGGGAGCGGTGATCTTCTCAGTCGCACTTCTGGGTATACTCTATCTGGTAGTACGCAAGTATGAGAATTTCCGCAAAAAAGAAGGCTACTATGAAAAGACCGTTTATGAAGATCAGGAATTGCCTATTCCTAATAAAGAACCGTTTAAACTATTTAGTTATGCCACTTTTCATAAAATTTTTGTACAACGTTGGAGCTTTATGACTGGCGGTATTTTGTTGGCGATTATGTTTGGCTTCATCTTAATCACAACCGGACATAGCTGGGGCGTGACCGGACCGTTTGTGACCTGGGGCGTGGCTTTCTTACAGATGTTTGGGATTCATTTTACGGCACCGGTTTTTGCAGACTATGTAGCAACTGCCAATGGCGGAATCTTAAATGATCCCGGTTCCTTGCGAAATATCGGTATTATTCTAGGTGCGACCATCGCTTTTCTTTTGGCAGGACGCTTCGCATTTGACCGACACTTTAAATTAAAAGATGTTGTTTATTACTTAATCGGTGGTTTTTTAATGGGCTTTGGTGCCAGACTGGCTGGTGGTTGTAATATCGGTGCCCTGTTTTCAGGAATTGGCAATTTTTCACTTTCCGGATGGGGATTCTTTGTGACACTGGCTCTGGGTGGATTTTTAGCCCTGAAAGTCTTTGCTGGAAAAGTTAATATTATTCCCCCGGACCGACATCAGAAATAGTAGCTTGGCAGAAAAACATAGCACGTTGTAAATGCAAAAAATCTACATATAAGGAGAAGACAAATGGGTAAAAAAGTAGTTATTATCGGTGGTGTTGCTGGAGGTGCTTCAGTAGCGGCGCGAACACGAAGACTGGATGAATCCGCAGAGATTATTATGTTTGAAAAAGGACCAAACGTATCCTTTTCAAATTGTTGTTTGCCCAATCACCTCAGTGGTATGATTGAAAATAGTGAAGATCTGGTGTTGATGACACCGGATGTCTTTAAAAAACAATATAATATTACCGCCCGGGTTAACCAGGAAGTTGTTGGGATCAAGCCTGAGCAGAAGACCGTTCAGGTTAAGGATCTGCTGGCCGGGAAAGAATATGAAGAAAGCTATGATGTCCTGTTTATGGCACCTGGGGCCAACCCAATCGTACCTAAAATTTCTGGTTATGACAAAGCCCATGTTTTTTCGGTCAAAAATGTGGTAGATATTGATAAGATCAATAAGTTTGTTCGGAATGGCGTCAAAGATGTGGTTGTTGTCGGTGGTGGCTTTATTGGAGTAGAGGTTGCCGAAAACCTGAAACTGGCAGCGGCTGGTTTTAATGTTACCCTGGTAGAAAAAGCTGATCAGATCATGTGTACCCTCGATTACGACATGGTCCAGATTCTCCACAAAGAGCTGATGGACAATGGGGTAGAACTGATTTTAGAAGATGCCATTGCGACCATTGGTGACGATGCAGTCGTTTTGGAATCCGGAAAAACGCTAAAAGCCCAGGCCGTGGTAATGGCCATCGGGGTCACTCCAGATACCCGACTGGCCCAGCAAGCCGGACTTGAAATTGGTGAAACTGGAGCGATACTGGTGAACCACCACTATCAGACCAGTAACCCAAACATCTATGCGGTAGGTGATGCCGTTGAAGTGTATCATCAGTTGACCCACAAGAAAACAAAGTTGGCGCTCGCTGGCCCAGCTCAGAAACAGGCCAGAGCGGCTGCCGATCATCTGTATGGGATACCAACCCGAAATAACGGCGTTATTGGTTCATCCTGCATCAAGATTTTTGAAATGAACGTGGCCTCTACCGGTTTAACTGAATCCATGGCAAAAAGATGCGGTATTCCCCATGACATGGTTTACTTGATTCCCAGCGATATTGTTGGCATCATGCCTGATGCGAATCCCTTCTTTTTTAAACTGGTTTATGAAGTGCCTACCGGAAAGGTGATCGGGGCCCAGGCTGTCAGTCGGGGTAATGCCACCAAACGGGTGGATGTCGTTGCCGGGATGATTTCCATGGGTGCTACCTTAGAAGATCTTAAAGAACTGGAGCTCTGCTATGCACCAGCCTTTAGTACCGCCAAGGATCCAGTAAATTTTGCCGCCATGGTTGCCCTCAATATTCTCAATGGCGATTATAAGCAGGTACCGGTGACCGCGGCTCGACAATTGGTAGAAAGCAATGCCTTTATCATCGATGCCAGAGAACCGGATGAATATCAAAAAAGTCATCTGATCAATGCAGTAAATATCCCCTTAAGTCAATTCCGTCAGCGACTGGCTGAGATTCCCAAAGATCAACCCGTTTACATCCATTGCCGTAGCGCCCAACGTAGCTACAACATGGTTCGGGCGCTGGGACAGCTGGGTTTTGACAATATTTTTAATATTTCAGGTTCCTTCCTGGGAATTTGTACCTATGAATATTTCAATGATCAGATAAAGAATCGCAAACCCATTGTAACGGACTATAATTTTTGTTAAGATAAGACTTAAATAAACAACAGGCTAAAGGCCCAGAAATCAGGAGGACGCATGCAGAACAAGAAGGATTTTGACAAAAACCATCGGATGCTGACGCTTTTGACCTGGGCCTTTATTTTTCTGGTTTGGTTTATCATTACCCGGTTTAATCTCGTTTCAAGCCTGATTGTGCCATCACCCGGGGAAGTGGTCCAGACCTTTTTTGCGATTATTAAAGACGGTTATAATGGTATCAGTCTATGGGAACATCTGGGCATCAGTCTGTTTCGGCTTTTTATTGCTTCAGTATTGGCCATTGTTACGGCTGTGCCACTGGGATTATTTAGCGGCTACTTCAGTAAGTTTGGAGCGATTGTGGATTCCGTCGTACAGTTTTATCGACCATTGCCGCCACTGGCTTATTATGTAGTGCTTATTCTCTGGTTGGGGATTGATGAGTCATCTAAAATTACGCTTTTATATCTGGCTGCATTTGCGCCTATTTACATTGCCTGTGTGTCGGCGGTGTCCAATATCCGGGTTGAGTATCTGCTCAGTGCCAAGTCTCTGGGAGCCAGCGGTAAGGATTTGTTTTTTCAGATCGTTTTTCCGGCCTGTTTGCCGGATATTTTCACCAGCATTCGGACGGCGGTGGGGGTAGCCTATACCACCTTGGTATCGGCGGAGATGATTGCGGCCACATCCGGTCTGGGCTGGATGGTTATTGATGCTTCCCGGTATTTAAAAAGTAGCGTGATTTTTGTTGGCATTATCATTATGGGGATATCAGGAGTCCTAATTGATCAAGGGCTGAAGGCCCTGGAAAAGAAAATTGTCTTTTGGAAGGGATATCAATAGGAGGTTAGGAAATGAAAAGAGTAATAAAGAATAAGGTCTGGGTGCTGGCAGTGCTGGTAATTATGGTTGTAGTGGCAGGGCTGTTTAGCGGCTGTCAAAGTCAGAATGATGGGGGCGCCTTACCAAAGAAAGTGAATATCGGTTATCTGCGGGTACCCAATGATGAGACGGTGAGTAAGACACGCGAGATCTTTGACGCTTATTTTAATGAACTGGGTGTACCCTATGAGTTTATCGTTTTTGACTCTGGCGTAGATGCCAACAAGGCCCTGGCTTCTGGCAGTATCGACTTTGCCACCATGGGAAACACCAATGGGATTATTGCTTTGTCCAGGGGTATTGATGTGGAACTGATCTGGATTCATGAGGTGCTGGGGGAAATCGAAGGTCTGGCGGTGAAGAATGGCTCTAATATCACTAAACCAGAAGACCTGGTCGGTCAGAAGATTGCCACCCCTTTTGCCAGTACCGCTCATTATAGTCTGCTTAATTATTTAAAAGAAGCTGGCATAAAAGATCAGGTGCAACTGCTTGACATGCAAACATCGGAAATTGTGGCCGCCTGGGAGCGGGGTGATATTAACGCTGCTTATACCTGGCAACCCACCCTCGGTGATCTCGAAAAAAATGGCAGCATCCTGGTTAACAGTGCAGAGATGGCAAAAAAAGGCTATGTCACAGCTAATGTCTGTCTGGTTCGAAAAGAATTTTCTAAAAACTATCCGGATCTGGTCGCCGGTTTTGTAAAAGGCCTCAGTGAAGGTGGAGATCTTTACCGCAGCAATCCGCAGGAAGCGGCCGAAAGTGTAGCGGCTGAACTGGGTATCACCGCCGAAAATGCTTTGATGCAGATGACCGGTTCAATCTGGCTGACGCCGGAGGAACAACTGGGATCAGATTATATGGGGTCTGTCGGCAAGCCCGGGAATTTTTCTAAAATCATGAAAGATACTGCGGATTTTCTGCAAAGCCAGAAATCCATTGACAATTCACCAAGCCAGGAAGAATTTGACGCTTTTATTAATTCAACGTATATTGAGATGTCATTAGAATAAGGATGGATTAAGATGAAAAACGAGCTGATTATCGAAATTGACAATTTAACCGTGGATTACCCCAACGAAAACGAACCCGTCCGCGCCCTGGATGGGGTAAATCTGAAGATCAATCAGCATGATTTCATCTGTGTCTTGGGACCTTCGGGTTGCGGAAAAAGCACCCTGCTTAATGTTATTGCCGGGTTTACCCTGCCGAGTGAGGGCACCTTTTTAATGCAGGGTCAGTCGGTTTCAGGGCCGGACCGTCAACGGGGTGTGGTTTTTCAGTCGGCGTCTCTTTATCCCTGGATGAGTGTCCGTAAAAATGTCGAGTTTGGCCCTAAAATAAAAGGGCTTCCCAAAGACGAGATCACCCGGATTGCCAACCATTATCTGACCCAGGTGCATCTGCTGGAGGTGGCCGATCAGCCGCCCTTTCAACTGTCCGGGGGGATGAAACAGCGGGTGGCGCTGGCCCGGGCACTGGCCAATGAGCCAGCGATTCTGCTACTGGATGAACCCTTTGGCGCTTTGGATGCACTGACCCGGATTCATATGCAGCAACTGGTGCGAAAAATCTGGAAGGATGATCAGAACACCATTTTTATGATCACCCATGATGTGGACGAAGCCCTGTCGCTGGGCACCCGCCTGCTGGTGATGTCCAAAAGTCCCGGCACCATTATTCAGGAATTTACCGTCGATTTTTGTGACCGGGTTGATAAACGCACCGGACGGGTTCAAGTGGATGCAAGCTATTTGGCCCTGAAAGAAGAAATCCTGGATTTGATTGACGTTTAAAGAACCGGTCAAGCCCCCAATCATTCACCAGATTAAGACAAAAGAGGAAATGACCATGATACCATTTAATATGCCCCTTTATTTGGGAACCGAAATAAAATATATAAAAGCGGCCATCACTAAAAATCATCAGATTGGTGGTGATGGCCCTTTTACGAAAGCCTGTTCGGACTGGTTGTGTCAAAATGCCCAGATCCCCGGGGCTTTTTTAACGAACTCCGGCACCGCGGCTCTGGAAATGACGGCCCTGCTGGCCGGCATCAAGCCCGGAGATGAGGTGATCATGCCAGCCTTCACCTTTGTGACCACCGCCAATGCCTTTGCCCTGCGCGGTGCCACCATTGTCTTTGTTGATATCCGGCCGGATACCTTAAACATTGACGAAACCCTGATTGAAGCCGCTATCACGTCCCGCACGAAGGTGATGGTGCCGGTCCATTACGGTGGCATTGGCTGCGAGATGGATGCGATTATGGCTATTGCCAGACGCCACGATCTGTTGGTGGTGGAGGATGCGGCGCAAGGTGTGATGGCCAGCTACAAAAATAAAGCCCTGGGAAGCATCGGAGATCTGGGCTGTTACAGCTTCCATGAAACCAAAAACTACACCATGGGGGAAGGTGGCGCCCTACTGATTAATCGCGAGGATCTAATCGAGCAGGCCACAATTATCCGCGACAAGGGCACCAACCGCCATGATTTTCTGGCGGGCCGGGTGGACAAATATTCCTGGGTCGATCTGGGTTTCTCCTATTTACCCAGCGAACTCAACGCGGCTCATCTTCTGGCTCAGCTGGAAGCCGCCGAAATGGTTAACCAGCAGCGGCTGAACCTGTGGCAGCACTATTATGAACGGTTAAAACCGCTGGTTGCGGCTGGCTATATTGAGCTGCCGGTAGTGCCGGAACACTGCCAGCATAATGGTCATCTGTTTTATATC
>Ga0194136_1001663_pt1 | contig 11050 bp, 3 predicted proteins | sample TARM_MetaG_T3A_1_FD_134023 | JGI IMG/M metagenome (GOLD analysis project Ga0194136, IMG submission 134023) | Freshwater microbial communities from Pennsylvania, USA, analyzing microbe dynamics in response to fracking - TARM_MetaG_T3A_14 (version 2) | ecosystem: Environmental > Aquatic >...
AAAGCGCCGCGGCGAGAAGCAGGGTGGCTTTACCCTGATCGAACTAATTGTCGTCGTGGTGATCATCGGGATTTTGGCCGCGGTGGCGATCCCCTCATTCTTGAGTCAGCGCACGAGGGCCTTCGACTCCGCGGTGATCTCCGACTCGCGTAACGTCGCGGTCGAGATGGAGTCCTTCTTCGCGGGTAACCTCCAGTACCCGACCGAGGCGAACGCCCTCGGCGAAGTCAACATCTCGACCGACGTCACACTGGTGGTCCACGTCAACAACGCGGCCAACAACAACAACGGCGCCTTCGTGATCGTCGGCGACCACGCCCGCACCGAGTCCACTTTCGTGCTCCAGTCGGACGCTGGACAGGCTCCCCGTGCGGTCGAGGGCACTGCTGCCGCCGCTGCCGTCGAGGAGACCCTCGGTGCTGGAACGCACCAGACCTTCACCCTCAGCAACGTCACCACCCCGTGACACCCGCCCTTCGGGGCACCCCGTCCGGCTGATGTAGAGCCGGATGACCTGGGAAGGCCCGGTCTGACCTCTTGGTTGGGCCGGGCCTTCCGTTTTCGAACGGCAGGTATCGGTCGTGCCGACCGGGCCGGGCTTTCTGTCTCGGTTGCAGGCTCCATGCCTCCCGAGTGCTGACCCAAGCACTCATGACTTCCTGATGGGACGAAGCGATGTACGAGCCAGGAGCGCGACCGTGAGCCGCACCGCGACTGTGGAGTGGGACGACACGGATGTCGACCTGGGAACCGAGTCGGAGCAGTTGGACGCTGTTGTCTCTGCCCGGGTCCCCCGCCACGTGCTCTGGCTGGCCGCGGCGAAGGCGGACATGACCGGACGCACCCTGTCGGACGTCATCCGCCAGGCGCTGACCGACTACGGCTCGACACCGCCTGACGTGCCCGTGCGGGTCCAGGACTTGCCACTGGCGGACGACTCCGCCCCCATAAACGTCCCCGCACGGATGGCGGGCGTTGCTGTGCCTGCGCATGGTGCCTGGTGAGTCCGGCCCCACGGGGGTCGGGACGGCAAGTGACCGCAACCTCGACGACGGAGCCGCACCCGATGATGATGTTCCAGTCTGAGCCTGACACGGAGTTCCTTGAGGTGTCAGGGCTAGCGAAGGCTGACGAGCCGAAGGTGGACATGGCCCGGTTCGCTGACCGGCCCGACGCGGACCGCGCCAGCCAGTTGTTCGACTAGACCCAGTCCGAGAGCGCGGCCCTCGCACCAAAGGTGTTGCGGGGGCCGTTCTGTGTCCGCGGTTTCTGCGCATGGTGCCTTGAAGCGGACTGACCATCCGCTTCGTGCCTGAGACTGCGGAGGATTCTGTGCCGACCATCAGCGATACCCGCCGACCTGGTTGTGGCACGTTCCTGACCCGCAATCTGGCGGCCCGACACCGTGACAGCGCCGGTCGTCAGGCGGGTCTCTCATTGGTGGAGATGCTGGTTGCGATCGTGATGATCGTGGTCGTGATGACTGCCGCGCTGGTGGTCTTCACCCGCGGCATGCGGATCTCGGCGGTCTCTGAGCGTGACGACCAGTCGGTCGCGCTTGCACAGGATGTGCTCTCCCGTGCACGGCAGACGTCGTTCGCCGAGTTGGGGTTCTTCGAGAACGATCCGGACGCGCCACCGGTGGGTGTTCCGATCATGTTGCCTATCGAGGCGACGAACGGGCTGGCCGTGTCTGAGCCGCCGATTTCGCTCGGGGAGGAGCGTCACACGGGGACACGGCCGTTCGTCCCGCGTGTGCAGCGCATCGTGATGGACACCCGTCAGGGTGAGGCGACGTACCGGGTCGAGACCACGGTCACGAACCCCACCGGTGCGGAGCCTGCGACCGCCCGCCGTGTGACGGTCAATGTGCAGCGCGCGTTCGGTGACGTGACCCACCTGACAGGTGACTGCACGCAGGAGGGCACAGAGTGTGTCGTCCAATCGACACTGCGTGCGGCGACCGCGTCGGACTTCGACCAGGTGTCCGGGCAGATGCCCGAGCCTGCCTGCCTGCCCGGGCAGGACGACCTGATCTGTGACGCGTACATCCGTTCTGGGCGTGTGCTTGACGGGGCCACGATGGTCTCTGACCAGGACATCCCCGAGCAGGTCGCCCCCGTAGACCTGTTCGTGCGGACAGCCGACCCTGCGAGCCGGGTGATCGCGACTTGGCAGTGGCGTAACGCTGACGGTGCTGTGATCCGCAGCGTCGACCATGAGATGACCGGTGGATCCGACGGCACCCGCTGGAACGTCACCATCGCCCCTGACCCGCTGTCGGTCGACGGGCTCCAACGTCAGCAGCAGGGCTACATCCGCCCTGGGCGTATCACGGTGACGTTCCGGGCCACCACGGATACTGGTCAGTCGCAGACCCGTGATGTGCCAGCGTTCTGGTCGTTTGCTGCCGGTGAGGCGGCCACTGTCGGGGTTGCGCTGGAGTCGGCTGAGGACGACTGGTGCACGCCGCAGGGTGGTCAGGCGATCCAGTTTGGTGTCGAGGGCTTGTCCATCGGGTTCACCCCCGACACCCAGAACCCGTCGGCACGAGACGTCGTCGCCGTCGTATTCACGACCACGGACGCGGCCGGGCGGGCTAGCACGACTCGTGTTCCTGCCACCGTCGTTCCCGGTTCAGTGGAGACGGTCAATACCGGCGGTGATCACGGTCAGGTGTGGGGCGGCTGGGTCAACGCGTCCTTCACCGCTCAGGTGCCGCCGACCTTGGCGTGCAACCGTGCCGTGGCTGTGGTCGTGGACCGGGCGATCGACGCGACCCGCACGCCGGTGACGTTGATGCTCCCGGGAAGTGCGATCGGTGCGCCAGACAGCCCCATTCCGACACTGAACATCAACCAGGACACCGGCGCGGTCACCGCGTCGTGGAACACGGTCACAGAAGGTGCCTCCTACCGCATCGCCTGGTCGGTTGCTGGTGGCGCGTTCTCGGCTGAGCAGACCATCACCGAACTGTCAGCGGACCTGCCGTCTGCGCTGCCGCTCGGCAATACGGTCATCTTCCGAGTCGTCGCGGTCGTCGCTGGGCAGGAGTCCGCTCCATCGACGGTGTCCGGCATTCGTAGGCCTGATGCGCCGGTGCTGTCCGCTGGTGCCGCAGAGACGGTCAACACGATCAACGCGATCCGCACGAACGTGCCGTCCGCCACCTCATACGTGTGCCAGATCGCGACGAACAACACGTTCACCACCGGGCTGGCGACGATCCCGTGCACGGGCACCGCGTTCTCGCGAAGTGGGCTGGCCTCTGGTACGACGTTCTTCTTGCGTGCTGCTGCTGTGAACGCTGGCGGTCAGTCCACCTGGTCGAACACGCTGTTGCAGACCACCCTCTCTGGGGCGCCGGTGTTGTCCGCTGGTGCTGCCGAGACTGCAACGGTTGTCGGCGCGACCCGGACGAACGTGGATGGTGCGACATCGTACGTGTGCCAACTCGCGACAAACAACGCGTTCACCGCCGGGCTAAGGACGGTGCCGTGTCCGGATCCAGCGTTCTCGCAGGGCGGCCTGGCCTCTGGTACGACGTTCCACCTACGTGCTGCCGCTGTGAACGCCGGTGGTCAGTCCGCCTGGTCCAACACGCTGTCGCAGACCACGATCCCTGCCGCCCCGGTGCTGTCCGGTGGTGCAGCCGAGACGGTCAACACGGTCAACGCGACCCGTACGGACGTCACCGGTGCCACATCGTTCGTGTGCCAAATGGCCACGAACAACGCGTTTTCTGCCGGGCTGGTGACGATCCCGTGCACAGGAACGAACTTCTCACGAGGCGGACTCACCCCGGACACGACGATCTTCTTGCGGGCCGCTGCAGTGAACGGGTCCGGTCAGTCCGCGTGGTCCAACACGATCAGCCAGCGGACGGCGATGCCTGCGCTGTCGATCCAGCCCCACACCTCCGGCAGCAACTGCTTCGCTGCGTCGTCGGGCGGCTGGCGCCCCAATGTGTCGTCCGGGACGGTCGGGACGGTCGGTCAGGGCCGTCCGGTCGAGGCGCTCCGGTTCACGACCGTCGGGCTTGAAGCGCGCGCGTTCGTCGGCCAGGTCGCCTCCGTCCTCCCCAACTGTGGCGTGGTGACGGGAGGCACCTCGGGGTGGACCGGGTGGGGTGGCCCGAACACGATCATCGGGACGACAGGCCAGGGCCGACCCATCAACGCGGTCTCGCTTCGGTCCTCGCACTTCCGGGTCGAGTTCCGTGCGCACATCCGAAACGTCGGGTGGACCGCCTGGACGGCGGGCGGGGCGACGGTCGGCACGGCTGGCGCGACCGCGAACTGGATCGAGGCCATCGAAGTCCGAATCTCGTCGGACGGGTGAGGGGCAAAGTCGTGGCGAAAGGTACGGCTAACTTCCCGGACAAGTGCTCCCTGGTGCGGGACCAGAAGATCGCGCCGACGCATATGACCGCTGTGAGCATGGAGACGACGCCAGTGGACAACCGCCGCACCATCATCCGTCAGTCGCGAGAGCGCGGGTCTGTCGTGTGGGGACTCCTGGTCTCCGTGTTCATTGGCGCCGTCGTGCTGGCTTTCACCGCGACCGTCATCACGCAGTTGAACAGGTCGATCGCTGCGACGAACGACACGATGAAGACGCAGTATACGGATGTGGCGGTCAATGACGCCATCTCCCGGCTGAACGCTGGTGAGACGCTCCCGGCCCGGCTGACCGAGTCGGTGCCGATCTGTGAGAACACCAATCCGCGACAGATGTGCTGGCAGTTCTGGGCCGAGCCGATCCCGGCGAACGCCACCAGCGCCGTGCGTTACGACATCTACGCGCGTGTGTGGGTGGACTCCAACCGTGATGGGTCCTCTGACGGTGAGCAGGTGCGCAACGTGCGCGTTCCGCTAGAGGTCGTCACGTTCCAGACCGTCGGCGCGAACGCACCTCAACTGCGGCCCGGGTTCGTGGCCTACCACCCCACTCCCGCTGGTCTGTTCGCCAACGCGATGCACTCGTTCACGTCCACAACGATCTCCGGCCCGAACGCCCAGTTCTCGTCGATGAACTCCGCCACGGGGCAGCCGGGCGTGGGCGGTGCGATGGTCGCTTCCTCGGGGTGGGTCACCTACGGTGCCCGCACCCAGGCAGACACCACGCTGCTGTTCAACGCCCACGATGCTGGCGACTTCACCACACGCTGCACCGGTGAGGTCTGCGACGAGTCCGACGTGCGCGTCCTGAACGCGTCCTTCATTCAGCCCACCCCCGAGTCGATCGAGTGGATCAACGCGGTCGGCTGGGGCACCCCGACGATGGCCGCCCAGTGCACCACCACGATCTCCGGTGACTGGGTCGCCTCCGAGCACTCTGGCATCCTGCCCGCCGGTTCGACCTGCATCTCCGGCTCGCTGATCATCGACCAGCCCACCGGCATCTCATCGGGCATCACCACGCTGTTCGTCCAGGGCTCCATCGACATCCGCGCGAACCTCAACGCCCCGTCCGGTGGCGCGGTCGCCAACCCTGCATCCCTGGTCATCTACTCGACAGGGCAGACCGTCTCCTTCGAGGCACCGAACAACACCACGATCTCGACCCTGCTGTACGCGCCGCTCGCCGCGTGCGGCAACGAGCCCGGCACCACCAACACCACACTGTTCAACGGTTCGCTGGTGTGCGACACCATCTCGGTGGCCGGTGCCTGGCACCACCGCTTCGACGAGGCCGCGCTTGCCGACTTCGTAGACCCGGTCCCGGATGCGGGTCGAACCTTCGCACCCGGCGTCGTCGATGTTCTCCTTGACCGTGACGAGGCGATCGGCTCCGGCGCTGGCACCTGCGACCCCGACGCGCCCGCCGGTGCCACCGGGTACTGGAAGTTGAACGAGGCCATCGGCACCACCGCAGCCGACACGGCCGGTCTTGTCGGCGACGCGACGTGGAACGGCACCCAGGCGCTACGCGCTGACGGTGTGTGCGGTCTCGCGACCCGTGCATCAACCACCGGTCCGTCGGTCTCTGGCGATCAGCCCGTCACCAGCCCGGACGGGCTCACGCTGGAGTTCTGGGCACGCAACCAGCCCAACACGTTCGCTGAGACACTCATGAGCGCCGGTGGTGTGCGTGTGCAGTTCCACCAGACGAACAAGATCCGTGTCGTGGACGCGGGTGACTCATCCGTGGGCGTGACGCTGCCGTTCACCGTGCAGAACGTCCAGCACTGGCACCTGTACACGGTCACGGTCTCCCCGTCCGGTGAGGTCGTGCTGTTCATCAACGGGTTCGAGAAGGCTCGCGCCACCGACGCCCGGCTCGCCACCGGCGCCCTGTCCAGCCCGCTGCAGATCGGTCGCGGCTCGAACAACGTCGTGATCGACGAGGCCGTGTTCTACCCGCGCGTGCTGACCGCTGAGGACGCCGCGAACCGGTGGAACTGGTGGCTCAACCCGCCGCAGTTCGACCGTCCGTTCATCTTGACCGACCCGGGTACTCCGTTCTCATCCCCGCTCGCCGTCCAGAACAACGGCACCACCCGCACCGAACTGCGCATCCGGTGGAACACCCCGACGGGCACGTTCCCTGTCAACTCCCCGTTGACCGGGTTCACCGTCCAGGAGATGCGTGGCAGCACGTGGACGACCATCGGCACTACCCCGGGGTCTGCCACCACGTTCCAGATGGCGAACCCGACCAACGGTGCGGTCGACTACCGGGTCTGCGCCGTCTTCAACGGCGACACCCGCTGCTCAGCCCCAGTAACCATCCTGTCCCTGGACGTACCCCCGGCGCCTACCGTCTCCGATGATGGCGTCCCGACGGCCACATCGATCCCGTTCCGTTGGACGCGCCCGGACAGCCCGTCAGCACCGGCGTCCTACCTGACAGCGTTCCAATACCAGTACCGCATCGACGGCGGCGCATGGACAACGGTCAACACGAACACCTCGACCCTGAACGCTGCGCTGACTGCAACCAACGGGCAGTTCGTCGAGATTCAGGTGCGTGCCGAGAACACCTCCGGATGGGGGCCCTGGTCGAGCACGTTCCACACCATGACGTTGCCGTCCGCGCCTGTCGTGTCTGCCAACGGTGCCCTGACAGAGGCGACCGTCCCGATCCAGTGGACGACTCCGGCCACCGCTGAACGGTTCCAGTTCCAGTACCGCATCGAGGGCGGCCCGTGGGCGCAGTCCGCCGAGACCGCGAACACCACGGCCACGATCGCCGCCGAGCCGGGCCAGCAGGTTGATGCCCAGGCACGCGCCTGGAACGAGTCCGGCTGGTCTGTGTGGGGGCCGGTGTTCTCCACCTTGACCGTGCCGGATGTTCCGGTGGTCTCAGCCGACGGCCCGCCAACGGCCTCGACGATCCCCGTGCAGTGGACCGCCCCGCTGACCGCCACCACATACGAGTACCGCTTCCGTCTCGACGACGGCGAATGGGAGACCGGCACCGTGCAGGCAACCCGTAACGCTGTCATCGGCGCAGGCGAGGGTCAGGTTGTCGGGGTCCAGGCCCGTGCAGGCAACGCGTCCGGTTGGGGCGCCTGGTCGCAGACGTTCCTGTCCATGACCTTGTCCGCAGCCCCGGTCATCACCGCCGACGGCGACCCGACCACCACCGAGGTCCCGATCCAGTGGTCTGTCCCCGCAGGGGCGACCAACTTCCAGGGGCAGTGCCGCACCGCGGGCGGTGAGTGGGAGACCTGCTTCGAGACGCAGGACACCACTCGCACGATCACGGCCGACCCCGGCCAGAGCGTCGAGATTCAGGTCCGTGCGCAGAACCTGTCCGGGTGGGGTTCGTGGTCGAACACGTTCACCGCAACCACCCTCCCGGACGCACCGGTCGTCACAGCGAACGGCACCCCGACCGCCACATCGGTCCCGTTCCGTTGGAGCACCCCGAACGGGGCTGTGGCCTTCCGGGTCCGCCACCGCACCGGAGACAACCCCGTGTGGGCCGAGGGCCCTGAGACCACCGCCACCACAGGGGCAGCAACCACGGTCCCTGGCGAGACCGTCGAGGTCCAGGTCCGTGCCCAGTCCCTGAGTGGCTGGGGCGGCTGGTCGGCATCGTTCGAGTCGCTCACCTTGCCAGGTGCGCCGACCGTGACTGCCGGTGGAGACCCGGCGTCCGACTACGTTCCCGTGACCTGGTCGGTGCCACAGTCGTCAACCTCATTCCAGGTCCAGCACCGTATCGGTACCGGCGCGTGGGTTCAGGGTGTGGAGACCGCTGATACTTCGGCGGACATCGGCGCCCCGGCCAATACTGCCGTCCAGGTGCAGGCGCGTGCCCGCAACGAAACCGGCTGGGGCGCCTGGTCGGCAACCTACAGCCATGGCACCACCCCTGAGGCACCGGTCGTCTCAGCAGACGGTGAGCCGAGCCTCGACGAGGTTCCGGTCAAGTGGACCTCCAACGGTGGCACCCATTCGCAGTACCAGCACATGTTTGTTGGTGAGACCGACTGGGAGACCTCGGCGGAGTTCGCCGGATTCAGTAGGCGAATCCCTTCGCAGGCGGGCCGCACGCTGGCCGTCGCGGCGCGAGTCCGCAACCAGTTCGGGTGGTCGCCGTGGTCCGACATCTTCATGTCTGGTGTCAACACCGAGACGCCGATCATCTCGCAACACGGACCGCAGACCGCTGACGGGTTCCCGATCCAGTGGACCGCCGTTGGGGGCGCCACGGGCTACCAGTGGCGTGTCCGCACGGACTCGCAGTTCCCGCCACGCGACGACATCGAGTGGACAACGAGCAACGTCCTGGGCACCGCAAATCGCACAGGTGTTCTGCCCGTGCCCATGGGTGTTGCGGTTGAGGCGCAGGCCCGCGCCCAGTACTCGTGGGGTTGGGGCGAGTGGGGCCCCGCGTTCCACTTCAACGGCATGTGGGCCGACACTGACGGTGACGGTATCCCCGACTACCGGGAGATCGAGAACGGTCTCGACCCCAACCTTGACCAGCGTTTGGTCCTGGAGTTCCAGACCACCGGGTCGGTGACTCCACTCACGGTGGCAAGCGGTGTCGCAACGAACGGCACCCCTATCGCGCGCTCCCGCACGATCAACCTGCCCCCGATGGCCAACGCCAACGTCCTGGTCGACTGGGGCGACGGCACTCCGTTGCAGCGGTTCACCGGGACGTCATCGCGCGCCAACCCGTGGTCACACACCTTCTCCGGGGACGGAACCTTCATTGTCACGGTCCACGGTGAGATCCCTCAGTTCGGGTCCGCGAACCACGACGACTTCTCCCTGACCGAGCAGCAGTTCGTCGGCCTGACCCGCGTCATTCACTGGGCAGACGGAACAGGCACTATCAGCGCACTCCGCGCTTTCCACAACGCCATCGGGCTCACCGCGGTACCCCGACCCCCCGCGACGGTCACACGGATGACCCGCATGATGCAGAACACCGACTCCTTCAACGGAAACGTGTCGAACTGGGTCCACTCCGGGGTCACAGGCATCGCAGGCATGTTCTGGGACGCCGCCCGTTTCACCGGGCAGGGTGTCCCCACCTGGCAGACGAACAACATCTCGTCCATGGACCACTTGTTCCGGAATGCTGCGGCGTTCAACCAGAACCTCAACACCTCCGGCAACACCTGGGACGTGTCGAGGGCAATGAACTTCACCGCCGTGTTCCACGGTGCCGGGTCGTTCAATGGAACACTTACGGGATGGAACACAGTCAGTGTGACACGCATGGGCAGCATGTTCCATGACGCCCGCGTCTTCAACCGTCCAGTGAATCACTTCAACACCACGAACGTCACGGATATGAACCACATGTTCTGTGACGCCCTGGCATTCAACCAGGCCATTAATTCATGGAACACATCCAACGTAACGAATATGGAGGCCATGTTCGCGCGTGCGCGGGCGTTCAACCAGAACATCCAGCGCAACGGTGACGCATGGAACACCCACCTGGTCCAGAACATGCGGAACATGTTCCTCGGAGCCTCGTCGTTCAACCAGGACATCGGTTTGTGGGACTCCGCTGACCGTATGTGGGACACCGGTGCGGTCACCAACATGGAGGGCATGTTCGCTGACGCGACAGCGTTCAACCAGGACCTGTCATGCTGGAACGTCCAGAACGTCACAGCGTTCGGGGTCTTCCGACGAAGCAACCCGGCCGGGTTCACTGCGGCCCGGGAGCCAGCGTCCGGGGCGTGGGGCAACAACCCCATGTGTGGCCAGTGGCAGACCGTGGGGCAGCGAGGGTTCGCGATCAATGCGAACTGGTCCAACTACGGCAGTTACTACTCCCCTCTGCGAGCGCGACGCGTCTCACGCGCCGTTGTGCAACTCGACGGCCTTGGGCGGTCCAACAACCAGAACGCTGACCGCCGTGTCATGGCGACGCTCCCTGCGTGGTTGCGTCCTCACTGGACGATCATCTCGTCCTCAGGCATCGAACGCCCCGGCACGGCCCAGGGGAACCAGAACTGGGCGGGACGGGTCGACGTTCACGCCAACGGGCAGATCCAGGTCAACCCGAACAACTGGACGACCGCCCCCGAGTGGGCGTCAATCGCTGGCATCACCCTGACTCCTGCCTCCCATCCGATGACGCAGTTGGGCCTAATCTCCAACTGGGGTCAGAGCCGGTGGGCAGCCCACGTTCCGGGGGCGTTCTGGGCGCAGGACTTCCGTGGGCGCATGCAGTTCCATGCCATGATGCAGGCGGGGCAGGCGTTCGGTGACGGCTCTGACTTCCTGCGAGTCCCGCAGCCGTTTAACTGGCCGAGCCTAGGTGGAACCCCGGGGTTCCCGGGCGTCGACAACGACACCACTGGCACCTTGGCGCTTCGAGAGACGCCAGGCTTCGGCCCAACAGGGTGGACACTGCGCCGCAACGAGTCCAACGTCGTCGACAACTGGCAGTCGGTCAACGTACTCATGCCGTCAGCACGCACCGGGATGGTGAACTTCACGCGTTCCGTCGCCAACTGCGTCGGGGGTTCTCAACTTGCTGGAATCCGGTACGACGACGGCATGGTCATCACTGTGGGGTCCATCGTCGGTTGCACGAACCTGCCTAACAACCAGGTACAGTTCGC
>Ga0194136_1001666_pt1 | contig 11046 bp, 10 predicted proteins | sample TARM_MetaG_T3A_1_FD_134023 | JGI IMG/M metagenome (GOLD analysis project Ga0194136, IMG submission 134023) | Freshwater microbial communities from Pennsylvania, USA, analyzing microbe dynamics in response to fracking - TARM_MetaG_T3A_14 (version 2) | ecosystem: Environmental > Aquatic >...
CAACCTCAGTTGAATAAGGATAATATAATTAATTGGATAAAAGCGAATTGATAGTTGTGTTTGCTGAAGTAACTAGCTAAATCCAAATTAACAATTTTACGCTTTTCTTCTAATACATTCTAAAATTAAACTTAGATCAAACCAGAACAGATAATATTCATGGTTACACGGGTTATATTGGATTGGAAAGTATGCTTACGCCAAGGGGATATCAGGCTCAATGGTCATCAGAATTGCAGCAACAAGGCATGTTGAGTGCGTAGTATCGATGTCAAGAGTGGAGAAGTAGAAAAACTGAAAATGCTTATAAACAAAGAGTTTCCAGATATTGAGTTATTCTCTCGGCTATTTTGCCGGGAGTACTCATATTAGGAAACCCTTATTTTTATGTTAAGGGTAACATATCAACTACCCTGAAGGTAAGAGGGTTGAGGACAGGTTAGGTAACGTCTATTTTTATGAGGGTTGAGGAGGCAGTATAGATGTAGAATGTGCTGTTGATCTTCTGAAAGTTTTTATTGCGCTATTTTCTGCCAAATAAGAACATAAATTGTAATGCTGTCTAAAGCCCATAATTTCTTTAACAAATATAGGGGGAAATTGACAAACAAATTAGAAAACATTTACATTCAATATTGACCCAGTCAATAAAATGAAGTACAATAAATATTAAGTGGGAGTATAGCCCTGCACCAGGAGGTGAAAACTTGATTGGATTAGAATATATTTTAAACCTCTTTAACCTTCAACATATAGAACTTGCTGAAAAGCTTGGAATTAAAAAACAAAATATAAACATGTGGGTGAAAGGGCGACAAAATATTCCAAAGAAATATCTCCCGGTCTTAGAAGAACTCTTTGACATTGATCAGTCCTACTTTGGACGAGAGCTTACTGAAATTGATCAGCTGGAGATCCAGAAGGAAAAACTGAAACGAGACCTTAAGCCTGTTATCAAAAAACATGAACAACATTTTTCTATAGGAGAGATTAATGATCTCGTAGAAGTTCCCATCTATGACAAAGAAGAGATGAATACCATAGAGCGAGATATTGAAAAAGCCAAGCTAGTGTCAAGATTTAAGGCAGCAATGGATGTGGTGGATAATAACCCATACATGGAGACATATAAGCTCATCGTAGAACTACTGGAAAAAGTGCAGCATGAATCAGTTCTACATAAAACAATTGAAGCACTGGCCCATTATTATGAAGTATTGCCAGACTGGGTAAGCAGTGAACCAGAACAAGAAGGCTTTGAAGGCGAAATTTTTGAAGTCTTTGATGATCATAACTACTAAACATTTGGAGGGAATATAAATGGCCGAGAAAACAGGAAATATAGGATTTGAAGAGACACTTTGGAAAGCGTCAGACAAACTTAGAGGCAGCATGGATGCCAGTGAATATAAGCATGTGGTACTGGGACTAATCTTCCTTAAGTACATATCCGATAAATTTGAAACAAAGTTTAATGCTCTGGTAGAAGAGGGCGCAGGCTTTGAAGAAGACCGAGACGAATATGAAGCAGAAAATATTTTTTGGGTTCCAAAAGAAGCCAGATGGTCATTTATTAAATATAATGCAAAAGATTCAAAAATAGGCCAGTATATTGATGATGCCATGATTCTTATTGAAAAAGAAAATACATCCCTAAAAGGTGTACTGGATAAACGTTATGCAAGGCCAGAAATTGACAAGAGAAGACTTGGGGAACTGATTGATCTTATTTCAACCATTAAGCTCCATCAAAATGGGGAAAAGGACTTGTTGGGTAGAGTGTATGAATATTTTCTTGGGCAGTTTGCCAGCGTAGAAGGAAAAGGCGGTGGAGAGTTCTATACCCCGACCAGCGTAGTTAAGACCTTAGTTGATATGATCGAACCATATCAAGGCAGAGTCTATGACCCTTGCTGTGGGTCAGGTGGTATGTTTGTACAAAGTGAGAAATTCGTAGAGGACCATCAAGGAAAAGTTGAGAATCTGTCTATTTACGGCCAGGAAATGAACTCTACAACATGGAAGCTTTGCAAGATGAACTTGGCCATCAGAGGACTTGATGCCAATCTAGGACCACATCATGATGATACCTTCCACCATGATCTTCATAAGACACTAAAAGCAGACTATATTCTTGCCAATCCTCCATTTAATATCAGCGACTGGGGTGGCAACCAACTAACAGATGATGTGAGATGGAAGTTTGGTATTCCACCAGCAGGAAATGCTAACTACGCATGGCTTCAGCATATGGTTTATCACCTGGCGCCCAATGGTAGTGCAGGTATTGTTCTTGCCAATGGATCTTTAAGTACCAATACATCAAACGAAGGTGAAATTAGGAAGAATTTATTGGAAGGGGATCTGGTCGATGCCATTGTAGCCCTTCCAGATAAACTGTTCTATTCTACAGGAATTCCCGTTTCACTTTGGATACTTAACAGAAACAAAAAAGATAATCCGAAATACAGATCAAGAGAACACCAAGTCCTCTTTATTGATGCAAGACAATTAGGAGTTATGATTGACAAAAGACACAGAGAACTGACAGAAGAAGATATCAGTAAAATCTCAGAAACCTATCATGAATGGCGAAATATTCACGGGAAATACGAGGACATTAAGGGATTTTGTAAATCTGCTAAGATTGAAGACATTAGGGAGCATGAGTATGTTCTAACCCCTGGAAGATATGTGGGCATCGAAGATGCAGAGGATGACGGTATTCCATTTAATGAGAAGATGGAAAATATGACTGCAGAGCTGGATGAACTCTTTGCTAAATCACGCCACCTGGAAGAGGAGATCAGAAAGAATCTTGGGGGTATTGGATATGAGTTTTAATGAGTGGAGAGAAGTTACTCTCAGTGATATCTCGATTGGAAATAAAGGTAATTATGGTATAGGCGCATCTGCAGTAGAGTACTCAAAAAACTTATATACTTATTTAAGGATAACTGATATTTCTGATGAAGGTATATTGAAAAAAGATAGTCTTATGTCAGTAGATGATGAAGATGCAAAGAACTATTTACTTAAACCAAATGATATTGTTTTTGCGAGAACTGGAAATAGTACAGGAAGAAGTTATTTTTACGACGGCAGTGACGGAGAACTTGTATTCGCTGGCTTCTTAATTAAATTTAGCTTAGATCCAAGTAAAGTTAATCCTAGATTTATAAGATATTACACACTTTCAAATGAATATAAAGAATGGGTTTCTTCTTTTTCTACAGGAAGTACCAGAGGTAATATAAATGCAAAAACGTATGGAAGTATGAAAATAAAATTACCACCAACCGATCAACAAGATTTTCTAGTGCAAATACTCTCATCATTAGACAATAAAATAGAAGTTAACAAGCAGATCAACAAAACCCTAGAGAACGTGGCCCAAGCAATTTTCAAGCAATGGTTTGTGGACTTCGAATTTCCTAATGAAGATGACGAACCTTATAAGTCCAGTGGCGGAGAAATGGTTGAAAGTGAACTTGGGTTGATTCCTAATGGGTGGGAAGTTGGTAAATTAGAAAATCTAGTAACAGTGAAGTATGGAAAAGACCATAAAAAATTAGATTACGGTGATATTCCTGTCTATGGATCGGGTGGAATTATGCGATATGTAAATACTTCGCTGTACTCATCAGAATCGGTTTTGATACCTAGAAAAGGGACACTAAACAATGTGATTTATATAAACGACCCTTTCTGGTCTGTAGATACAATGTTTTTCACTCAGATGAATTATCCTGATATTACTAAATATATTTACTTTTTTATTAAGGATAAAGATTTACTTTCGATGAATTCAGGTTCTGCAGTCCCCAGTATGACAACCGATATATTAAATAGATTACCAATAATCGTATCTCCATTAACAATGATTCAAAGATTCAATAAATTAGTAGAACCAATTTTTTCTCTTATGGACTTAAACAGCAAACAAATAAAGAAATTATCAAATACCCGTGACACTCTGCTTCCGAAACTCATGTCTGGAGAAATAAGAGTGCCGCTTGACTCAGAAGGTGATGCATCATGAAATTTGGTTTCGTAACACCTAGCCTAAAGAAAAGAATCTTTACTAGAACCAGCGTCAAAAGACAAGTAGTTCACAGAGCAGGCATTAAAATGCCCCGTGGATTTGGATTTCTCAGAAATCCAAAGAAAGCAGTTTATAACAAAATATATAATCGGACATCCTTTGAAATATTCAAAACACTAAAAAAGCTGTTCAAATAATCGTTCATCTAAGGTTAATAGGTCGGATGAAGAATTGGGGGTGTGATGTGATCTATAATTCATTTAACAGATTATCAAATCTTGTAACAGCTACAACTCAAGACGCTCTGTTAGGAGTGTGTGTAGAGAAAAGTAATGATCCGGGAGGTGGAAGTGATGAGTAGTAATAATGGTATTTTTACAGAAGCCATGCTTGAAGAAGCAGCTATAGAAATATTAGTTAACTTAGGCTATGATTACGCCTTTGGTCCAGATATTTCTTTGGCTGGCGACTATGAAGAAAGAAAAGATTACCGTGAAGTGATTCTATCATCTCGTGTAAAAGATGCACTCTTTAAGATCAATAGTGATATTCCAAGAGAAGCACTTGAAGAAGGTTATCGTCAACTTATTACCTTCAACAGTCCAATGTTGGAAGAAAACAATCGATATTTTCATCAGCTGATGACTGAGGGCATAGAAGTATCATTTAATGAAGGTGGATACATTCGCACTAAGAGAGCCTATATCATTGACTTTGAGAATAAGCGTAATAACGAGTTTGTGGTGGCCAATCAGTTTACCATCATTGAAAATGAAGAGAGAAGACCGGACCTCATTGTATTTATAAATGGCCTGCCACTTGTGGTCATCGAATTAAAATCTGCCAGCGATGAGAATGTGGGGATTGATGGCGCATACAATCAGATACAGACCTATAAGCGAGACATTCCATCCCTTTTCAATTATAACGCTTTTTGTATTATATCCGATGGGATTAATGCAAAAGCCGGAACCATTACCTCTAATGAAGAGTGGTTTATGAATTGGAGAACCGTTGATGGAGAGCATATTGAGCCTTTATCCCAACCACAGTATGAAGTGCTTTTAAATGGCATGTTTCAAAAAGACAGATTGCTTGATATTATTCATAACTTCATTCTCTTCCAAGAATCCAAAGAATCTGAGAAAGATATAGATGGAATGAAGTTTGGTGATAAGAAATCCATCATTAAAATTATAGCAGCTTATCATCAGTACTTTGCCGTAAAGAAAGCCATTGAAAAAACCAAAGAAGCCACAAAGGAAGAAGGCGATCGGAAGATCGGTGTAATTTGGCATACCCAAGGTTCTGGGAAGAGCTTTTCGATGGTATTTTATACCGGTGGCCTTGTCAGGGAACTTAACAATCCGACCATCGTAGTTATTACCGATAGAAATGATCTAGATGATCAGCTATTTACAACTTTTACTAAATCAAAAGATATCCTGCGTCAGACTCCAAAACAAGCGACGGTTAGAAAACTATCGGATAATCAAAGAACTAATTATGCCAATGGAAATAGCACCGAGGTGAATGGGCTGTATGACCTCCTAAACGATAGAGAATCTGGTGGTATCATCTTTACCACCATTCAAAAGTTTAAACCAGAAAAAGGCGAGATGCCTGTACTCACAGATCGGAAAAATGTAATCATTATAGCAGATGAAGCCCACAGAAGCCAATATGGCTTAGAAGCAAAGGTAGATACTAAAACCGGTGAAGTCAACTATGGATATGCGAAGTATCTAAGAGATGCGCTACCCAATGCCTCCTTTATCGGATTTACAGGAACACCTATTGATCTTGAAGATAGGTCCACAGTTGCAATATTTGGTCACACGATTGATACCTATGACATGACCCAGGCGGTTGAAGATGAAGCTACTGTTCGTATCTATTATGAAAACCGCATCATCAAGTTGGAAACCGATGAAGAAGAACTGGACAAAATCGATGATGAATTTGAAGAAATCACAGAAGGCCAGGAAGACTTTGAGAAGGATAAAAGCAAAGCCAAATGGTCTAGGATGGAGGCTGTTGTTGGTTCACCTAATAGAATAAAAAAACTTGCTGAAGATATTGTGAATCACTACGAAGAAAAGTCTAAGAGCATCGATGGTAAAGCTATGGTAGTCTGTATGAGCCGCAGAATCTGTGTGGAACTCTATGATGCCATAACAGGTCTAAGACCTGATTGGCACAGAGATGATATTGATAAAGGCAAGATCAAAGTTGTTATGACAGGTAGTGCTGCTGACAATGAAAAACTGCAGAAGCATTTAGGTGGAAAACAACGTAGGGATTTATTAGCAAAGCGTATGAAAGATAATAGTGATGAGCTAAAGATCGTAATTGTAAGGGACATGTGGCTTACAGGATTCGATGTACCATCAATGCACACCATGTATATAGATAAGCCTATGAAAGGTCATAATTTGATGCAGGCCATAGCAAGGGTTAATCGTGTGTTCAAAGAGAAATCTGGCGGTGTTGTGGTGGACTACATTGGCATTCTAGAGAGTTTAAAGAGTGCTTTAAAGCAATATACCAATACGGACCGTCAAAATACCGGAATTGATACAGATGTAGCAGTGGCAGTTATGCTAGAAAAACTAGAAATATTAAAAGATATGATTCATGTATATGATTATTCCAAATACATGGGGAATTCTCAAGTTGAAAGAATGCGAACCATTGTAGGGGGAATGGACTTTATACTTGGAAAAAAAGAAGAAGAACAAAAGGAATTTAAAAAGACTGCACTTGAGCTTGGAAAAGCCCATGCACTGTGCGCTGTAACAGAGAAGGGCAAAGAGAAGGCCCTTGAAGTTAGCTATTTTAAGGCCGTTAAAGCAAGTCTTGTTAAACTGAATAAAAAAGACAAGACGCCCCTATCAAAAAGAGAAATAGAAGCAAGGCTACATCAAATGCTGGAGCGTTCCATAATTTCAGAAGATGTTATTGACGTTTTTGATGTTATGGGTACCAAGAGGCCGGAAATCTCAATTCTCTCAGAAGAGTTCCTTAAAGAAGTTCAGGAAATGAAACAGAGGAACCTGGCAGTAGAGATGCTGAAAAAGCTGTTGGAGGGTAATATCAAATCTATGGAAAAGCGAAACCTTGTAAAGTCAGAAAAGTTCTCTGAAAGACTGACAAAAGCCCTAAACAAGTATCGAAACCAGGCCCTAACCAATGCAGAAGTTATCGAAGAACTAATTAGGATGGCCCATGATATCAAAAATATGCGTGATGAAGAGGCTGCAATGGGGCTTAGCGAAGATGAAATCGCTTTCTATGATGCACTGACAGCAGATGATATTGTAAAAGAACTTATAGAAGATGAAACCCTTAAGAAAATTGCACATAAACTGACCTTGGCTATACGAAACAATATTACGGTCGACTGGAGTGTTAGAAAGAGTGCAAGAGCTAGTATGAGAAGAGTCATCAAAAGACTTCTTAGCAAGTATGACTATCCGCCAGATCAAGCTCTTAAGGCAATGAATATCGTAATGAGGCAAGCAGAGAAGATGGCTGGAAATGTTTATGAAGAAGTCATTTGGTCTGGAAGGGTAGCTGAAGATAATGGCGAATATGATGTTGATTAATGAAAGGACTGAATTTAGATGGCAGAAATAAAATATGAAATTAAAGAAACCATAGGCACTCTATCAGAAAATAACAAAGGCTGGTCAAAGGAATTTAATTTGATCAATTGAGAGCCTAAATAACAAATAGTTTTAGGTTAATCATAATTAGTAAGAATAATTTGTTTTTGTATTTTAACTATAGAGGATGGTGATACGGTGGCATTTAACACTGAAAATAGAAAAATTGCAGATTTATATCAAAGACCATGTAGATATGTTATTCCGAGATATCAGAGAGATTATGTATGGAAAGAATCAAACTGGCATGAATTACTAACGGATGTTAAATTTACAATGCAAGCAAAAGATAAAATGAAATGGTCTCACTTTTTAGGGACGATTGTTTTGAATAGCTTTTCATCAAAAAAGAAAAGCGAAAGAATAGAAGGTATTATAGACTATGAGATTATAGATGGGCAACAAAGGATTACAACTGTATATTTGATGCTTTTAGCATTATATAAACAATTTAAACACATTAATACCGAAGTTTCAAATAAAAGAGCGGAATATATATAGTACTTTTATAGTGTCATTATCAGCTGACTCTGAGCAAATTGTTATGATTGACAATCCCGAACTAGATAGCGATATTAAAGAGGTAATTGATACTTCAAGAAAAGACAGATTATTAAGTAAAAGCAATAAAATGTATGATCTATTTAAGTACTTTTCAGATGAATTTGAATCCTATGATCTTAGTACTTTGGATACATTTCTAAATCGATTACTTGAAATAAATGTCGTTGAGATTATTTCTGATCAAGAAGAAGAAATATATAATATTTTTGAAGTTCTAAATGCTCGGGGCCAAAAATTAAAACAGATAGAGCTACTTAAGAATCATATAATGAAGTATATTCAGCCTAGAAAAGAAGATTTTATTGATGAAGCAAAAGAAAAATGGGCTGAAATAATTGAAAATAACGGCCATTTAAGTGATATAGACAATTTGATTAATCATTTTACGAAATGTTACATAAAGAAGAATGCTGAAAATGCTAATTCTGTTTACAAACTTATTAAAGAAGAAGTACCTATAGATGATTTAGCAAAATTCCTAGAAGACTTATTTGAGTATTCTAAATCGTATTCTTCTATTACAGATACCAATTCTACTGACCCTACAATAGAATATTTTAATATTAAAAGAAATCAGCAAGTTAGGTCGATGCTTGCTGCAATACGTGTATTATATACTAAAGGGGTTATAACTGAAGAAGTATACTACGATACCTTTTTAAATCTAAGAAACTTCTTTTTTATTTTCAATGCCACTCAACAAACTAGTAATAGGATAGATAAACTGATAAGTGATGCTGCGTATGAATTATATCAATCAAAATCAGAGATTGACTTCAAATTTATGATGAACGAATTCTTTCTAAAAATAGCAGAGTTTATAAATAAAGAGAATTTCGATTCGATATTTTTTACTAATCAATCATTTAGATATTCAACTAAAGACAGCCGTTTGAAGCGGAATTCCAGACTTGTAAAGTATATCTTAGTTGAATACTATAAAAAAACACAAAACGATTCAGTACTAGATCCTAAACAATTAACTATTGAGCATCTATATAGTGATGATGGCTATACAGATAACTCTTTGTTATCTAACCTTACTTTAACAACGAGTACAATAAACTCTGATGAGTTGGCTGATAAAGGTATTGAAGAAAAAATTAACGTACTTAAAGAAAAATCATCAATTAAAGCGAATCTAAACCTTGATAAATACTTGGTTAATGGAGAATTCGATAGGACAAGTCGGGGGAAAGATATTCGTAATGAATTATACCAAAATTGTTTTAATTTTGATAAAGACATATTTGCATTGAAAAAATCTGATATAGATAAATACAAAAAAACCAAAAATGTAATTGGAGGTACACCTGAGTTAGAAGCCTTACTTTTTTCTTCGGGGAAATACTTTGAAGAAAAGCTTGAAAAAGATCCTAAGAATATAGTACTAAAAGAGAAATATGATAATTTGTTAGAGGAAGAATTAGGGGCAGTGAGAGAAGTGGCCGCTACGAAGGAATAAACTGACTCCTCTGCAAAAATAAATGGATGCGATATTAAAATGAAATCATATATCATTAAAATAGAACTATAGGGATCAAATCCACTAATTTTGGAGAAGGGTCACCACCATGCCTGCAGGAGTTACCTATAAAAGGTTGTATGGTGTCAGAGCGCACTGAAATATACAATAAACTTGATATAGGTCTTTTTTCTCTGGCTATATATAGCCAGTCTCCTGATTGATAACTACTTTATCCTGATAACAGGTTAAGGATCAATACTTAAGTTGATATACATAAGATATACTATTTAATAAGCTTGTATCAATTAAAAGTTTATATAAATTTCATAAAAGTACTATATTACGCTCTGAATGTAACAAAGTATATAATTCCAATCATAGTGACTTCGCAGAAAAAATAAATGCTGTAAAACGCACACAAAATCAGTTCCTATGGTTTTTCTCTCTAAGTAAGACAAAGGAGAAAGCTTTGTCTGCGGGCATTACGAAGGACAATGGGGTGATATTGCTATGCCAAAGAAAAAATGCCCAGCTTGTGGATCAACTGAAACGGTTAAAATTTTATATGGCATGCCATCGTATGAAGCTTTTGAATTAGTAGAACGTGGGGAAATAGTGTTAGGGGGTGTTGTGTTTCGGACAACGATCCAACTAGACACTGTTGGCAATGCTGTTCCACTATTATTAGGTCGAGTAATAGCAGAAAAAGTGCTTGAACTAATAGCATAAATAGAGAGGAAAAGTCAGAGAACATTGCATAAATAATATTGGCTATTTATTTAAGTCGTGAGAATTTAATCTAATTTATTTTACAAAGAGGATGACTTAGTCATCCTCTTCTTCATTTTGTACCTAAAATTATTATTAATAGTTCATCGATATCTTTAGCTTCCGTATCATCTGAAAATACCTGAATAATTTTACGAATTCTAATCCCCCTTTAAATTATATGTCTCTAAGTTACAATAGAACGAACTATAGGCGATAAGGGCAAGCATAAAGTTAGTTTTCTTTAAATTACTTTTAACTACACTGAATAAATATCTATTAAAATAAATTACTGAAGGGGTGAGAGCAACATGAAAATAGACATGCTCCATGAAATGTGCAAGCATCTTCTAATAAGAAGGCATATTACAGTCCATTCATTTGTAAAGGAGGTGTGTGTAAAATATATTTTTCGTTGGCATAAAACCAGCTACATCAATTTATCTGATATCGAATATTTCATCCTAGGATTAGAAATAATTAGTAATGTAACATTAGGGTGTGTGAGGGGAGTTTGGATATGAAAACATTAA
>Ga0194136_1001668_pt1 | contig 11041 bp, 17 predicted proteins | sample TARM_MetaG_T3A_1_FD_134023 | JGI IMG/M metagenome (GOLD analysis project Ga0194136, IMG submission 134023) | Freshwater microbial communities from Pennsylvania, USA, analyzing microbe dynamics in response to fracking - TARM_MetaG_T3A_14 (version 2) | ecosystem: Environmental > Aquatic >...
ATTTTGTAAGTAGCCACCAAGATCAGCCAGACTAGCTGCACCGATTGGTTTATGAACCAGCTTGCATGTACGTGTATCATCCCAACCGTTCATTTTGTACAACGTAGGAATAGCCTTACGGTTGAACTGTTCAGCAATGATTTCTAGATAGGCTTCTAGGGTCTGAATGAATGTGCCAATCTTATTATCTGACAATGCAAACGAACCACTAGATGATGACCCCATCAGGATAAAGTCTGACAACATACTCTGTGCAATACGATAATCGTAACGCTCAATCACTTTAGATGTATCAATAGAACGTGTACCACGGCTTGCAACTAGATCGAAGTTGAACAACTCTTTGTTGGATGTCTCGTCCGTATCACTTGGCAAGAACAAGCAAGCCTGTTCATTATTACGCACGTTAGTACCAATACGAATGAAATCTTGGAACACTTTGTAACGGTCTGGATCTTCTTGAGGATCAGCCATGAAATATTCCATCGGGATACGGAATACAGGCAGACCATTCATTTCACGCTCAATACCAACTGCTTCATAATACTCTAGCTTGGTTTTCTTGTCCCAAGCATAATAGGCATTCTTTAGAATAGAACGTCCGAGAGGATTGTTTCGTTCAGAGTCAGTGCGGAAATGTAGAAGTCGTGAATAAGGAATCTCGATCTCTGTTGTAGCTTTAGGAGTGAATCCTGCTAGGTTAGCTGGACACTGTTTGATTTGATCAAGATTACCTCGTTCATCAAACTTAAAGCCAGAGATTGTTTTCTGTGATCGGGAAGGAAAATCTTTCCAGATGAAATTCCCTTTATACACTTTGTAAGTGGGTTCGTGAAAAGAGAAACCGTACTCGATGAAGGATAGTATGTCAGCCACCACCTGATCCCATGACCGTGCCATTCGCATGAACAGTGCATCACGGATAATCTCGGCTGTAGCTTTATCTTCATCAGAAGCGTTGACACCACCAACTGGCTCAATATCCCATTCCACCTTACGAATGTATTGCTTGATCATCATAAGGGAGCCGGAAACAAGCGGATCAGATTTCATCTTGTCGAAGGTTGTTAGCGAATGAGGCCAGCGTAGTTCTGGTGCTAATTCATCATCGACAATATTCTTTGTGGTGTAACGTAGTCCGGTTCGTCCAATTTCACGAGGAATTGTGGCTCGTTTATCTGCCATTGTTTCCTCCGAAATAAGTTTGGGCGAATAAGCCGCCCCGTTCGATTGATTACATAGTAGAGATATGATATGTACGTGTCAATAGTTTGACACTATTTAGTTTAAAGTGTCAAGTTTTTGACGGGAATATATTGGTTAGAACATGTTGCTTGCAAACTCGTTCATTTTGGTTAGGGATGGGATTTTGAATTTAGCTGGCATGGTCTTACCCGTGATTAGTGCGTTATATGCGTCTGCTGTCGCATCCACTTGGTCTTTTTTACCGTGCCTACTTTCACCATCGAATATCTCAAGTTCGTGGAACCATGTGTCATTCCAATCACCTTGCACCACTCTGACAAGACCGTTCTCAACAGCATTCGAGAAGCCCATGAAACGCTCCAGCTTCCCTTTGCGTGTTAGAGCTTTCTTTACCTTGAATCCAGCAAGGACTAATGGCCTGCTCCAAGTCATAAACGCTACCTTACCTTGGGCCCCCGGATCTAAGGGCAACAGGACGGGGCAATTTAAGCCATCATTTTGAGCCGTTGCAATCATCTTCTCCTGAACCAAATGTGGCCCGTGCCTAAACCTAGTTACATGTTCAACATAGAAGTAGCCATCTTCACACAGGCTGATTTTAGCACCAGCAGTCCAGTCAGGGTTTGGATTTATTTCATTAGGTTCTGTAACTGCGATATCCCATGCACGGATTGTCTTTAATCGCTTAGGTACATTTAGCGGGGATACGACTTCAACCTTGTCTCGGTGAAAGAATCCAGCCCCTTCCATAGCCGCAAACCACGATCCTAAAAGTAGTCTCTCCCGTTCTACACGGGGTAGTGCTTCCAAGTTGGCAATGTAATCTGGGTTGTTCTTCAACAACGCTTGGTTGTCATAACAATTACCAGCAATGAAAGTATAACGCTTAGGTTTGATTGTATGACCAAACTTCTCAACCAACTCCTCTCTGGTTTCTGCAAAGTGTATCTGTCCGTCTAAGTTAAGCATCAGGAGTTCCATTCCTGACTTAGACCTGTCTGGAATACCTGTAACTGGATCAAGGAAAGGTTCAACCCATTTAAACAGCCAGTGATCTTTGCCCTCTGGGTTAAATGTGAGTCGCATATATGGTTTCACTTTCGACTTTGAACGCATACGAGAAATCATATACAGAACTTGTGTCTCTGAGAAGTGGGTAGCTTCGTCAACACATTATCCAATGTTTTCACACTGGTGTGGATCATATCATCATCCCATAAGGATGTCGGACGCTAATAACGTATTACATGGTAAGATCGTACCAAGCCGTTTGATCTCTGCACGTTCCTTCTACGCTTAGAAGGCTTCGCTCAGGATTGCCATCACCATTACGTGTTAAGGTTTCCCTGAATTCATCCGATTATTCGATATAGATTGCTCTACAAAGGGGCAAGACTTTACCCTACAAAAGTTAGCTGACTACCCTGCCAAGACTTCTTATCATCTTCACGTTCCATGTGCGAAAATTTAATCCTCGCACCGGAAGGGAAAATTGCTGTAAGTGTGACTTCTTTAAACTCACAACCAAATGGTCCCCAGAGGTCTTTAGCTTCTTCCCAAAGACCGCCGGGTTTTGTTATGTCTGAGGTTAGCCTACGGAAGATAACTCCACGAAAATGTGGATCATCAATGTGTCTGAGCACTTCTAGGAGTAGGATGAAACTCTTCCCAGAACCCGCACTTCCGCCGTAATATGCTAGATCACATTCCGTAGCACAATACATCTCCTGTGGCCCCTCTTGGGGGCGCAATACTGTCACGTTACTCATCTTTTACATCCTCGATCATCAACAAGACAAAACCTCTAGCAATGCTTTTGTAAACACCACGTTCAAGTTTTGCCATGTTTGTTGAGGGGACGTTGTATCGTTTCTCGAATGCAACCTTGTGACCAACAAAAGTTTCGCCAGTTTTTTCGTTTATAAGGTGCCATAGACGTTTATCTTTGTTGATCGGTTCCATGCCTTTTTTGAAACGACCATCTTTGCCACAAGGAGGGATGTTCAAACTCTCTCTTACTCTACGGACAACCTTACGTGTTGTACCATTCATTTTGGCGATCTCATGGTCAGATTTTACACCGAGATATTGATACAATTCTTGTTTGAAAGGTGCAACATGCCTACCACGCCCACCTAACACAAAGTTACAAAGACTGCCCCCATCTACCGACCTACCGTAGCTGGTGATCAAAACCTCTTCTACTTCATAAGCGAGATCTTCGTCATCAGTTCTAAAAACAATATCGACAATGGGTGACTCTCCATGGGTTTTTAATTTGGCAATCTTATTCTTGAGATGTTTGTTATGGGATCGTGAACCAACTAGATGATCTTCGAAACGATTACCAGACCCCTTACCTACGTAGAAAGGTGTATTTGTAATAGGGTCAGTGTAAATATAGACATAGAACCTTCCGAGTGATCCACCATTACTCATTGAAATCCTCCAGATTATCTATCTCTTTAGCTAGGACAACATCTTCAGCATCAATATACTCGTCAACGTCTTTCAACTGACGAATCTGTTCAGCTTCACGTTCAGATAATGTAATGCTGACTTTCGATCCTTTTTCTGGCAAATATAGCTGGACAGTCTGACGTTCTTCCTCATTTTTCTCAATCTGATTAATTTTGTAATCACCATCTTCACCAATTTCAGTTGGTTTTAGATTAGGTACTAGTTTATCAGTTAGGTAACGGGCTATGCTTAATTTCTGAGCCAGCGTCACCTCTCTAGGGTTCTTCACACCAAACTTCCGCAACATACCGACGTCACCTGATACGGTTGCCACCAAGAGTTCGACAGGATTTGTACCCATACTGTCACAGACACTTTTAATCGAAATCCGGCTGCTGCCACGAGGCCTCCCCGCCGGGTTTCCTCCCTCACCATCCGTCCATTTCAGATTGCCACGCGCCTTACCATTCACCTGATCCACGGCAAAATTCAGCACCTTAGGATCTCGCGCATTCTTTGTGAAATAGACTCTACCATCAGGATATTCTGGATACTTGTCTGTAGGCGGCATACGTGCTTGCCACCATTGTTCACCTTGCCAGAATACAAACTTGCTGATTACATCCTTAGCCAATCCCATTTGCTTACCTACATCCATCTCTTGCATGGTGATGTTATCAGGGAGTTCTTCTGGATAAATATGATTCTTTTGTTTACTCATTATTCGTTAATCCTTAAAAAAGAAAGCCTGCTGGACATTCTCTGGTGAACATCCGAAACAGGCTTGTAGGAGGAAATGTATGCTTGTTATATTGAATGCACAGGAGGATGTGCTTTGGAGGGAAGGGGTTGGAAATTAATTTCCAAAACATCATTAGTGGAGTCTCTCAAGCTGTTGTGCTGAAGATGCCGGAGGAAGGACATCAGCAACACTCCACCTACCACTATCGCTTCTACAGTGCGTTCCACCAAGCCTTTGCACTGGAGCATTGCCACACAAGAGAGACTCCCTGATGATGTCTTAGAAGAGAATGCCAGCAGCAGGGTGCCAGCAGCCGACTGTGTACTCACAATCCTTATCTGGCGTTATCCTGCCTAGACGCAATGCTAGGATTTATGGAGCTGATGTTTTTGTTTATTTAACGTCTGGATAAGCACTAACCACGACATCATGCTAGAGCGTCAACGAGGCATAGGCTCTCGACTCTGTAACTTTCCCATGCTGCTAATTTGTCTCCTAGATCCGTATAACCAATTAACATTAGGTCACTAGAAATTGAGCTGGAGCATCATCTTGTAAGCCCCTACACAAACAAGACAATCCGACTTAACCCATATCGGCACGGAGATACTAAATTAACACACTGATTTGAGCTGATTGCTTTGCTGTATCAATTCATCACAACCATTTATGAACACTAGGGATGATGTGTTCAGAGGCTTAGTGTGTATTCGAATTAGTTGAGCCTTTTGAATCCATGCTCAGGGATACGGCCCCAAGGGTAGAGACCAGAACGGTAGCGAATCATTCTGGTCATTGGGATCTTTTGAAGCGTTCCCCGCCTCATTGATACTATAGTAGAGATATAGTTTATGTATGTCAATAGCAATAACACTTACAATAACTACTCACTTGTATCCGTTATACACATCCTCTACGTACCGGAATGTCGTGTCCAGAGTCGCTTCAGATAACTCTGTCTCAAACTTGTCCTGATAATTCTCGGTCAGGATATACGAAGGGGCCATATCGAAGAATAAATGCCCAGCCACATTTGACAGATCAGAGTTCATATCACGAATACTTCGTAGACATGTGTTACAGAGATCCTCTTCCTCTTTCTTGGGGAAACCCTCGATCACTGATTCCTTCGTAACTGAATCTACCGTTGTAAATGTCGTAGCAGGTTTCTTTCGCTTATACCCAACGTAGTTATTACATGCTTTACAATACATAAATCATTTCTCCAATACTTTTACACGGGAATGTCTCCCTATTTATTTTGTTTAAATATCCTAGCCAGATACACAGGCTAAACACTTTGCCTAGACATCCCACACCAGATGTCTCAATCACACAGACTTACACAACACATAGGACAGTTATACTCTAGTAGGAAAGTGATGTCAATAGTAATCACAATGTATTTGTGTAATCTTACTAAGATTCATTGCTAAGATTCTTTGCTAGAGATCTTGTTAGGATGTTTAGACTAGAGTTCTAGGCTGGATGTCTTGACTAGAGATCTTGTCTAGAATTCTAATCTAGATGTTTAGCCTAGAGTCTAGTCTAGATATCTAGTTAAGATAATATATAAGTAATAAGTATTATTATATTAGTATTTATACTAGCTAAGATATCTTGTTAAGAAGTCTAGTCTAGATATCTTGTCTGTGTTCGCTAGGCTCAATCCTAGTCGTTTGGTAAAACATTGTCAATACCCTTTTCAAAGATTCTTTAAGATTATTTGTGATCATCATACCCTTGCTTTCCTGTGATCAATCGTGCTAGGATTCCTGTCACTCTTGTGTTCAGTGATCTGGTGCTAGGCACCAAAGTATTTGAACACAAGGTATTGACAATACATCCTGACAAGAGTAAATTATGAAAACACACACAGACAAACACACAAACTAACAATGCAATCAGGAGGTACAGATGGGTATGATCGAACACATGCAATACGAGCTGAAAGCAGCCAAGACATCTCTGCTGAAACTTGAGAAAGAATTATATGAGCGGGATACTATGATCAGGATTCTAAAGATGCAGAATGGTATGCTCAAGGATCGCTTAGACAGACTGCACCAAGCAATGCAGTCGAGGAGCTACCTAGAAGAGCTCCTGAGCCGTTTTACAGACGAGGAGGTTGACGTGGAGGCACGCTCAAATGGGTGACATGAAAAAGCGTGTAAAAGCTCTTGCAGACACCTTGTACGAGTTCTCTGGTCAAGACTTCACTGACCGTAGTGTTCAGAAACACTTTCAGTCACGATTGATGCTGATTCTGAGACAGATGCAATCAATGGGTGTGTACGTAACATTGCCTGAATTCTCTGGCTACGATAACTTCGGAAGACCTGTTAAGGCAGTGTTTGACGGTGTACACTTTGAGATGGAAAGTGTGTGGCCTGAGTATAAGATTCAGATGGCTTATTTTGAAGGAACACCTTTGTGATGAACTGTAACGATGAAATCCTGTCCTTGAAATGGAATCGTTGTGATAGTAAACTTGAGCCACCTGAGACTGTTGTCTGGGTATTTACGTCAGACCTTGTGATCATAAAAGGCTTGCGTAATGGCTACAGCAAGAGTTACAATGGCTACGATTACATTAATGCAGAGTCTGGTGAGAAGTTGGGCAAGGCTTTGTATTGGGCATATATTTGAATTGGAGGAAATATGAGCAGACCTAATATTGTTAATCTTGAACTTGAAGATATGGCAACATATTGCGGGAAAGATAGTAATACAGAGAAATACATTGAAACACTGGAGTCAGAGGTGGAGCGGTTACGGGCTTCCAACTTTGACAACGCAGCATGGTTCAAAGAGTCTGAACGAGAACGTGATCAGTTGGCCGCAGAAGTCGAGGCATTGACACCGTATCGGGATAATCACCACGACCTGATCCGGCATATGGCGGAACATAATGCAGAGGTAGTCGAGCAGATGCTGTCAAACATGTGCCATCAGAAAGGTATGACAATGAACCACTACAAATGCGCCGAACTGGTGCAGTGGATGCGGGGTTACGCCAACCAACTCCGCCAGCAAGCCAAGGAGCATAATTATGACAACTAAGAATACAACGGACATTATACGTGATTTCTTGTCACGTAAAGATCCACTTACAGAATTGAACAAGATTCGCAATGTGATAGACGTGTTACGTGATGATGTGGCTGTAGCGCAAGATGGTCACTTAGACATTTGTTTACATGATACGTATTCACTACTAGACACTTGCTCACACAACCTAGACGAAGTGATTGAGTTTATGACAACTATGCAAGCAGAGGTGATTGCTGATATGCAGGCTGATGATATGTCTATTAAATTTATGGAGGTGCATTGATATGATTCTTGGCCCAATTCGTAACATTGGTAATTATCGTGATCTATTTGATACAGATGTGATCGACGTTCTTGTGCGAGATAATCTACAAGAGACGTATTGGCTACGGCGTGAGGATGGTTTTGATCCAGACGCTTTTGACGAAGCCTTGCTTGAGGTGATTCGCTACTACAGCACTGAGCCAGAGTTTGAACAATTCCTACAGGAGATTGAAGATGAAGGACAATAAGAGTGGATACATCTTTTCAAGACGTTCTCTGAACAACTTGTACGGAGTACGCAGTTTATGGGTAAACTAGTTTACGGTGTCGGGGTGAATGATGCGGATTACCCAGTGAAAACACATAAGTATTTAAACAACAAAAGAGAGATGGCTTGGGAATGTCCAATATATAGCAGGTGGCGTGAAATGTTACGCAGGTGCTATTCGAAAGAGGTTGAAGAAAAATGGCCGTCTTACATAGGGTGTACTGTAAACGAAGAATGGCACATTTTCTCTAACTTTAGATTGTGGATGGTAGAGAATTACAAGAGTGGTTATTTCCTAGACAAGGACTTGAAAATTAAAAACAACACGGAGTATTCTAAAGACACTTGCTTATTTGTCCCACCGAAGGTTAATAGTTTCATTATACGAGAACTGTCAGTTGAATCTGTACCGAAAAACAAAAAAGGATTATACTACACCACATGTAGAGACCCAATCTCAGGGGAGAGATATCGTCTAGGAACTTTTACATCTAAACAAGACGCTTTCGATGCATGGTTGTGTAAAAAGAAGTTAATGGCACAAAAATTAGCAGCTACTCTTCCCGATGAAGATGCGCTAATTAAACACTATTTGATTAGCAGGTACGAAGAATGAACCCTAAATACATCACGGTTCACTGCTCCGCAACGCAGAATGATCCGAGTATCACTGTTGATCGTATTCGTCAGTGGCACTTAGATAGGGGATGGAGAGATATTGGCTACAGTTTCATAATCACAACAGACGGTGTGTTACATCAAGGCAGACCGATCACCCAACAAGGTGCTCATGTTGCTGGTCATAACAAAGACAATATTGGCATCTGTCTTGTTGGTGGTATAGACAGTACCGGAAAGTCCGTGATGAACTTTAACGAATATCAGCTAGGCAACTTGCGGATACTTCTACAAGACTTGATGTGGAAATATCGTATCACTAAGGACAATGTTAAAGGACATCGTGACTGGAGTCCTGACAAAGATGGCGATGGTATTGTGGAGAAACAGGAATGGTTGAAGGATTGCCCTTGTTTCGATGTTAAACACTGGCTAGACACACAAGAGGCTGTATTTTATAAGGAGGCTAAATGACATTTATCTGGGTAACATACGCTGTCACTAACATCGTGTGGCAATTCATTCTGAATATGCTCATCAAGAATGGATTCATTCATGGTCAGATGAAGCAGAACAATCCTGACGCATACAAGCGTGTTGTTGAACGATCTACAAATAATAGTGTCTCAATGGAGAGTGCGTTCAGGACATTAGCCACAGTGGGGATGAATGTATGGGCCTTGCCTATTGCGTTGATTGCTAGTATTCTGGTGCTGTTATTTCAGCAGGTTTAATTAGGAGGAGTTGTGAACGCACACGAGTTGAAAGCATTACAAGTACAAATTTCCAAAGCGAAGGCTGATGCGGAAATCAAAAAGGAAAATCTTAAAGTTGCTAATCAAGAGTATAACCAAATACTCGAAAAAATAAAAAACCTTGAGACACGTCTGAAGGAAGCTTCGACAGAACCTCTTGTAACAGAACATGCGTTACTGAGGTATATTGAGCGTGTATATGGAATTGACTTAGATGTTATCAAAGGCGACATCTTGACAGAAAATACCATACAGGCCATTAAGACATTGGGTAGTGGAAAATATCCAATTAGTAGTGGATTAAAAGCTGTTGTAAAAGGTGGAAACGTAGTTTCTGTAGTAGACTGATTAGGAGGGAATATGTATAAGAGTGTTATTGAAGGTAAGGGTGGGATTGTTGCTCGAATTGTTGCAGACAGTGTGAGTGAGAGTAATAAGCGCATTACTACGTTTGAGTTGGAGTATCCGCGATTCATCCATAGCGAACTTATGACCCATAGATTGTGCAGCCGTAATGCTATGAGTAGTCGCGCTGTCCCGATCAAGAAGATGGTTGAACAGGTAAGGAACAACCCAGCCACGCCTATCCATTGGGGAGCCAATCAACAAGGAATGCAAGCTGAAAACGAATGCACTACTCTGGTTAAGATTGATGAGCAATCAAGTCATGCAGCCAAGGTTGCTTGGATGGTCAGTGCCCACAAAGCTGCTGATATGGCTGAGCGATTTGCTGATGCGGGCTATCATAAGCAGATTGTCAATCGCCTACTAGAGCCATTCCAGATGATGAAAACAGTGCTGACATCCACAGAGTTTGACAACTTCTTCTGGCTGCGTTGTCACAAAGATGCACAACCTGAAATCAAGGAGCTTGCTGATTGTATGTACAAAGCAATGCAAGAATCTGCACCAGTATTGCTTTCTGCAAATGATTGGCACACACCTTATTATGAATCAGGGTATTGGACAGAGAAGTCAGAATCTCTGGATGATGTTGGTAACACTCTTGAAGTTGCCTTGAAAGTTTCAGCATCTTGTTGTGCTCAGGTTAGTTACCGTGTGTTGGATGATAGCTTGGACAAGGCGCTAGACATCTACGATAAGTTGGTTAAGTCTAAACCTGTTCATGCTTCTCCGTTCGAGCACCAAGCAACGCCTGTCAGTAATGACATTGACGGACTTTATTGGGATGATTGGAATAGTACTGAAGGCGTAACTCATCAAGACTCTTCAGGTAATCTTTGGTCAGGGAACTTCAAAGGATGGATTCAGCACAGACAACTTATTGAAGACAACGTGTGTAATAAGTATGACCCTAGCTGACATAGAGAATGACCAGCGTTTCCTGTTAGCAGCAGCTTATGCGTACAACACAGGTCAACAATGGATCAGCGACCATATATACGACCTCTCAGTGAGGTATATGCAGACAATGCGTGACAGATACCCTGACCTGTGGAATCAGTCTAGTGTCTATCCAGAAGTGTTCATTGAGGATGATGCTTGGACATACACTAGCCAACACTTCCCACAAGATGATGTGGTGAGAGGTTGGTACGAAGATTACAGAGCAAGGAATGGTTGATATAGAACATTCTGAGAACCCTGAGCAGAGATGCTTGGGGTTTTTCTTTGTCTGGAGTATTGACACAGACATCTCGTGTGCTATGATTG
>Ga0194136_1001670_pt1 | contig 11031 bp, 1 predicted proteins | sample TARM_MetaG_T3A_1_FD_134023 | JGI IMG/M metagenome (GOLD analysis project Ga0194136, IMG submission 134023) | Freshwater microbial communities from Pennsylvania, USA, analyzing microbe dynamics in response to fracking - TARM_MetaG_T3A_14 (version 2) | ecosystem: Environmental > Aquatic >...
ACGAACAATCCGAAACGGCACTAACGCTGGACGCATATAATGCGTTGTTGGTAGCTGGGCAAGTCCTTACCGACAAAGAATATATCATTTCTGATACGGAGTATCCGTATGTACTGCGTTATCGTTCTACTGTTGCAGAAAATGGCCTGACTTACGTATTGGCGTATGACCCAAAAAGTATCCATATTGAATGGTATGAAGATGCAGACTGCACGTTATTATTGGACAACGAAACCGTTCAAGTCGTCTCGGATGGGCTTGATTCTCTCTTTGTTGATGTTTGGTGTCCACAAGGGGATAAAATCCGCAACCAAGAAGGCAGTATCACGATTCAGGCGGATATCTGGAACGGAACTGAGCAGGTAGTCGGAGAAAGTTACAAGTGGTACATCATGAACCCGGCGGCCACGACCATAAATATGGGTGACACTGACGGCGGGAATGGTTGGCAACTGTTGAACGCGACCCGCAATAACGGCACGACTGGCTACACGACCGCCACCCTGACGGTCCCCGGTGCTTCCGTTCAGCAGAACGCACATTTCAAGTGCATCTGTTTCTACAATAATGTTAAGCTGCAGGGTGCTGTTTCTGTCAGCGACACCAGCGATGTCATTGTCTGCTACTTGGATGGTCTGGGTACTTTCAAGAATGGCCAAGGGACTTCCTCGATTCGGGCGCGCTTAATGCGCAACACAGAAGAGTTGGACCCGAACGGCACGATTTATGATTACACCTGGAGTATCTACGACGCAGCCAACAACCTGACGGCTTTCACCGCCACTGGCAAAAGCATCACAGTCAACGCAAACGCAATCGACAGTCGGGCAAACCTGCACTGCGCTGTCACGAAGAAAGAAATTTAGAATAAGGGGGTTTTGGCTTGCGCCAGGACCCCCTTTTGGTTAGAAAGAAGAGAAGACCAAACAGAAAGGGGTTTCCCTATTCATGCCCGAATTAATCGCAAGCGGCCAGTTGCCGCTTTATGACTACAACGATGCCATCATTGCCGGCGCTGCACCGGTGAATCCGTCCCCGGATACTCTTTGGCTAGACAATTCCGTTAAACCAAATATGATGAAACGCTGGGATGGACTTGCTTGGGAACCAGTCGGAGAACTCGACCCAACCTACAGCGAAACCATCACCGCCATCGAAACGACTTTGGCCAATATGGCGGATGACGGCCTGCTGGATTACAGCGACCGCCAAAAATTGAAAGAGGACATCGCCTTGATTACCGGCGCAACTCCAGCCGATGCGGCCACTTTACCGACCGGCGCGACTTTGGACGCCGGAACAGTCGGTTCTTATCGCCGTATCCGAAAAGCTGCCGTCAGTGCCGGAATGCTTACGTCGCACGCGGCCTATACCGCTTTGGCGACTGCCTACACAACCTTATCCACTTTCCTAAATGCCCGCACACCGAAACCATGGGACGTTTCTTTGGCAAACAAAGCGACCCCGACACCGGTAGACAAAGCAACGTTCCGCAACGCTTGGCTGGGTTATTATAACGCTGAAGCAGCCTTGGCGGATGAAACAACGGCAACGCTGTCGAGCGGCATCAGAACGCTCAAAGACACAACAATTCCAGCTTTGGAAAACAAAGCATTGTCTGAAGCCGAAAAGAGTGCCATCCAAACCAGCCTAAACCTGATTGTGAAAGAAAAAAGTGACCTGGATGCCACCAGCTCCAGCTACCAAAGCAATGCCAACCTAATCGACAAGACACTGGTCTCAACTCCGAAGACAGCATACAACAACAGTTACGATGCTTTATTGGCAGCCATGAATGACGTACTAGATGAACCGACAGGCGCAGCTATCGCCGACGCAAAAATCACGGCGGTCAATACGCAGTTCACGGACTATGGCACAAAATTGGCGGCTTTGCGTACCGGTTTCCAGAACGCCCAAAAAGCCATCGAAACCAAATTAGGGAACGATGCAGAGACCGCAATTTCAACCGCTTTGGTTGATTATGTCGATAAGACCAGCTATGGTCTGGATATCCAACAAATCCAGAACCAAGTAGATGGCTCCATCATGACGCATTTCGGTGCCAACGAACCGACCTTGATGAACGCACCTGCTTCGGCCTGGAGCACAACCGTAGACAAAGACATCCATCTGGGTGACTTGTATTACGACACGGTTTCTGGATTCGCGTACCGTTTCGCCAAAACCGATACAGTCTACAACTGGATGCGTATTGTCGACACCGATGTCACTTTGGCTTTGCAGAATGCTTCTATGGCACAAGACACAGCGGACGCCAAGCGCCGTGCCTTCTATATAACTCCGACACCTCCTTACGATGTCGGAGACTTATGGGTACAAGGAAGTGGCGGAGACCTGATGCGCTGTAAAACAGCAAAAGCTGCTGGTGGGAGTTACGCTGAAGGCGACTGGACAAAGGCCGTCAAATACACGGATGATACGGCAGCAGCCGCTGCAGTTCAAGCGGCGAGTGATGCACAGACAGATGCGGATACTGCTAACACAAAGTTGACTGAAATCGCCAGTGACGACAAACTGACAGCGGTTGAGAAACAAGCTGCCCGTAAGGAATGGAATGCGCTGACCAGTCAGACCGTCGCAAACAGCGCGCAAGCCAGCACCTTCGGGGTTTCCGCAACCAATTACCAAAATGCGATTGCGGCATTGGGAACGTACTTAAATGGCGGCACTGCATTGACGTACGCACAATGTACGGGCGGCACGATTCCACTCTGGATTGCTGATGCGAATCTGGGTATCACCACTACAATTGTGGGGACTACGTATCGCACAACTTGGAAAACCTATTATGATGCGCAAGTGGCGTTGATGAATGCCATCGCAGCCGAGGCCAAAAGACTGGCTAACGTAGCGCAAGAAACAGCGGATAATATTCAAGTTGGTGGACGGAACTGGTTTAAAAAAACAACAAACATTGCTGGCTTGAGTGGAACAACCAGTACTGTTAAAAACGCATTGAACGGATTCACTACGACAGTTTCTGTTGCGAATTCATCGATTCGGATTTCGAATGTATTTAATGAAAATGGAACATACACGTTTAGTGGATATGTAACCTGCACAGTATCAGGAACGGTTCAGGTTGATTTTGCAGACAATGCGTTCGGCAGTTTTTCGTTCTCTGCCGCAAAAACCAAGTTCTCTGTCACTGGAAAAATTTCAAACTATACAGCTGCCACTTATCACTTTATAGACCTCTCTGGATTACCTGCTGGAACTTATACCTTTGAAGATGTGAAGATTGAAAAAGGAAACAGAGCGACAGATTGGTCTCCTGCGCCGGAAGATATAAATGACCAAATCGCCGTTTCTAATACGAACATCAATAATCTGCGTCAATCCTTGGATTCCAAGCGGGATATCCGATTGGGGATGAAATTGGGATTCTCGGCTTTTTCTACCGTAAATGCCAATTACATCTACTTCTGCGGGCTGGGGACGAACGCAACAACCTTCGCCGAGGAGTTAAGTGATACGGACGGTTCCCTGTATGACCGTGGGACGCAAACGACGCTGACGATTCCGAAACAAACTTTGAACTTGACCGGTCTTGCCGCAGGAACAAGTGGTTACCTGGTATGGAACAGTTCCGACGGCACGAACAAAATCTGGTTCATCACGCTCCAAAACACCTATGACGCAAGCGGCACAATGACCGCGTCTAAGTGGATAAAACGGAATATCGGCGCAACCGGCGACAATACCGAGATGGTTTTGACCGATGCGGTTTATGTTTTGGGGGAACTGGAAATCTAGTAAAGTTTCTATTGAAAAAAAAAGAACGAGTCGTTACATTAAACAGGACAACGGGTTCCCTTCAAGGGCCCGGTTCCTGTTTTTTTAATACAGAAAGGGTGACCTCCTCCTATGAAGGGAACATTATTCGCTTTGGCGCGAAACCGGAACGATATCGACGCCAATGAAAAACTCAAATCCATGCTTTACCAAGTGGAAGCCACCGGCGCCGCTTTTATCGATGGGAAAAATATCCTGGCCGACAGTATTTTCGCTCGTCATATCCAGGCTGGGTCGATTACAACAGAACACATGACAGCCGGTTCCATCAAAGGGGACCGGATTGAAGTCGGTACTCTGAATGGGGACCGCATCACCGCCAATACAATTAAATCCAACATGATTCACACGTCTGGATTGGATGCCGGGGTCATCAAAACCGGTACGATTTCGGCAGGAAACGGTGTTTCAGTCATCAACATGGCCAACGGGGAATTTAGTTTGGCCGGTGGGAAGATGGGATATGTTGCCGCAACCGACCGCTTGTACTTGGGTATGGGTACGCTCTATATGGGCGAATTGCCGATTGAAGAACACAACCGCATGGTTGGTAATCGCGACTCCGCATTGGCTAAAAAGACGACTCTGACGAATGAAAAAGCGCAGTGGGATGCCAGCTATACGGGTGTATATGGAAACATAAATCTGACCGGCACACCAAAAACGAACCTCTCCGGCAAATATACCGCTTATGGGACGGCCTACACAAACATAATTAATGCCTTGGATGCTGTCATTAATTCTCCAACCAACACTTCCATTTCTGCCTTCGCGACCCTGCAAGGGACAGTCGATACTATGATGACAAGTTATCGGACAGCCTTGTCGGAATTGACAACTGCGTTAACAGCGGCCAACCAGGCTGTTGCGGACAAACTGGCTGCCAACGCTTTGGCTTCAGCTAATCAAAACACGACCAACGTAGTGGCTGAAACGGTTCCTTACAGCATCGTCTTTTCGAACGAGAACCAATCGATTCCGACTGATGCAGTCGGTGTTCTGAAAGGCTCCTTTATCTTCGGCTCCGACATTCTGGTCTTCCGCGGCTCTACCCGCACAAGCGGCACTATCGGCACAGTCGTACTGAAAGACAAGGACGGCATTGCGGTCATTGCGACTGGCGGAACAATATCTATCAATGTAACTCAGCCGACAGCCAGCATTACTGGTAAAGTTGAAGTGCTTTTCTCTGCAGGTGCGAATCTTTCAGCAGAAATGGGTTATTTGGACGTGCCTATTACAGTCAATGGCGTGGTCTACAACAAGCGCATGACTTGGAACAAAGCTAAAGATGGAGAGGCTTCTCGGTTCTATAATCTAACCCTGAACACGCCGAGCTTACAAGCGATTCCTGGCGGAGGATACTCTCCGGCGACTATCGGCGGCAGCACTTCGGCCAACATTGGGACAGATGCAATTGTTAGTCAATCTGGCTATTATCTAGTCTACGAACAATCGCGCGACAGCATCACACTGGATGTCTACAATGCGTTGGTTGCCGCAGGACAAGTGGCGCTTGACCGGGAGTACATTGTTTCCGATGTGGCTTATCCGTTCGTCAAACGATACACTTCCAGCGCCACAGAATACAACTTCTCTTACACACCGAACGAAAATATTACCATGGTTTTGGTCGAGGTTTATGCGGACAGCGGATTCACAAACTTATTGGATTACCAATCAGCTCCGGTCATCTACGAAGGCCAGAGCGCGTACGGCATGAAACTGACGGCGACAAATGGACTCGTCTTCAAGTTTGACCAGTTCAATGACAACAAAGGCATGACGAATACCGTATTGACGCCTGTTCTGACGAACATCACCGATGCAACTTACGCTTGGAAGCTGAACGGCAGCGCCACAGTTTCTGCAACAACGCCTACTGTTACAGTTGGTTATTCCGCACTAAACAATGTCGACAGCATCAAATACCTTTGCGAAGTCAGCGGTACAGCGAACGGTGTCTCCGTCACTGTGTCCGATACTGTCACGGTATCCAAAGTAAAAGATGGTTCCGACACTTACAATATCATCCTAACGAACGAATCGATAAATATCCCGACTGCGGAAAACGGCACCTCGCCGGTATTGACAGGCGCCAACACAAACGTCAAATTGTACTACGGTACGGTTGCTAAAACCCCAACCTTGACGCTCTCTTCCCAAACAGGCGGGACTGCTACCATCGATGCAACTGACACAACAAAAGTTTCGATTGCGACCGTCACAGCGGATGCCGGTTATATCGATATCCTTGTCAAAGACGGCGCAACAACCGTCGGCACGAAACGCTTTAGTTTTGCCCGCTCGAAACAGGGTGTTTCCGGCCGTTCGATTACTGCTGTCGATGTCGAATACTATTTGTCCACCAGTAGCACCGCGCAAGCGAATGGTAATTGGTCAACGACCGCACCGGCTTGGACTTCTGGCAAATATATGTGGAGTCGCACGAAAACGACGTACTCAACCGGAAGCCCGACTTATTCGAACCCCGCCTGTATTACCGGTACAGCCGGACAAACCGGCGGCACCGGAACGGGCATCACTTCGATTACCGAAGAATACAGTAAATCGACCAGTAAAACAACTGAGCCAACAAGCGGTTGGCAAACAAGCATGCCTATTTGGACAACTGGAAGTTATGTCTGGACACGCAGTAAAATCATTTATTCCAATCCGACCAACACGGTGTACACAACAGCGTATTGCGATTCTTCATGGGAAGCTGTTAACGAAATCAAAGTCGGCGGCAGAAACCTCGTCAAGGAATCCGGCATCAGTGTCACTAATACTTCTTACGCATTAAAGACATTGCCTTATGGAGACAAATGGCTTGAGGCCGGGAAACAATATACAATCACAGCGAAGTTCACATTGGGTGCCGACCGTACTTCTCTAGCGTTCTACTCTTCCGGTGGGTACGCAAACCCTGTCAGCATGACGAACGCCGAAAGAAACGCAGACGGCATTTGTTCGAAGACGTTCACGATGTCTTATCATGCAGGAAGAACGCCGGCTGAAGGATACACTCAGTTGATTGCCTACCAAATGGAACAAACAGGCACAACTGCTTCAACCCTTAACTGGGTGAAAGTGGAGGAAGGCAACAAAGCCACCGACTGGACACCAGCTCCAGAAGACGTTACGGCTCAAATCGAAACGAAGTCCAAAACGTTCACCTCTCAACCATCCAATTATGCCGTCGGCGATATCTGGAAAGAAAATGCAACCATTAAGATTGCGATTACGGCAGGCACAACTTTCAATGCTGCGCACTGGACGTTGGTTGGAGATGTCACGAGCGCTAATACTGCCAAAGACACCACGATGGTTGGAGGAACAGCTGCAGCCACTATTGTAAGTGGAGCAAGTGCAGGCACTACTGCAAACAGCACTGTCACTGCCAATAAAGGCACTTGGGACCGCGCCAGCAGCTTTGATGCTAGTGGCAATCTAGCTACAACGAAGCTAACTGGTACGGTTTCTGATACGCAAATCGCTAGTGCGAATGCCTGGAACAATGCCAAGACATTGGTTAGTGATATCACAACCGATGGTACGTTGACGCCTTTCGAAAAACAAACCTTGAAACCGGAATACGATGCCATCCTGAAGGAAAAAATCGAAGCAGTAACCTTGGCGACGAACTATACGGTTACTGGTCAAAGCTATTACACGAACTATATTGCGGCCTATGATGCGTTGTACGCTGGAATGAACACGATGATGACAACGGGCATTGCATCCAATTCGACGATTACCCGCAGCACAATGAATAGTTGGTTCACGAACTACTACGAGAAAGCGGCAATTTTCCAACGTAACATCAACGAAACAGCTCGGACTATCGCCAGCGGAGCCGCCACTTCTGCGGCAACTGCGAACGAATTGGCAAAAGCGATGACTTCAGGAAAACTATTGTACAAGGACCCGGTTTTTGCGTATGGAACAAACACTGTTTCGGTTTACAATAACTCTGCAAATGGTAACGTTGTTCATACCCGCATTGCAAAACCTGCGGACGCACCGACTAATTCGACCCACTTGATTGAAATCAAAAATATTGGAACAGCTTCTCCTGGTATTGGTGGTTTTATCCAAGGATTATCCGCACGCGCCAATGCGAAATTCGTCGTGCGCTATATCGCGAAAATCCCGATTGGATACACCATCACTACTGCCTCCAACCCGATGGGCGACGGCTACACGGACACATTCCTGACGGCAACTGCCGGTACCGGAAAGTACGAAGAGTACATCCGGGTTGTGCAATGCGGACCGACCGGAAGTTTCACAAACGGTGGCCATGTTTATTTAAATGGAGCAGCTGGTTCTGCAGCAACACCAGTCGTCTGGTATGTGGCACGCATCGACACTTATGACGTAACCGATTATGAATCTTTCGCAAGCCACATTAATGCAGACCCTAATACCGTACGGATTTCCGGTTCCAAACTGCATTTCACAGACCAAGTCTTGATGGATAATGCATGGGTAAATAATCTAGTAGCAAACAGTATTGTCGCTACGAAAATTCAAGCAACCGAACTCAATGCCGGAAAAATTACAGCTGGCACTTTAAGTGCAGACCGCATTGCAGCAGGCTCTCTTTCCGGGGATAAAATCACAGCCAATACGATTGATGCAACGAAATTAAAAATTGGTTCCGGCGCGCAAGGCGGTTACATTAACAACCCACGCTTCAGTGCTTGGTCTGGTGCTTATCCGGATGGAACCGTCGCTTGGAGTGCCGGCGGAATTTCCAAAGTGACAGTCGACACGGTCCCGATGGCACAATTCGCGCCAGCGGCAGGCGCTCAACAAGGGATGACTTTAAGCTCCAGTTATTTTGCCAATGGTGTTGACCTGGATGGGATGCAGTATTTCGCGTTGGAATGTCGATTCCGTTTGACTGCAGGAACAAATCCTGCTGGAGCCTCTTTCTTGGTAGACATCTATCGCCAAGACAACAGTTACGAGCGCATGCAATTGGACATGAAGGAAATTGGAGCAACCGTCACAACTAATACTTGGTATGTAGCGCGAAAAGTGTTTAAGTTGGCAGATGCAAACGTTGCAAAAACATTTAAGTCGGTTGGTGGTTATTTATTAGCCAACTGGTCTGGCGCAGGCGATGCTGCCAAAACCATCGAATTCGCCTCGGTGAATATGTTCCAAGCTTCAGCCCAAGAATTTTTGGCGCAATCTTGGACAAATGGAGGAACAACGAGCATCAACGGGAGTTTCATCGCAACAGGGACTTTGAGTGCAGACAAAATTACAACTGGTTCTTTGAATGCGAGTCTGATTACAACTGGGAATTTGGATGCGGCTAGAATCACTGCCGGAGTCATTAGTGCCGGTAACGGTAAATCCACTATCAATATGAGCACAGGTGCGTTCAGTTTTGGAAGCGGAAAAATCGCTTACGACGGTACAACACTTTCGCTAAATGTGGACTCCCTGAAGATTACAAACAGCAGTGTTGCGACGCAAACATATGCGACGTCTGCAGCTGATACCGCCAAGACAGAAGCTATCTCCGCCGCGGCAAGTGACGCCACTTCCAAAGCAAACGGAGCCTTGACTTCCGCTCAAACCTATTCGGATAAAGTTGCCCATGTTCAAGTCATCAACGGAACAACGAAACGATTCACCGATTTGGGTGGATTGTCTGTGGACACAGGAAGCGTCACTGGATATATCATCGTCCAAACGCCCATTACTTCTAGTTACATGTCGCGTGTCCACATTTCTGGATACAACTATGTTGGTGGTCAATCGAATATCGATTTGTACGTGTCCTTCTATGCATACTCGAATAATTCTTTCTTTAACTATGACTTCGTTTCCACAGGAAGTTTCCCAATAAAGAATGTTCTGTTGGCCCGCAACGGCAGCAATGTGGTCATCATTATCGGAACTGGCACAACGGCATATTCTTATCCGAGAGTTGTAATTGACGAAGCCATTTTAGGATTCTCGACACCGCCCGATAGTTATGTCTCTGGTTGGAGTGCAAGCATCGCCTCCACGTATTCCGCTGGTTACACAAACGTCACGACGCTTACAGGGAAAGATACTTTCTCTCTAATCACTGCTGTAGAGTCAGACATTAATGATTTGGAGTCCGCAACAACCGCTTTGCAGAATTTCACGAACACAAGCTTTGCTGACGGCATCATCCAACGAGCGGAAGCGCAGGCAATTGCGGAACACTTGAACAGCCTGACGAAAGAAAACGCCGACGTTATCAACCAATATAACAGCGTTTATCCAAACGCCTTGTTGGAAGGAACAGCAAAAACCAACTTGTCTAGCGCAAAAACAGGATACGACGCGGCTTACTCCAACCTAGTGACCTCTATCAATACGGCTATTTCCGACAATATCACAAGCAGCGCCGAGAAGGCAGATGTCGATGCTAAGTTTGGCCTTTACGGAACAGCCATTAAGGCCTTAACGAAAGCTCTAAGCGAAGCGTTGGTTGCTATCAGCGCCAAACAGGCAGCCAATGCCCAAGCCGCAGCAGCTAGTGATGCAACTTCAAAAGTAAACAGTGTTGAAATTGGCGGAAGAAACTTACTTCGAAATACAAGTAAGCCTACTGGGTCCGAAAACTTATCAGGTGGCTCTGGCTCATATAGCTCCATATACGCAGATTCAATAAAAGGAAATGTGTTCGAAAGAGCGACAACTGGTACTAGTGAGAATTATATTTTTACATCAAGAACCGACAAGGTTGATGTTTCAACAGAATACACCTTCTCTTGTGATTTGTGGGTAAACGAACCAGTTTCTGGTGTTGATTTGTTCTGGTTGAGCGATACGGATGCCAGCCCTCAAGGTGGAACTGGATATGTGAATGTGACAGCTTCGTCCAACGTTGCACACACAGATAACATATGGCAAAGAGTAACTTGGACGTTTACAACAAAGGCAAACGACAGAACTGGCATTATCCGTATAGATAATAATGGGTCGAAAGTTTCTGGAACCAATGCTATTTTACGCGTGACAAATATCAAGCTCGAAAAAGGAAACAAAGCAACTGATTGGACACCAGCCCCAGAAGATGTTGCGTATGATATCGAGCAAAAAGCCGACAGTGCAGCAACATTAGATGCAATCAATGCCGTAGCGAGTTCAGCCGCTAATGCGCAATCAGCAGCTAACTCGAAACTAGATAAAAGTTCATATGACAACTTCATC
>Ga0194136_1001671_pt1 | contig 11029 bp, 9 predicted proteins | sample TARM_MetaG_T3A_1_FD_134023 | JGI IMG/M metagenome (GOLD analysis project Ga0194136, IMG submission 134023) | Freshwater microbial communities from Pennsylvania, USA, analyzing microbe dynamics in response to fracking - TARM_MetaG_T3A_14 (version 2) | ecosystem: Environmental > Aquatic >...
ACTAAAAGGTTCATCTAAAATGATTAATTGAGGCTCATGGATTAAGGTCGCAATTAATTGGACTTTTTGTTGGTTTCCTTTTGAGAGCGTCTTAACTTTATCTGTTTTTTTACCTTTTACTTGAAAGCGAGAAAGCCATTCATCGATTTTAGGTTCAATTTCTTTTTTCGATTTACCCCGTAATTGCGCAAAATAAATCAATTGATCCTGAATTGAAACTTTCGGATAGAGCCCACGTTCTTCTGGCAAATAACCGATAATATCATAATCATTTTTTTCGATTTTTTTCCCATTCCAAAGTATCTCACCTTGATTGGCGGTTAAAAAATCTAAAATTAAGCGAAAAGTCGTTGTTTTCCCGGCACCATTTTGACCGATAAGTCCCATAATACTCCCTGGTTCAATTTTAAAGGACAGATGATCGACGGCGTAATAGTCTCCAAACGTTTTCGTTAAATTTCTCACTTCTAACATTTTTTCTCCTCCATTCTAACCCGCTGAATTTGTACCAATTAAGCATAACATATTATTTTTTTCTTGTACTCATGCTTTCGTCGGATTTTGACGTTTCCTCACGACGAACCGCCTGATAGACATTCATCGCTACTTGTTGCGGCAACCCAATTGCAACTAACGCTTCAATATCAGCGGCTTGGATGTTTTTCATCGATTTAAACGCCTTTAATAACATTTTTTTGCGTTTAGGTCCTAACCCTTCAATATCGTCTAACTTCGACGCAAAGCTATTCTTGCTTCGAAGTTGACGATGAAATGTAATCGCAAAGCGATGCACTTCATCTTGGATTCGTTGTAACAAGAAAAATTCTGAGGAGTTACGCGTGAGCGGTATCGGATCCAACGCTTCCCCGTAAAGTAGTTCACTCGTCTTATGTTTCTCATTTTTAGCTAAGCCTGCAACAGGCAGGTCAATTCCCAGCTGATTTCCTAGGACGTCTTTCGCGATATCAACTTGTCCTTTACCACCATCAATTATAATTAAATCCGGCAACGGTAAGCCTTCTTTTAAAACTCTGGAATAGCGACGATAGATGACTTCGCGCATCGAAGCATAGTCATCTGGACCGGTAACCGTTTTAATTTTATATTTACGGTACTCTTTACGAGCGGGCTTCCCATCGATAAAGACAACCATCGCCGAAACAGGATCCGTCCCCATAATATTTGAGTTATCAAAAGCTTCAATTCGAATCGGCATCGGAATGTTCAAGGCGTTGCCAAGTTTTTCAAGCGCGCCAATGGTTCGCTCTTCTTGTCGATCCATTAAATCAAATTTTTCTGCGAGTGCAATTTTCGCATTTTTATTGGCCAAAGCGACTAACTTTTTCTTTTCGCCGCGTTGCGGTCGAAGGACTTTCGTTGCAACAATAGCCTCGACGCTCAATTGGTCAATATCCATGGGTATCAAAACTTCTTTTGGTGTCATATGTTCGGCTTTTTGATAGAACTGCCCAATAAAAGTTAATAAATCCTCTTGCGCCTCATTATAAAAAGGGAAAATGGAGACATCTCGTTCAATTAATTTACCTTGTCGGATGAAAAAAACTTGTACACACATCCAACCTTTATCCACGTGATACCCAAAAACATCTCGATCGAGTAAATCACTATTGGTCATTTTTTGTTTCACCATGACGGTTTCAATCGCTCGAATTTGATCCCGGTATTCCGCCGCTTGTTCAAAGGCCATTTCTTCGGCGGATCGGTGCATCTTAGTCGTTAAGGTTTCTTCAATTTGAGTGTAATTTCCGTTAAAAAACTGCTTAATGTCTTCCGTGATCCCTTTATAGATCGCTGGATCAACATCAAAATAATACGGACATAGACACTGCCCCATATGATAATACAAACATGGTCGTTTCGTGTTCCCAGGGCCGCATTTTACGAGTGGAAACAGGCGATCGAGTAATTTCTTAATCTCATTAGCTGCCCGTACATCAGGATATGGACCGAAATAGAGCGCTTTATCCTTTAAGACTTTACGAGTGATAAGTAAACGGGGATATTTCTCATTCGTTACTTTAATAAAAGGATAGGTTTTATCATCTTTTAACATAATATTGTATTTCGGATCATTTTTCTTAATTAAATTGATTTCAAGTAATAAAGCTTCGACGTTTGATTCTGTCACAATATACTCAAAATCAACAATCTCACTCACTAAACGAGTTGTTTTGGTATCGTGACTTCCAGTGAAATAGGAGCGTACGCGATTTTTTAAGACTTTGGCCTTTCCGACATAAATAATCGTACCATTTTTGTCCTTCATCAAGTAACAACCGGGTTGGTCAGGTAATAAAGCCAGTTTATGTTGAATTTGTTCATTCATTGAATTCATCCTTCTCTAACATTTCTTCCTAATTAAGTATAACATGAAGCATCCTCAGACGAAAAAAAGAGCCTAAAATCACAGGGATTTTAAGACTCTTACACTGAACTTTTACAAATAAGGGGCAATCATTGCTTCTAATTGCTCTTTATTTTGAACACCGATTGCTTTTTCAACTACTTCGCCGTCTTTTTTCAAAATTAATGTCGGAATACTCATCACACCAAATTCAGCTGGCGTTGCTGGGTTTGCATCCACATCCATTTTCGTGATTTTGAAGTCTTCTTCATCATATTTTTCACTTAATTGATCAAGAATAGGTGCTTGCATGCGGCAAGGACCACACCAGGCTGCCCAAAAATCAATTAATACTAAGCCTTTATCGGTTTCTTGTGCAAAGGTTGCATCTGTAATTTCTTTTGTCATTTCATAACCTCCATTTTATGTTGAAAGTATAGCACCAAATTTCTTTTTTGCCTACAATCATGCTTGCTTTTATTTATTTAAACGTCACAATCGTCGCACCGTTGCCCCCTTGATTCGCCGGAGCAAATGCAAAACTCTTCACGTTGCGATGATTTTTTAAGTATTCGACAATTCCTTGACGCAATACGCCTGTGCCTTTTCCATGGACAATCGTCACTTGTGGATAATTGGCTAACAGGGCACTATCAATATATTGATCAACCTCTGCTAAGGCTTCTTCATAACGTTTGCCTCTTAAATCTAGTTGCGCATCGACATGTGCTTCTTGACTGGAACGAACGGTTGCAACGACTCTATGACTTGTTTCTTTCCCCGGCGCAAGCGGTTCAATCTCTTCTTCTGAAATCGTCATTTTCAAAATACCAAGTTGCACTTGCCATTGATTATCCCCTACTTTTTTTAACAACTCTCCGCGTTGACCAAAGGATGTGACCATCACGTCATCGCCGACTTTTAGCTTTTTAGCTGCTTTCGCCTTTTGGAGCACTTTATTTTTTTGCAAATGATCTTCAGGATGACTTAAGTTCGCTAATTTTTGTTTGGCATCAATTAGCTGATGCTCTTTCACTTTCGACTGGCTTCCGAGTAATTGCATATGCCGAATATCCGCAATAATTTTTTCGGCTTCTTCTTTTGCGGCTTCAATCATCGCATTGGCTTCTTTTCGACCTTTGGCTAATTCTTTTTCCCGTTCTTCATAAAACTCACGGTGAGCGACTTTTAAATCAGCTTGGATTTTTTCGGCTTCTTCTAATGATTGACGCAGCTCTAAATACTCTGTTTCAGCCATCTTACGACGATTCTCCAAATCAGCAATCATCTCGTTTAAGTCTTGACTCTCACCGTCAATAATTTGTTTCGCCGATTCAATAATTAAAGGACTCAAACCTAAGCGACTCGAAATTTCAAACGCATTACTTCGACCAGGCACCCCAATTAATAAGCGATACGTTGGACTTAACGTGTCGACATCAAATTCCATCGATGCATTAATCGTCCCGGGTCGATTGTACCCATAAACTTTTAATTCAGGATAATGTGTCGTCGCCATGACATACGTTGAGCGCGCACCCATTTCATCTAAAATCGCAATCGCTAATGCCGCCCCTTCTTGAGGATCAGTTCCTGCCCCTAACTCATCAAAAAGGACTAAACTATTCTCATCCGCTTTACTTAAAATATTCACAATATTTGTCATATGAGAAGAGAAAGTCGATAAATTTTGTTCAATTGATTGTTCATCCCCAATATCCGCAAACACTTCCTTAAAGATCCCCATTTGACTCTCTTGGGAGACCGGTAACGGCAACCCTGATTGCCCCATTAGCTGCAACAAGCCGAATGTCTTTAACGTAATGGTTTTACCCCCAGTATTTGGTCCGGTAATCACGATCGCTTGGTAGTCTTTACCGATCACAATATCATTGGCAACTACTTTTTCCATTGCAATCAGGGGATGACGTGCTTGTTTAAAGACCACGTAGTTTTGAGCGTTAATTGCTGGAACAACACCCTTAATCGCTTTGGCAAATCGGGCTTTCGCATTCATGAAATCAAATTTCCCGATAACAAACGCATTGTGAATAATTTCTTTGCGTGCCGGCACAAGGGCAGCTGAAAGTTCGGATAAAATTCGCGTAATTTCATTTTTTTCGGCAATTTGATGTTGTCTTAGACGATTATTTAATTCGACAATTTGTTTTGGTTCAATAAATAATGTCTGTCCAGAAGCACTCTGATCATGGACGACCCCACCAAACATGCTGCGATACTCATGTTTAACAGGAATCACGTAACGTTCATTCCGCATGGTGACAATTGCATCACTTAAATAGCGCGCCTGATTGCCTCGAATCAAACCATCTAATGTCTCACGGATACTCTGTTCGCTTCGACGAATTTGACTACGAATTTGACGTAACGCATCGGACGCATCATCGGTCACTCGACCATCTTCATCAATCGCTATTTTTAACCGTCGTGTCAGTTCAGGTAAATGCGTTAATTGTTTGGCCCAATCATACAAACGAGCAAATTCAAGCTCCCCTTCGACCAAATCGTCAATAAAACGATTAACTTCACTCGTCGTCGTGAGTACGCGCGTTACTTGTGCAAGTTCATGACCGTTTAAATCCGCCCCAATTTCAATGCGTTTCATATGGGGACGAATGTTTTCAATTTTGGGAATTGGAATGCCTCCACGTAATCGCTGAACTTTTAAAGCATCAAGCGTCTCATCAAGCCACTGACGAATGACTGTTTCATCGGCAACTGGTTTTAACGCCGCTAACTCTTCTTGCCCTTGGGCTGTCACTAAATAAGGCATCATCATCTGTTTGACTTGTTCATATTCTAATGTATTTAAAATGCGTGAATTCAACTCACTCACCTATCTCTCTTTAAAATAAAAGAAGTAGCTACCGCTTAACGAAAACGACCTACTTCTTTCTTATTCTTTTCTTAAATCAAATCAATAATCCACATTTGATTAAAATAATTGGCTAGTATCGGAGTCTTCTCGACAATCCACTGTGGGACACTTCCCGCTTTAAACAAGCCTTGAATCGCATCAAGTGGAATCAGCGTTAACAACTTGAAAATCAAGAAAATCCAGATGTAAGCGATGATCACATTTAAAAAACCGGCAATCAATCCGTCAACTTGAGGGATAAAACGTGTATAACGCAACCCGCTCGCAAAGATGCCCAAGAATTTGGTTAGTAAGTGTCCAATAAATAAAAAACCTATAAAAGCGACTGCTGCATAATAGGCTTTGTCTAAATCAAATGATTGCTCTTGTGTGAACAACGTCATTTTCGTATCTGGTGAAACCGATAAATAAGGAAGGAGTAACGAAATTCTTTCGCCCCATGGTAAAAAGAGCTTTTGAGCGACTAAAAAAGACAGAAAGAACCCTCCGGAATAAACAAGTTGCAAAGCCACTCCTCTGCGGCTACCGCCGTAAAATGCTGCTAACAAAATTAGTAAGACGACTAGTCCTATCATTGCTCAGCTCCTTTTCTGCTAACGTTTCGCTGTTTTATTTTGAATCGTACGTTTTCGTTCTTCATTCAATATTTGTTGTGCTTCCATATGATTGCGAATTTCAACATCGCCACGACCTGTCCGTTCTAAGACTTCTTTGGCCTCAATTTCAATCGCTTCAATGCGCTTTAGACGATTTTCTAATTCGATTGATTTCAGTGCCTGTTCTTTTAAGCCAATCATTTTTTCTCTGATCGTTAACAGCTCTTCTTGTTTTTTCAATTGATCGGAAATCGCGTTCACTGCAAGTAAGATTGCTGCTTCTTCTTGACTTGTTTGAGGCGCCATTTGTCGAATTTCTTGTAATTGTTCATTCACCAGTCTCGTTACCCGATCCATATGTTGGCTCGTTTCTTGCCCAATAATCGTATACGATTGATTCGCAATGACTGCTTTGTATCTTATTTTTGCTTTGGCCATCGAGCTTATCCTCCTAAAAAAACTACTCCTAAACATTATAAAAGAAATTTTCCTTTTTTGCTACGTGCTTTAGCTTTTTCTTTGATTATTCTTCATTTTTGTATGGTAAACTATAAAAAAATAAAGAAAGAGGTTGTCTATGAGTCACGTTGTTATTCAATTACCCAAAAATCAGCTTGCCACCGTCCAAGCTTACTATCATAAAAATCAAATAAGCAAATCAGTGCCCTACACCCAGTTTATTGCTAAAAAGAATGGGACAACGATTACCGCCTATACTTCCGGCAAAATTTTATTTCAAGGAGGTCAAGCCGAACAAGAAGCCCAACGTTGGCAAAACTTGGATATCACTCCTGAAGAAAAAAAAGTAGAAGCGGCTACGATTCTACCAAAAAATATCGCAGAGAAAAGTTTTATTGGCAGTGATGAAGTCGGTAACGGGAGCTACTTTGGTCCGTTAATCGTTTGCGCGGTGTATGCTGCAAAAGAACACTTACCTAAGCTAAAACTGCTAGGGGTAAAAGATTCAAAAATGCTAACCGATCATGATATTACGGCTTTAGCACCTAAAATTAAAGAGATCGTGCCTTTTAAACTATTGGAAGTGACACCTCAAAAATACAATGCCATCCAGCCAAAATATAATGCGGTCCATATGAAAGTCGCACTGCATAATCAAGCGATTCAACTACTGCTCGAGCAGATCCAACCCGAGCAACCCGAAGGAATCTTAATTGATCAATTTACACCAGAAAATAATTATCGCAAATATTTAAAAGGTGAGAAGAACCCCATTACTGAGAACCTTTATTTCATCACAAAAGGGGAACAATATCATTTAGCTGTAGCCGCCGCGTCTATTTTATGTCGCGCAAAATTTTTAGAAAGTTTAAGAGTCGGTTCGTCCGAATTAGGCATCGTGTTACCTTCTGGCGCCGGGACACGTTCAGATCAAGTGGCAGCCACTATTTTAAAACGTGGGGGCCTTCCCTTACTCGAGCAATACGCGAAACTCCACTTTGCCAATACGCAAAAAGCGCTGAAGTTAGCGAGGATGAGCGAATGAAAAAGATAGCCATTATTGGAGGTGGCATCGTTGGTTTGACACTCGCAAATTATTTAGATACAACACAATTTGCCATCACTCTTTATGACGATGAAATCGGGCAAGCCACTCGTGCCAGTGCCGGTATCATTTCTCCTTGGGTTTCGAAGCGTCGAAATAAAAAATGGTATCAACTAGCAAAAGACGGTGCTGCTTTCTTTCCAAAATTAGTCAGCGATTTTCAGTTAGATGAGTCCATTTATACACGCTGTGGAACGCTCATTTTACGCCAAGAAACGCAATTAGAAGCTCTTTACGATTTTGCCCAAACACGAAAAGAAGAAGCCCCTGAGATGGGCGACATTACCTTACTTTCAAAAGAAGAAACGAGCCTCGCACTCCCACTCTTAAAAGAGACGCCAGCTTTAAAAATAAGTGGTGGTGGACGACTAGATGGGAAAGCTTATTTGGCGCGCTTGCAGCAATTGGCGACTGATAAAGGCTTGTCCATCGTAAAAGAGCGGGCAATTTTAACTAAAAAAGGAAGCGATTGGGTCGTTACGACAACTACACATAGCGATACATTTGATTTAGCAATTATTAGCGCAGGCCCATCCTTAAAACCAATCTTGGGGCCTCTTGGTTATCACGTTGATATTCGTCCCCAAAAAGGACAACTTTTGGAATTTCAAACACCTTTTCTTGAAAGTGAGCAGTGGCCTGTTGTCATGCTCGATGGTGAAGCTGACTTGATTCCTTTTCAACAAGGAAAAATTTTAATTGGTGCGACACATGAAAACGAGGCCTTGTGGGACCTCACGCCTACAAAAGAAGCCTTTGAACAATTGTGGCACCACAGTCAGTCCTTTTTAAAAAAAACGGAGGAATTCCTCACTTCTCCCTATCAATACCGCATTGGAACAAGAGCTTATACTTCTGACTTTGCACCCTTTTTCGGGTCACCTTCGGAAGATGATACGCTCTTTGTCGCTAGTGGGTTAGGTTCTTCTGGTTTAACCGTTGGACCTTTCATTGGTTACCTACTGGCTCAACGTTTAAATACGAATGCTTGGTCCGTCGAGGATTATCAAAAACCAATTAGCAATTATCTGAAAAAAGTAGAATAAGCAAAAAGAAGCTGCCTCCATTATTTTAGCGAGGCAGTTTCTTTTTTAGGTAATTTAATAGATATCATCAATCGGAAAGTCGACTTCTTCTTCCTCGTCATCTTCCATTTCCGCCTCATGGTACTCAATACTATAGGCGACTTCTTCTGAAAGAGGGGCGAAATCGTTTAATTGTGTTAACCCATTTTTTTCTAAAAAATCCAAGGTAAATAAATCTGGCGGAAACATTTCAAGCACTTCAACCTTGCAATACTGCGATTGTTGGTTAAGGTAAATGTTGTCGTAGTATTTACTTTCGATTGCAGGCAAGATTGCTTGATTGATTGCCGTGACTCGTAGTTGATACATCAGGGCATCAAATGGGGCTTTCAGATAGACAGAGATTTCATCATCCACCGTGACATTTTCTTGCATTGGCAAAGAAAATATCGGCAGCTGACGCAATGCTTTTACTAAATCAATTTTTTCGACTTCACAAACCATGAACCATTTAGACATCGACCAGACACCCTTTCTCGTCTCTTGTACTTTCATCCATTTTACCACACAACTCGCAACCGAGAAAACGTTAACACTAATCCTACACAATCAAAATCGTCATTCATGTCAAGAGGACAAAAAAAGTGTTAGGCAAAATATCCATGCCTGACACTCTTTTTTTCAGTCATTCATTTTAGAATAATGGAACGACTGCTCCATTGTAAGTATCGTTGATAAAATCACGAACTTTATCTGTTTTTAACACTTCGATTAAAGCTTTCACTTTATCAGCCTCGACATCTTCTTTGCGTACGACTAAGACGTTCCCATAAATTTCAGCTGCTTCTGAATCGATTGCTTCTGATGCTAAAGCGTCATTTTGGACGTCAAAACCTGCTTCTAACGCATAATTCGCATTGACAACGGCAAAGTCAACGTCTTGAACGGAACGGGCTACTTGTTCTGCTGCTAATTCTACAATTTCAAGATCTTTATCATTTTTTGTAATATCACTCACAGTTGCAGTAATGCCTGCGCCCTCTTTTAATTCAATCAAGCCATTTGCTTCAAGTAAAAGCAATGCCCGACCACCATTCGTGGCATCGTTTGGAATTGAAATTTGCGCACCCTCTTTAATGTCTGCTAAATCTTTCGTTTTACCTGCATAAATCCCTAGTGGCTCAAAATGAATTTTAGCAACAGGCGTAATTTCTGAACCTGTTTCTTCTTTATAACTATCTAAATAAGGTGTATGTTGGAAGAAATTAGCATCGACATCCCCTGCATCTAACGCTGGATTATATAGTGGATAGTCATCTAAAATGGTAACCTCTAGCTCGAAACCTTTTTCTTTTAAATCCTCTTTCACTTGCTCTAATATTTCTGCGTGTGGTGTAGATGTCGCTGCAATATTAATGACTTCTAATCCTTCAGCACTTGAGCCTTCTGCATCCGTCGCTTCATTGCCACAAGCAGCTAAACCAACAAGTGCTGCACCAAGTAAACCAAATTGAATGACTTTATTCCATTTTTTCATAACCATTTTCCCCTTTTTTTTCGAATTTTTCTTAAATATCATTCCGATAAAACAAAAAAAGTCCTTTTACGAGTTTAGAGACTCATAAAAGGACGAATGATCGCGGTACCACCTTTTTTTGGAAGTTCACACTTCCCTTTACCCTACATGCTTAACTTAGCAAATAAGTGTTCAAGATAACGATTGAACCTTTCGAAACCGCCTACTTATCGACGATTTATCCTTCAAGACCATCTTCATTCTTTCTTGTATCGTTCTTTTCACCAACCAGAACGTCTCTACAACACTCGAAAAAATTACTCTTCTTTGCAACGGATGAATATTTAAGCTATCTGTACTTTACATGAGAACTTTCTCATTGTCAATAAATAAAATCAAATTTAATCTGACCGGGGCAAAAATTTATCTAAATCGGAACGAACTTCTCGACGAAAAGCGTTAAATCAGCTACTTAAATAAAGGAACGTTCACTACATAAAAACAGTACACTCTTCTATTTTCTTCATCAATCTCTGGTTAGCACAACATCAATTGAAAATTCGTCATACCGATGAACAGAAATAGAATACTCAAAGGCTTCCCCTGTATCGAGATAACCAATTTGTTCAGCAACCGCTACAGGATCGCCCTCTTCCAAGTTTAGATAGGCAGCCTCAAAAGTGATCACAAGAATCAAAAGAAAAAACAGTTGAAAACTTCGTAAAACACCTAAATATTATGTAGAACACGTTCAAAAGCACGTTCAAAAACAAAACAAAAAAGGAGAAACCCCGTCATATCAAGGTTTCTCCCTACTATTTAGACTATTCTTCTTCTTCGGTCATGAACGTATTGAAGACTTCTTCAATCATATCCCATTCTTTATCTGTTTCGATTTGTTCTAAACTACCTTCTGTGCCATCTTCGTTTTCAACGAAAGCGTAGGCTTGTAGTTCTACTTCTTCATCTTCTGGAATACCAGCTGGGTATAATAGGACATAGTTACGTCCGAATTCTTCTTGGCCATCTACGGTTAAAAGAATTTCGTATAACGTTTCGTTTCC
>Ga0194136_1001674_pt1 | contig 11025 bp, 10 predicted proteins | sample TARM_MetaG_T3A_1_FD_134023 | JGI IMG/M metagenome (GOLD analysis project Ga0194136, IMG submission 134023) | Freshwater microbial communities from Pennsylvania, USA, analyzing microbe dynamics in response to fracking - TARM_MetaG_T3A_14 (version 2) | ecosystem: Environmental > Aquatic >...
GGTATATTGTTGCCAGTGAAACTTGTGCGTTTGATTTGGTGGGGGCAGAGTTTGTGCGCGACATTCGTCCGGGGGAAATGGTGATTTTTGAAGAGGGCAAAAAGGCCCCAAGAAGTGTACAACTTTTTGAGCCAGACCCTCGTATTTGTGCTTTTGAATATATTTATTTTGCAAGACCAGATAGTATCATTGAGGGTAAAAATGTTTATCAGGTGCGCCAACGAATGGGAAGGGCATTGGCAAAAGAGTCCGCTTCAAAAGCAGATTTGGTGATTCCTGTACCAGACAGCGGTGTGGCTGCTGCTTTGGGCTATGCTAAAGAAAGTGGCATTCCTTTTGAGATGGCAATTGTGCGCAATCACTATGTGGGACGCACATTCATTGAGCCAACACAAAAAATGCGGGATTTAAAAGTCAAGCTCAAACTTTCTCCAATGCGTTCTGTATTGGAAGGAAAAAGTGTTGTAGTAATTGATGATAGCATTGTACGCGGCACCACAAGCAAGCAGATTGTGCGTCTTTTGAAGAGTGTTGGTGTGAAAGAAGTGCACTTAAAAATCGCTGCACCGCCCATTAAACATCCTTGCCGCTATGGTATTGATACGCCAAGTTACGAAGAGCTTATTAGTGCTAATCATACCGAAGAAGAAGTGTGTGAGTATGTAGGTGCGGATTCACTCTCGTTTCTCTCTATTGAAGCCCTTATAGAAAGTATTGGTGACAAACAACGCTATTCGTTGGTAAGTTTTGACGGTAACTACTTTATCCAGTAAATCAAGCACCTCCTTGAAAGAGGTGCTGACTATGGGACGCTATTTTCGGCAAACATTTGGCACGAGTGTGTACAAAGTGCCTGTTTCTATTATGGGATTTACATGCCCTAATATCGATGGAACAGTGGCTAAGGGCGGGTGTATTTATTGTGAAAATGAATCTTTTAGCCCAAACCTTTCGCAAGGAAATTCTTCCCCAAAATTTCGCCTTAGCCATACAAGCCCTAACCCTTTTTTGGAGGAGCAGTTAGCACAATTAGAGGCACAAGTAGCAGACACTAAGTCTAAGTTGGTGCATAAATTTAAAGCAAAGCAATTTCTTATTTATTTTCAATCTTTTACCAACACCTATGCCCCTCTTGACACCCTTAAAGCCCTGTATGAAAGAGCGTTACGTTTTGAGGGTGTTGTGGGGATTAGTATAGGCACTCGCTCGGACGCTATGACCGAAGAAGTGCTTGAATACTTGGGTGGATTGGCGAAAAAATGGGAAATATGGGTAGAGTTTGGTGTGCAGTCGTGTCACGATGAAACCCTAAAGCGCATTAACCGTGGGCATGATTTTGAAAATGCTAGCTTGTGGATTGAAAAATCTAAGGCAAAAGGGCTTAAGGTTTGTGCCCATGTTATCTTTGGGCTCCCTGGGGAAAACCAAGCTATGATGCTTGAGTCTGTGCAAAAAACAGCCGCCTTGGGCATTAATGCCATCAAAATACACCCCTTATATGTTACTAAGCGTACAGCTCTTGCTAATGAGTATGCCAAAGGCAGGTTTGTACCCATGGAAGAAGCACTCTATCTTGATACGCTAGTAAAAACACTACACTTGCTTCCTTCTGATGTGGTGGTGCAGCGGATCACAGCAGGAGTGGATGATGACACATTGATTGCGCCTGCATGGTGTGGAAACCTCAAGCAACAGCGTAAACATATTCGCTTGGCGTTGGAGGAGGCGGGACTGTACTATTAGCGACAGTGGAGTTTTTGAAAAGTGGTAGTGCGCTGAAAATGGCTTGGATAGGGCATTGATACGCTAAAGTTCCGCAGTTCTTCAGGGCGTAAGTTTGTTGCAATGGTAAAGGTTTGTGTAACAGTGGATGCCTTCTCGTCCTTTTTTGTCCCAAAAGAAAGTCCAGTGGTAGGTTTAAAGACCTGAGAACCGCTTAGCCCGCCAGCACTGATAGGATTATTGACAAGTTTAACTTCAAAAAAACACTTTCCAATGGTAAAGTTTCCAATGTTGCGTATTTGGCCTGAAAAGGTGATTTGTTCAGAGATGAGCACTCTTTTTTGTGTCAAGTTCTCAATAACCGCGCTTTTAGTGTACTTGTCTAAAACCAACATAGAAAATACCATTAACATTAAAGTAACAAGCGTATTTGAAAAAATCATTGCCCAAAAGACTTTTGGGCGTTTTTCACGGCGCGTTAAAAGTACCAAAAGCACAAAAAGACCTAATAAAAAAAGCAAGGCAATGATATGTAAAATGGTAAAGTATCCCATTAATAACACTCCGCTTTAGTAATTACTTCCATTGTTTCCTCATCCAACCTAAAAGGTTCAATTACTGTTTCAAAAGGTACCACCTCTGTACTACTTAGAGGGGTTTGAATGGATATCGACGTTTGGTGTAAAGGTTTTAATGTGGCAAGAAAACGGGATAATTCCCCCTCTTTTTTTGGCACTACCATGAAAGAAACGCGGCACCATGCAAAAGGTTTTGGAGAAGTGTTGGCAAGGGAGCCTTGAAGAATAAGGGTTTGTGAAAAAAGAAGTTGTTGCACATGATTTAGGGTAAGTTGATGGCTTCGCAAGGAGCGGTCAAGGTAGTATTTTATGAAAAAAGGAGCTCCAAAAAGCAGTGCCAAGTCCAACAAAACGATGATGATAGCAAGCCCAGGGCGTTTTTTGGCAAGTAAAATAGCTAAAAAAATAAATAAAAAAAAGAGAAGAATCAGCCAAGCAAAGGCGATGTAATCGCCCATTTGAAAATGGCTAATATAAACAAGCAAGGGGTGTTTAGCTGTTTCCATGGTCCCGCGCATTTTTCTCTTCGATGCCGCTTAGTCCAAAACGGCGCGCAAGTTCTTGCTTAACCCTATCAGGATGAATGTCGCGGTAGCCTAGGGCTACAAGGGTGTGAAACAGCAAATCGGCCGCTTCATAAATAGCTTCTTGAGTGTTATTGTCTTTGATAGCAAAGCAAAACTCTGCTGCTTCTTCAGCCACTTTTTTAAGGAGTGTATTTTCGCCCTTGGTGTAGAGTTTGGCTACGTAAGAGGTTTCAGGATTGGCAAGTTTACGTTCGTTGATGACGTGGTAGAGATGGTCAACAACACCGTACATAGCCACCGTGTCTGCGTCGACATGTCCGAGGACTTCACCTGTGTCTACCCGATTAAAAAAGCACGAAGGTCGTCCAGTGTGACACGCAACACCTGTTTGGGTTACATGTAAAAGCAGGGTATCGTTGTCGCAATCTAAAAAAATAGCGTCTATTTTTTGCACATGGCCGCTACTTTCACCCTTTTTCCACAACCGTTGTTTGGTGCGTGAAAAATAGTGCGCATACCCCTCTTTACATGTAAGGGTATAGGCTTCTTCGTTCATGTAGGCGAGCATTAGCACTTCTTTGGAATGGGTGTCTTGAACCACTACTGGAAGAAGGCCATCAACCTTCTTCCAGTCTACGACAAAAGACGCTTCCATGGGTTACTGAGAAACACTTGTGGTTTTTTGAGCATCTTTACTATCTACCCAAATGTTTGGCACTGCGCCTCCAGGAGTAAGGAAAAGCTTGGCATCTTTGTTTTCACGCAAAGCTTCGTTAAATTTATTTTGCACTTCGATTTGACGGAGTTCCAAAAGACGCGGTGTTAAGCTCTTGCCAATCTCTAAGTTAGCGTACGCGTTAGCATCCGCTTCGATTTTAATAGCATCGGCTTCACCCCGTGATTCGATGATACGTGCTTGCGCTGTACCTTCAGCAAGTGCCGCGCGCTTAAGGGCTTCTTGGTTGGCGCGTTCTACTTCATAACGGGTGCGTTCAACCTCTTGACGCGCTACTTGAACACGCTCGATTTGCTCTTTGATTTTCAAAGGAAGGATAATCTCACGCAATTGCACGGAGAGTAAGTCCGCAGGCATGTTAGGCTGGCTTTCCATGCGCACACGAATTCCCTCTTCAATTAAGGTAGCGATTTCATTACGGTTCATAGGCAACTCTTCTGCGGCGTATTTGCCGGCAACCGAACGTACCACTTCACGGGCAACAGGGTTGATGATTTTATCTTCCCATGCTAAACCCCATGCGGCAATGGTTTGGGGTGCGTTAGCGGCATTGAGTCGGTACTGAACGGTGATGTCGATAGAAACAGGAAGACCTCTTGCATCTAAAACAGCAATGGAGGCTTTTCGTGTGATACCAGAACCGCGTTGAATGACCTCTCCTACATCCTCTTGAGAAGCGTAGTTAATGATGCGTGCTTTGGTGTCAACCACAATCACTTGCTGAATAAAAGGAATAAAAAGGTGAAATCCTGGTTGCATTGGGATGGGATCAAACTTACCGGCGGTAGCTTTGATGCCCACTTCACCAGAGTTGATAATCACAAAAGGTTTGGCAATGACGGTAATGACGATGAGGGCTAAAAGCACATAAAAAATTCCCGCTTTTTTTCCAAAATCTTTGAAAAAATTAGGTGGTTCAAAATTAAAGCTCGGGCCTCCGCCACCGTTGTTGTTTCCGCCACCGCTGTTTCCGCCACCGTTGCGCTTTTTAAAATAGTCGTTCAAATCTGCTGGCATAATATATTTCCTTTGGGTATTAGATATAGGTTAAAAGATGCTCATATGCGGGGTTTCGCCCGTATACCACATCAAAATAGGCTTCTTGGAGCTCCTTGGTCATGGTCCCTCTTGTCCCATTACCAATGACACGGCCGTCCACGTTGCGAATGGGCGTGACTTCAGCGGCTGTGCCTGTAAAAAAGGCTTCATCGGCCATATAGACTTCATCGCGCGTGACCCGACGGCGCTCAACAGGGATGCCTTTGGCGCGAGCAAGTTCAAGGACCATGCCTTGGGTGATGCTTTCTAGTGAGTTGTCATTGGGTGGAGAGATGAGCACGCCATCGCGGATAATAAAAAAGCACTCCCCGCTTCCCTCAGCGATAAAACCATCATCATCCAAGAGTAGCGCTTCATCGTACCCTGCGTCTTTGGCTTCAAATTTGGCCATTTGAGAGTTGAGGTAGTTGGCTACTGCTTTGGCTTTGCCCATAGTGGATTTCACAGGGTTGCGTACAAAGGAAGAGATTTTGACACGAATGCCTTTTTCTAGGCCTTCTTCGCCTAAATACGTGCCCCATTCCCACGCGGCAATGGCCGTGCGCACAGGCGCGCTAACGTGGTACAAACCCATCACGCCATAGCCCAAAAAGATAAGGGGGCGCAAGTAGACATTGCTTTTAAAGTGATTTTTGCGCAAGAGTTCGATCTGCGCTTGCTCTAGGGTTTCAAGATCAAAATTAGGGGTAATCATGGTAATCTTGGCGGAGTTGAGTAACCGTTTGGTGTGTTCACGCAATTTAAAGATAGCCAAGCCTTTTTGGGTTTGGTAGGCACGTGTGCCCTCAAAAACACCGTTTCCATAGTGAAGGGTGTGGGTTAAGATGTGAACATTGGCCTCATCCCAAGGAACAAATGTGCCATCCATCCAAATAAATTCTGCTTTATTCATCGTTTTGCCTTTGGTTGAAAATAAAGGGATATAAAGGACACATAGTCTAACTAAGAAATCTTTAAAAGGAGGTTTAATCTCCTTTTTAGGCCCTTACATGTAAAAAGCGGGAAGTGCTATAATACACGAAAATTTCAAGGAGACCCTATGCCAAAATGTGGAGATTTAGCCCCAGAATTTTGCCTTCCCAATCAAGACGAAGCTGAAGTATGTTTGCGCGACATTAAAGGAAGATGGATTGTGCTTTACTTTTACCCCAAAGACAACACGCCTGGATGCACCACCGAAGCGTGCGATTTTACCGCCGCCCTTCCTGAGTTTGACGCGCTTGATGCAGTGGTGTTAGGCGTGAGTCCTGATAGTCCCAAAAAACACCGCAGTTTTATTGAGAAAAAAGAGTTAGGCATTACGCTGTTGTCCGATGAGAGTACGCAAATGGCCCAAGAATACGGCGTGTGGCAGTTGAAAAAAATGTGCGGCAAAGAGTACATGGGCATCGTACGCACGACGTTTATCATCGACCCTAAAGGCAAGATTGCCCACGTATGGGAAAACGTTAAAGTCAAAGACCACGCCAAAGCGGTGCGCGAAACCTTGGCAAAGTTGCAAGCATGAGCAACACCATCGCGCGCGTGTACCGGGGAAAATGGGTGGATTTAACCCACCAAGCCCATGTGGCCGTGGTGGATAAAAACGGTAAGTTACTCTACAGCTTAGGTGATCCTGAGCGTTTTACCTTTGTGCGCTCCTCGGCAAAACCCTTTCAGGCTCTTGTGGCGTGCGAGAGTGGCGCGGTTGAGGGGTATGGGTTAAATGATGAAGCACTGGCCTTGTTGTGCGCTTCTCACAATGGAGAAGCTTTACATGTAAAGAATGTGGTGGAGATTTTAGAAAAAGCGGGCTTAGGGGAAGCGGCGCTGCAGTGTGGCACCCATCCTTCCTTGGCTCCTGCTGTTGCCAAAACCCAACCTTCTGTGCTTACTAACGCCTATTCTAATTGCTCAGGAAAACACACGGGTATGCTCATTACCACGCAGTGGTTGGGCGAAGATGTTACGACCTATTTGGAGCCTTCTCACCCCCACCAAGAGCGTATTTTGGACGTTCTCTCACAGCTTAGTGATACGCCAAAAGAGAGCATTGGTTTAGCGACAGATGGGTGTGGGGTGCCCGTACATGCCCTGCCTTTGCGCTCTTTTGCGTTGGCGACCGCGCGCATGGCGGATCCAAGCATGTTGGAGCCTAAACGAGCAGTCTACCTTAAACGCATTGCTAAAGCGATGATGGCCTATCCGTTCATGGTGGCGGGTTCGGGTCGGGTGTGTACGCGCCTCATGGAAGAAGCCAAGGGCGAAGCCTTTGTGAAACTCGGTGCAGATGGCTACTATATGGCAGGGGTGCCAAGCAAGGGTTGGGGCATTACATGTAAAGTGGAAGATGGCAATGTGGCTATTTGCGAAGGGCTGATTATCCACGTGTTGCACCAGCTTGGGGTGCTGTCTCAAGAAGGGTTTGACGCCCTTGAGGAATTTCATTCACCCAAACGCACCAACCACCGTGGCGAAGTGGTAGGGCGCGTGGCGTACGATGTTGTGTTGAGAGAACACCTGTGAGTGAATACGCGTTTTTATTGCCCTTAGCGGCAGTTAATCTCTTAGGCGCCATGAGCCCAGGGCCCAGTTTTGTCATCGTGGCTAAGACCGCACTGGGAGAATCTAAAGAAGCAGGGTTGGCCGTGGCCCTTGGCATGGGATTGGGCGCGGCATGCTTTTTCCTTTTGGCAGCCTTTGGATTGTACGCTATCTTGGAAACCGTTCCCATGCTGTACATGGTGCTAAAAATAGCGGGCGGCCTTTACTTGTGTTATTTGGCGGTGATGATTTTTAAACACGCCAAGACGCCTTTGAGCACCGTCAAGCGTGTTAAGGAGAAACACTGGCTAGGTTACGTGGGGTACGGGCTGGCAGTGCAACTAAGTAATCCCAAAACGGCTATTGTCATCGGGAGTGTTGTCGTGGCATTTTTACCCAAAGAAATCCCGCCTTTTACCCCGTGGCTTTTGGCATTTATGGGGCTTGTAACAGACGTGGGATGGTACGCAACTGTAGTATTGCTTTTTTCGCGCCCAAAGGCACAACAAACATATTTAAGACTCAAAACAAGCATAGACCGCGTGGCCGGTGTTGCTCTTGGAGTATTAGGAATCAAGGTGTTGGCTACGCCTTAAGAAAAAAGGAATCAAGGTGAAGTTTTCTCCAAAAGCATTCATGCCAGAACTGTTTTTAATACTCCGATCGGGCTATAAAAAAGAGTACCTTGGCGGGGATCTGTTTGGCGGGATTACGGTTGCAATCGTCGCGCTTCCTTTGGCGATGGCCTTTGCCATTGCCAGTGGTGTGGGGCCAGAAAAAGGGATTATCACCGCCATTGTTGCGGGCATACTGGCCTCCTTGTTTGGGGGCAGTCGGGTGCAAATCAGCGGCCCGACGGGTGCTTTTGTGGTAGTGATTTATGACATTGTGCTGCGGCACGGGTACGAAGGGCTTGCCCTAGCGACCCTGATGGCAGGCGTGATGCTGATGGTGATGGGCTTGTTTCGCCTAGGCGCAGTCATTAAATTCATCCCCTATCCTGTCATCACGGGCTTTACCGCGGGGATTGCCTTGCTTATTTTTTCTTCCCAAGTGGCCGACATGTTGGGCTTAAAGATTGACCAAATGCCAGGAGATTTTCTCTCCAAATGGCAGGTTATCTTTTCCCATCTTTTTCAAACCAATGGGATTGCTTTGGTGTTGGGGTTGGTGTGTGTTGGGCTGATTGTAGGGACAAAACGCCTGTTTCCTAAAGTGCCCGGACTCATTGTGGCGGTTATTTTTGGGGCCGTAGCGGTACAGGTGTTTAACCTGCCGGTGGAGACCATTTACAGCCGTTTTGGAGAGATTTCACCGACACTTCCAACTCCGAGTTTTGCTATGGATATTTCCCTTGAAAACATCAAACTTCTTTTTCCCTCCGCCATGACCATTGCCCTTTTGGCGGCTATTGAGTCGCTGTTGTGCGCCGTGGTGGCCGATGGAATGATAGGCTCGCGCCACAATTCCAACAGCGAACTCTTGGGTCAAGGGATTGCCAACATAGGCTCCATCGCCTTTGGCGGCATCCCAGCAACCGCGGCCATCGCCCGCACGGCAACCAACATCAAAGCAGGGGGTAAAACACCCCTTTCTGGCATCATTCATGCGGTAGTGCTAATCTTGTTCATGGTCTATTTGGCGCCTTATATTGTCATGATTCCTCTTTCGGCATTGGCGGCGATTTTGATGGTCGTGGCGTGGAATATGTCGGAGATTGAAAACGTCAAGCATTTATTTAAAGCACCCACCAGTGATGTGGCTGTGTTGGCGACGACGTTTTTACTCACGGTGCTCATCGACCTTACCGTCGCGGTGCAAGTGGGTGTGGTGCTGGCGGCTATTTTGTTCATCAAGCGTATCATTTCGGTGAGTGCTATTTTGGACAATAAAATCACGGCGTACGAACCCTTGCCCGAAGCGTTCAATGACCCCGATGGGATTGAATACAAGGCGATTAAGGAAGGGGTGGAAGTGTATGAGATTAATGGACCTTTTTTCTTCGGGATTGCCGATCGCTTAAAATTTGTCTTAGATGCTATCGGGGCAACACCCCGTGTGTTTGTGTTGCGGATGCGCCATGTGCCTTTTATCGACGCCACGGGCATGTATGCACTCAAAGAATTTCAAGAAAAATGCGTAGCCAAAGGAACCGTTTTGGTGCTCTCAGGCGTCCAACCGCCCTTGTTGAAAGATTTAAAACGCTTTGGATTTGTCGGACGTGTGGGGGAAGAAAACATCTTTGACCACATTGACCAAGCACTCATCCATGCCAACACACTGGCGGTACACCATGAAAAAAATTGACACACCGATTTATGCCCTTGAGGCAGACGCGGCGCTTTTACATGTAAAGAGTTCTCCCGAAGGATTAAGTTCCCAAGAAGCCACTTTGCGCCTTGAGCGTGATGGCCCAAACCGCCTAAGCGAACTTCCCAAAGAGAGCGCGTTGAAGCGTTTTGTTTACCAGTTTCACAATGTGCTCATTTACGTGCTTTTGGGCGCGGCACTGCTCACGGCGGTGTTGGAGCACTGGATTGATACAGGGGTGATTATTGGGGTGGTGCTCGTCAATGCCATCATCGGGTTTGTGCAAGAAGGCAAAGCGGAAAAAGCTTTGGAAGGGTTGCGCCAAATGCTCGCTTCTAAAGCAACGGTATTGCGCGATGGCGCATGGAGCGAAATAGACGCGGCACTTTTGGTGGAAGGAGACGTAGTGCGCCTGCGCTCAGGTGACCGTGTGAGTGCGGACATGCGCCTTTTGGAGGTGACGGGTTTGCGCATCGAAGAAGCAGCGCTCACAGGAGAGTCTGTGCCTGTGTTTAAAGAGACCAAGCCTGTGCGCGAAGAAGCGGGCGTGGGGGATCGCTCCTGCATGGCCCATTCGAGCACACTTGTGGTGGCAGGGCGTGGTGTGGGGGTCATTACCGCCACGGGCCCCCGCAGTGAGATTGGGCGCATTGGAACGATGATGCTAGAAGTGGAAACACTGCAAACGCCTTTAACGCTTCAGATGGAAGCTTTTGGAAAGATACTCTCGCTTGCCATTATAGGCATTGCGGTTTGTTTTGGATTGTTGGGGTGGTGGTTGCACGGTTATGGACTTGAGGAGATTTTTTTAGCGGCCATTGGATTTGCGGTGGCAACGATTCCAGAAGGGCTTCCCGCCATCATGACCATCACCTTAGCCCTTGGGGTAGAGCGCATGGCCAGACGCAATGCCATCACCCGAAAGCTGACCGCCGTGGAGACTTTGGGTTCGGTGAGTGTGATTTGTTCAGACAAAACAGGCACCCTTACATGTAACGAAATGACCGTGCGCCACGTGGTAACACCAAAGGGAATGTATGGGGTGAGCGGCACAGGGTACGCCCCCGTGGGAGAGGTGCAGTTTGAAGGGGAGGCAGTGGTTCTTGAAGACCACCCCGTGCTAGGGCGTTTTGCCCGTGCCATGGCCTTGTGCAATGATGCGGACATTGTGCAAAAAGAGGAGAAATGGGAGCTGGTGGGCGAACCCACCGAAGGGGCGCTACGGGCATTTGGGATGAAACTTGGCGTGACGCCAAAGGCCAAACGCCTAGGGGTCATTCCCTTTGAATCAGAAAATAAGTTTATGGCGACGTTGGTAGAGGGTGAAAAGCGGGAGATTTTCCTGAAAGGTGCACCCGATAGGCTTTTAGAACGCGCGGCATTTCAATGGGGTGCTTCGGGGTTAGAGCCTTTGGATAAGGCTTTTTGGGAAGGGCAGATTGAAGCCTTAAGTGCCCAAGGGTTGCGGGTCTTAGCGGCGTGCGCGAAAGAGGCGGCAGACCAAGAGACATTGGGTATGGAAGACGTGCAAGAAGGGATGGTGTTTTTAGGACTGGCGGGCATCGTAGAC
>Ga0194136_1001676_pt1 | contig 11022 bp, 10 predicted proteins | sample TARM_MetaG_T3A_1_FD_134023 | JGI IMG/M metagenome (GOLD analysis project Ga0194136, IMG submission 134023) | Freshwater microbial communities from Pennsylvania, USA, analyzing microbe dynamics in response to fracking - TARM_MetaG_T3A_14 (version 2) | ecosystem: Environmental > Aquatic >...
CTGCATGACAATCTCGCCAGCCAGGCGGAGATCCGGTCGGCACTGGTGGGAGCCTTGGCCCGGGAGGAATTTTTCCTGGTGTACCAACCCCAGGTCTGCATGAAAACCGGCGAGACCTTTGCCGTTGAAGCACTGCTGAGGTGGCAGTCACCAACCCTCGGAATGGTACCACCTGACCGGTTTATTCCGATTGCTGAAAGTGCCGGCCTGATGCCGGAACTGGGCGACTGGATACTCACCAGTGCGTGTTGTCAGGCCAGCCAGTGGTTGCAGGCGGGCAAACCTTTGCGTGTTGCGGTTAATATCAGCGCCGCTCAGCTGGAAGAAAGCGGGTTTGCCTGCCGGGTCCAGGACACCCTCGCCAAATGCGGCCTGCCGGCCTCGCTGCTGGAAATCGAGGTGACGGAAAGCATGCTGGTGGGTCAGGTTCAGGATAATCAGAGAACCCTGCAGGCGATTCGGAACACCGGGGTGAAACTGGCCCTGGACGATTTTGGCACTGGATACTCCAATCTGGCCTATCTCAGGCACTTTGTTTTCGACACGCTGAAAATTGACCGGCTGTTCACCAGTGCGGTGACGGAGGAGCGCGCGGGTGACGTGCTGGTCAGGGCCATCATCGCCATGGGTGCGGAACTGGGCCATGAAATCGTTGCCGAGGGCGTGGAAACAGCAGAGCAGATGCAAGCGCTGCAGAAGCTTGGTTGTTCCCGAATGCAGGGCTACTACTTCAGCCGCCCGGTGCGGGCCGAAGAAATTCAGCAGGACTGACTTGCCCTTCCGTATTCAGTTGCCGTGACGTTTTCCACGCCGGTTATGAGGCTTTCTGAGTGGGTGGTTCGATGTCAGGAAGCCTCTTTCCCGACCAGTTCTCCATCAGACGGCAGGTGACCAGATCGCCCGTAACGTTGATGGCGGTCCGGCACATATCCAGGATCCGATCCACGCCCATGATCAGCGCAATACCGCTGGGCGGAATGCCGACGGTTTGCAGCACCATGGCCAGAATGACGATGCCCACACCGGGCGTGGCCGGGGAGCCGATGGAGGCACCCACTGCCATGGCCACCACCAGGGCCATGCTGCCCATGCTGAGGTCTATCCCGTAGACCTGTGCCAGAAAAATGGTGGCAACAGCCTGATAGAGTGCTGTGCCATTCATGTTGATGGTGGCGCCCAGCGGAATGACGAACTGGGAGACAGACGGCCGGACGCCCAGCTTGTCTTCCGCGGTGCGGATGGACAGTGGCATCACCGCCGCAGAGCTGGAGGTTGAAAAGGCAAGCAGTAATACGTCCCGGCTGCCTTTCATGAAGTGCACGGGCGATTGGCCTGCCAGGAATTTCAGGATCAGCATGTAAACCCCCAGCAAGACGAGCAGCCCGGCAATTACCGTTGCAACATAGGAGGCCATGCCCAGCATGGCCCGGAACCCCAGGGTGGTTGTCAGTTGGGCCATAAGGCCAAATACGGCAATCGGGGCCAGGCGCATGGCCCAACGCACGACCGTCATACAGACTTGCTGGAGAGAATCGAGCAGATCCAGCATTGGCCGTGACTTTTCCGGAGCCATGCTCACCAGGGCAATGCCGACAATGATCGAGAAGATCACCACCTGAAGCATCTGGCCTTCAACCATGGCGTCCAGCGGGTTGCCGGGCAATAGCCCGATCAGGGTTTTTGGCAGCTCGTCCACACTGGGTATGCTGGCAACCGGCGCGCTGTCTTCGGCTGTTACCATCGGAGTACCGAGCCCCGCCATCATTCTGCCCGGGTTGATCAGGTCGCCTATCCACAGACCGATCGACGCCGCCATGGCAGTGGTGATCACGAAGAAGCCGGTAACCCTCAGGCCCAGCTTGCGTAACTGTTCCAGGTCCTCGCTGGCGGCGAGCCCGCGCACCACCGAGGCAATGACCAGGGGGATTACAATCATTTGGATGGTGGCCAGGAACAATTGCCCGGGGAAGGCGAGCCAGTTGCCGATCAATGTGCCTGTTTCCGGTTCCACCAGCCCGACAGACGGGCCAAGCAGCGTGCCTGTAACCAGCCCGAGGAACATGCCGATCAGGACTTTCAGCCAGAGCTTGCCCTGCACGAGGCCTGACAGATAAACGCTCAGGTGGCGCAGTGGCCGGGGGTAATGGTTGCCTGTCTGATTTGCCATTGGTTTGAATCGTCCCTGTTTTCTGCCATCGCCTTGTCAAGAGCATAGTGGATGGAAGTGATGGTACGGTGAGCCAGATCAATCGGACGTGAAATCGATTTCCGAGTCGGTCAGCGCCCGGTATTGGCCTGCGGAAAGAGTTTCGTCCAAGCGGATATTCCCCATGCGTTCCCGGTGCAAGGCTGTTACCCGGTTGCCAACGGCATGAAACATCCGCTTGATCTGATGGTACCGGCCCTCGTAGATGGTCACTCTCGCTTCACTGGGAGCCAGCATGTCCAGCTGTGCTGGCGAGGTGGTCAGCTGCTCGAATTCAAACCAGATGCCCTCTGCGAATCGATGCGCGGTTTCCGGAGAGATTGGGCGTTCCGTGGTTACCCGGTACACCTTCGGGATCTTGATTCGGGGCTCGGTGAGCTGGCGCGACCAACGGCCATCGTTGGTGAGAACCAACAGGCCAGTGCTGGCCCGGTCAAGCCGTCCGGCAATGTGCAGATCCGGGCGCAGTTCCGGGGCTATCAGCTCCATGACGGTTCTGTGGGTGTTATCGAGCGTCGCGCTGAGGAAGCCGGCGGGTTTGTGAAGCATCAGGTAATGGCAGGGTTTAGCAACCTGAAGCGGTTCGCCGTCGAGCTGTACGCTGGAAAATCGGTCCACTTCAACCGCCGGCTCTGTGCAGGTGATTTCATCCACGCTCACACGGCCCGAGGCAATCAGCCGATTGGCCTGCTTGCGACTGATGCCATTACGGTTGCTGAGAATTCGTGAAAGCTTCATGGTGTGAATCGGCTATGCTGAATGTAAACCCTGACCATAATACGAGGAAATGCCATGCCATTCTCTGTTGATCATCTTGCGGAACTCAATCTGCTGGGCCAGTTTCCTTCCACCTCGACCCAGGAAGGGCTCAAGGTGCATGCCCATTCGGCGGCACCGGAAACGGTACGGGCGGCCGAGAATCTTTATTCCAAAGGGCTGATCAGCCAGAAAGATGGCGGCTATCTCACCCCTCTGGGTGCAGAGGCCGTAGAGCTTACCCAGAAACTCCAGTCGATTCTCAGCAGCTCCTGAACAGGGGGGGCTGGCCACCCGGTACTTTGAGCTCCGGTGCCTTCCCGCGTTAGGGTTAGCCCATGAGTAGCTGGAAGAAATCGCCTGTCTTGTGGATGGCAGGCAGTATCACGGGCGTCGGACTGATCGTTGGTCTGCTTTATGCCTTCGGTGTGCACAAGCAGGTTGTTGAACTGTTGCAATGGTTTGATACCCAGGGCATCTGGGCTGCGGTCCTGTTCATCGCCATCATGGTGCTTGCCATGGTACTCCTGCTCCCGGGGGTGCTGTTGACCACCGGTGCCGGCTTCGTGTTCGGCGTGGTTGAAGGAACCGCCTATGTGGTAATCGGAACCACCATAGGCGCTGCGGTTGCGTTTCTGATTGCCCGGCATTTTCTGGGCGAGCACGCCCATGTGTATATCCGCAGCCGGGCGCGACTGTCTGTGGTGAGCAATGAAATGGCACCCCATGGCTGGAAAATCGTGCTGCTGACCCGTCTGATTCCGTTTTTTCCCGGAAAACTGTCCAATTTTCTGTTCGGTCTCACCAATTTCTCATTCGGCGGTTTCGTGGCCGGAACGTTTCTGGGCGTGATTCCTTTCTCGCTTCACAACGTCTACCTGGGCTCGCTGGCGGCGGATCTGTCTACCCTGGGCGTTCGGGAGTCTGGTCGCACGCCGATGGAGTGGGCCATTTATGGTGCCGGGTTCGTAGGCACGGTACTGGCGGTGGTATTTCTCAATCGCCTGGCCCGGCGGGCACTGGCCCGCTACAAAGTTGAAACCGAGCCAACGGAGCGGGAGGCAAGTGAATGAGCTGGATGAAGTGGTTGCCATGGCGCTATCTGGTCAAACGCATGGCCCATCGCCATGGCTTTCTCGATCCGATTGCGCTGCTGGGCAAACTGCACAGCTTCGCCCAGCCATCGGAAGTCGGGGAACCCATCGAACTGCTCAGGGCGGGCGTGGTGTTCCATGCCCGTGGCCTGATCAACAGCCGGGTCATCCAGCACAACCTGGACTGGGTCTGGCCCTATTGGGTTGAACGCCAGTTCGACCCCGAGGATGTTGCCTTCATTCCCCGGGCCTTCTCCATTACCCATATCAACCTGAGTAACCGCAACTGGACGGCCATCGGCCAGCCGGGTGTGGACGAACTGCCGGTTGTGGACCCCCGGGGGCTGTTGACGCCATTCTACGACGGCTGGTCACTGGATGCCTGGGTGCTGGCGGACGACGGCCGTTGCCTGTTGCCCTCTCGTAGCAAGACGGCCCGGCAGCGTCAGGAATTCGAGGATGGCCCCTCTGTAGTGACCGATTCCGAGCTGGACGGCCTGAGCCTGAGCAGTCGTTCCCGGGTGGTGGTGGAAAATGGCCGACCGGTTTGCGAGATGGTTCTGAAGGCGCGCTCCGGGACGTCCGGCTCACTGGTGCTTTCGCTGCGTCCGGCCAATCCGGAGGGGGTCAGTTTCATCAATCGGGTACGCCTGTCGGAGCAGCGGGATGCCTGGAGTGTTGATGGCAAACAGTCGGTGTTCTTCAGTCGCCCTGCCGAGCGGCATCATGTCTCGGACTACCGCCAGGGCGATGTTCGTATCCACCTGCAGGACAAGGAAAACCAGAGTCAGGGCCAGTGCGATGTCGGTATGGTGACGGCGGCAGCCCTGTTCAGGGTTCAGGCCGGGGAAGACTCGGAACTTAGAGTCCGGATTCCGCTGACGGATGAGTCGGCGCCGGCCATCCGTTCTGACGGCTGGGCCAGTGCCCTTGAAGGCCATGCCCGGCTGGAGTGCCCCGATGAAACCTGGCAGTTTCTTTATCAGGCCGCCCTCCATTCGCTGGTGCTGCATTCTCCGAAGGATGTGTACCCCGGCCCCTACACCTACAAGCGGTTCTGGTTCCGTGATGCTGCGTTCATCATTCATGCCTTGCTTTGCGCCGGACTGACCGACCGTGCCGAGCGGGCCCTGCACCAGTTTCCGGGCCGGCAGCTGAAAAACGGGTATTTCCGCTCCCAGGAAGGGGAGTGGGACGCCAACGGTGAGGTTCTTTGGATTCTCCGGCGTTTTCATGAACTCACCGGTCGCCCACTGCAGCGGGAATGGCTCGATCCGGTACGAAAAGGCGCCAGCTGGATTCAGAAGAAACGTTTGAGCGATACACTGAACAAGCCCCACGCCGGCCTGTTGCCCGCCGGCTTCAGTGCCGAGCACCTGGGACCCAATGACTATTATTACTGGGATGATTTCTGGGGAATCGCGGGTCTCAAGGCCGCTGACGTGCTGCTGCGCCCCGTTGCCCGTGAGACCGGTGAGCACTTTGGCGCCTGTGCCAGGGAATTTGCCCAGACCGTTGACCGCAGTCTGGCCACCTGTACAGATCGTCTGAAGCGGCCCGGGATGCCAGCCTCCCCCTACCGCCGTCTGGACGCCGGCGCCATTGGTTCACTGGCCATGGGGTATCCCACCCAGTTGTGCGAGCCGGACGATCCCAGGTTGCTGGACTGCGTCGAATTCCTGCTTGAGAAGTGCTTTGTAAAAGGCGCCTTTTACCAGGACATGATTCACTCGGGCCTCAATGCCTACCTGACCCTGCATGTGGCACAGGTACTTCTGCGGGCCGGCGACCCCCGGTTCCTGGAGCTGGCGGATGCGGTTGCCGGGCTGGCATCGCCCACCGGTCAGTGGCCTGAAGCCATCCATCCGGCAACCGGCGGCGGCTGCATGGGGGATGGTCATCATGTCTGGGCATCGGCCGAGTGGGTGCTTATGGTCCGCAACTGTTTTGTGCGGGAAGAGGGGGATCGTCTGATTCTCTGTGCCGGCATTCCCCCACGCTGGCTGGAGCAGGACAAACCTATCCGCTTTGGCCCCGCGCCAACCAGCTTCGGCAGCATGTCCATAACCATTCAACCACGGTCAGGTGAAGCCCCGGAAGTGACCTGGCAGGGACACTGGCACAAGGAGGAACCCGAGATCGAGGTCAGACTTCCCGATACCGGCCTCTGACAAACTGTGCTGGTCGTGAAACCGGTTTTCTGTATGTGTTTTGTTTGCCTGCTAACTTATAAAGTAAGCTGATTGAATAAATACATCGAATCCGGTTGAATTTCATGCCCGCACTGTTTTATTCGTTTTTTGTGCCAGCGCTGTTTGTCTGGCTGTGGAGCACCGGCTTTATCGGCGCCAAGTATGGTCTGCCGTTTGCCGAGCCCTTTACCCTGCTTTTGCTCCGTATGCTGATGACACTGGTATTGCTGGCAGGGTTGGCCTGGATCATGAAAACCCGCTGGCCGGGCTGGCGCGGTGCCGGCCATCTGGCCGTTACGGGCGTGCTGGTTCATGGCTGTTATCTGGGCGGTGTGTATTACGCGATTCAGGGGGGCATGGCGTCCGGGATTGTTTCTCTGATCGTCGGTCTGCAGCCGCTGGTAACGGCAGCTGCAGCAGTCGCGATTCTCAAGGAATCGGTCAGCGCACGGCAGTGGGTCGGGCTTGCCCTGGGCCTGGTCGGCGTTGCGCTTGTTCTGCTCGAGAAATTCGGCGGCGCCGGCGCCGGTTCGGGGTTCTCACCCTGGAGCCTGCTGTGGGCATTGTTTGCCCTTTCTGGCATATCCCTGGGTACGGTGTACCAGAAGCGGCATGGCACCGGTGCCGATCTGGTGGCTGGTACCATGATTCAGTATGCCGCTGCGGCAACCTTTTTTGCGATCGGAGCTTTCACCCTGGAAACCCGGGAAGTCGAGTGGAGCCTGCAGTTGCAGTTGTCCATGGCCTGGCTGGTGTTCGGTGTCTCGATTGGCGCCATCCTGCTGCTGATGTGGCTGATCCGACAGGGAGCGGCGTCGCAGGTGGCCAGCCTGTTCTACCTGGTGCCACCGGTCACCGCTCTGGAAGCCTACCTGCTGTTTGATGAGCGCCTCGGCGGCTTGGCCATGACAGGTGGTCTGATTGCAATTGTTGGTGTGGCGCTGGTTGTCACCCAGAAAAAACCGGCTTAACCGGGATCGTCAGGGACGGAAAGCAGATGACAGAAGTAACCAAAGGCGTCTGGTATGGCCTGAGTGCCTACACCATCTGGGGCTGTTTCCCGCTCTTTTTCGCCCTGTTCGAAGGCGTGCCGGCATTCGAAATACTGATTCACCGGATAATCTGGTCCTGTGTCTTCCTTGCCCTGGTCATCAGTGGGTTGCGGCGCTGGCCGGCAGTCGGGGCGGCCCTCGGCAATCCTGCCCAGCTCTGGCGGGTACTGGCCTGTGCCTTGCTCATTGCCATTAACTGGGGTGTCTATATTTACGCGGTGGAAACCCGTCATGTGCTGCAGGCCAGTCTCGGCTATTTCCTGACCCCTCTGGTCAATGTCGCCCTGGGCATGTTGGTATTGCGTGAGCGCATGGGGCCATGGCAGATGGCAGCGGTGATTCTCGCGGGTATTGGTATCCTGATCCAGTTGTTGCTTCTGGGCGAGCTACCCTGGATTTCGCTGGTGCTGGCCTGTAGTTTCGGCACTTACGGGCTGGTTCGGAAACAGGTGGTGCTGGATGGTCTGTCCGGGTTGTTCGTGGAAACCATGCTGCTGTTGCCGGTGGGTCTGCTGACCTTCGGCTGGTTGGTGGGGGAGGGCAGCTCTCACTTTGGCGACAGTGCCTACCTTGGCGCCCTGCTGATGGCCAGCGGCATGGTCACGGCGATACCGCTGCTGCTGTTTGCCGGTGCCGCCCGCCGCCTGAGGCTGGCGACGATCGGCTTCCTGATGTATATCAACCCGAGCTTACAGTTCCTGATTGCCCTGCTGGTATTCGGGGAACCCCTGAGCGACGTCCAGTTGGCCAGCTTCGCGGTAATCTGGATCGCCCTCGGCCTGTATAGCTGGTCGTCCTGGCATTACCGGCCCCGGGTGCCGGCTGGCCAGAACTGAAAAAGCGCTGTCAGCCCAGGGTGGCCAGCAGATTATTGACCGCCCCCGCAAACGCGACCGGCGAGTCTTCCTGCAGGAAATGTCCCCCTTTCAGTGTCACATGGGGCTGGGCTTTGGCGCCTGGAATGCGCTTCTGCATGTACGCATCACCGCCGCGGGTAATCGGATCGCCATTGCTGAAAGTGGTCAGAAACGGTTTTTCCCAGCGTTCCAGGACCTTCCAGGCGTTACGGTTTGCCTCGCTCGCGGGGTCGTCGGGACGCATCGGCACCAGGCGCGGAAAGGCGCGGGCACCGGCCTTGAACTTCTTGCCGGGGAACGGTGCATCGTAGGCCCGAAGCTCATCAGGCCCCAGTTTTCGGAAGCAGCCGGTGTTGATGATCCGGGCAATGGGAAACCAGGGGCTGTAAAGGGCAAAATTCTTCCAGGCCTTGAACGCCGCCGGCGCTTTCTGGTCTCCGGTGGGCAGCATTCCGTTGCCGACCACGATGGCCCGGAAACGTTCCGGATTTTCGGCCGCCAGTCTGAGACCCAACAGGGAACCCCAATCCTGGCACACCAGGGTAATGTCGGTCAGTTCCAGCTGATCAATAAACGCCTGCATCCAGTCCATGTGCTGTTGGTAGGAGTAGTCGTCGATGTTGGTGGGTTTGTCGGATTTGCCGAAACCGATCAGATCCGGTGCAATCACCCGATGGCCGGCTGCTGCACACACGGGAATCATATGCCGGTACAGGTAAGACCAGGAGGGTTCTCCGTGCATCATGAGGACAGGGCTGGCGTCGGCGGGCCCGTCATCCACGTAATGCATGCGCAGACCGTCAAGCTCTGCGTAGTGCGGCTCGAAGGGATAATCCAGCAGGCGTTCAAAACGCTTTTCCGGGGTTCTGACAAAATCCATAGTACTTGCCTTGCCGTTTGTTATTGTGAGGGAATGGCTATGGCAACCCACTCCGGAACCGGAGTCAAGTACCAACAGGAGAGGCCGCAGCAATGACCTACTGGCTGGTTTGCAACCCGAAAGCAGGTGATGGCGAACGGGGCCGCGAGTTCTGGCAGGAGCATCTGGCAGCCGCCGGCATCCGGAATCCCGAGTGCTGCAATTTCGATGATACGGGCTGGCCGGATCGTGTCCGGGCAGAGGACACGGTTATTGTCGCCGGCGGCGATGGTTCGGTGAATATGGGGGCCCGCCTGTGCCGGGAAAAGGGCGCCATCCTGGCCATCCTGCCTTCCGGTACCGCCAACGATTTCGCTCGCAATCTCGATCTTCCGGCAGAGCCGGGGCCGCTGTGTGAGTTGATTGCCGGAGGGCAGACCCAGCAGGTGGATGTGGCGGAGTATGATGGTGGCATTTTCCTGAATGTGGCCCACGTGGGCATTGGCACATTGCCCGCACGGGAGTCCGGAGGCGCCGACAAAAAAGTGTTCGGACGCTTCAGTTACGTGGTGAAGTTGCTGCGCCGGCTGAATGCCAAACGTGGCTTCCGGGCAACCATTCGTTGCGAAAAAGGCATGGTTTCAGGCCGGTGGCTGTCTGTGGCCGTGGCCAGCGGTGCCTTCTTTGGCGGTGGCAATGAAATTCCTGAAGCCTCCGCCGATGATGGTCAGCTGGATGTCATTGCGGTCAGGCCCCGACCACTGCTTCAGCTGCTGTTCACCTTTCTGATGGTTCGGCTTAACAAGCGGGCTCCGAAACGCACCAGCACCATGGTCCACATGAAGGGCCAGCACTGCTCGGTGCTGACCGGCAAACCGAAAACCGTGACAGCCGATGGTGATGTGGTTTCCAGAACGCCCCTGAATGTCACCTGCTCCGGCGGCAGCCTGAAGGTTATCGGGGCAAGAGTAGTCAGCACCTCGGGCCCCTTTCCGGATACGTTTTGTCACTGACTTTTTTCCCGGGACGCGTAATTATGGGCCTGACTGGCAGAATCAGCCAGATTTTCTGGCATTTAATGCCAAAACGTCGCTGTTGCAACCATGTTGCAACCTTTGGCAGCCGGAAAACTGAATCCAGACGCCTGATCTTCACCCCATCTGAACCGTCTAAAAGGACAAGAGAATGCCCACTGAACCTGTATCGGTTTCTTCAAAGCTGCTCAAAAGCGTTAAATACGGCGTAATGGCGCTGGCATTGGCCGCTTCAGGCCAGGCCGCTTTTGCGTCTGAGAGGCTGTACATTTTTACCGAAAATTACCCGCCCTATAACGCCTCTGAATCCGGCAAGGGCTTTGCCCACAGCGAAGAGGACATCACCGGCATCTGTACCGATATGGTGAAGGCCATGCTGGACCGCGTGGATTACGACTATGTGATGAAAATGCGGGACTGGAGCTATGCCTACGACTGGGTCCAGGGCCGGGAAAACCATGGCCTTTTCTGCACTGCCCGGACCGATCAGCGGGAAGATCAGTTCCAGTGGGTGGGGCCACTGGCCTCCATCAAATGGACGCTGTTCGCCGCCCCGGACTCCGGCATTACGCTGGACTCGCTGGAAGACGCCAGGGATCTGCGAATTGCCGGGTACAAGGGCGACGTCATGTCTGAATACCTGGTGGACCAGGGCTTCAATGTTGTCATGGGTGTCTCGGGCGACGTGAATGCCCGCCGTCTGATGCTGGGGCAGGCTGACCTGTGGGTGACCGACGGTCTGGTAGGGCCTCTGGTTGCAGAAGAGGCGCATGGTATTACCGGTCTGAAGCCGGTGTTGGTGTTCCGGGAAACCCCGATGTATCTGGCCTTCAGTACCAACACAGATACCGCCATTGTCGAGGATTTCCAGCAGGCGCTGGATGCAGCGCGTAAGGCCGGTGAGATCGAAGAGATCGTGGCCCGTTACGAGTAGCTGCTGGCCTGATCCGGCACGGTGTAAGGGTTATCGGC